>Ga0190265_10000617_pt1 | contig 24545 bp, 20 predicted proteins | sample Popmic124T_FD_133135 | JGI IMG/M metagenome (GOLD analysis project Ga0190265, IMG submission 133135) | Populus adjacent soil microbial communities from riparian zone of Indian Creek, Utah, USA - 124 T | ecosystem: Environmental > Terrestrial > Soil > Riparian zone | place: USA: Utah | collected...
CGGATGACCAGACGGAAGACATTTGCGCGACATCTCCAGCGCCGCCTCGAATTTGGGCAGCGCTTCGGCCGAGCGGTCCAGCGAATTCAGGCAACCGGCGACGTTGTTCAGGCTCCTCGCGACGCCGGGGTGATCGCCCTTGTACAGTCGCTGATGCATCTCCAGCGCCGCCTCGAACTTGGGCAGTGCTTCGGCCGAGCGGTCCAGCGAATTCAGGCAAGCGGCGACGTTGCTCAGGCTCAGCGCCACGTCGGGGTGATCGCCCTTGTACAGCCGCTGCCGCACCTCCAGCGCCGCCTCGAACTTGGGCAGCGCTTCGACTGAGCGGCTCAGCGAATTCAGGCAATAGGCGACGTCGTTCAGGCTCGCCGCCACGCCGGGGTGATCGCCCTTGTACAGTCGCTGCCGCATCTCCAGCGCCGCCTCGTACTTGGGCAGCGCTTCGGCCGAGCGGCCCAGCGAATCCAGGCGACTGGCGACGTTATTCAGGCTCAGCGCCACGTCGGGGTGATCGCCCTTGTACAGCCGCTGCCGCATCTCCAACGCCGCCTCGTACTTGGGCAGCGCTTCGGCTGAGCGACCCAAGCGCCCCAAGGTAATAGCGACGTTGTTCAGACTATTCGCCACGCCGGGGTGATCGCCCTTGTACAGCCGCTGCCGCATCTCCAACGCCGCCTCGTACTTGGGCAGCGCTTCAGCCGAGCGGCCTAGCGAATCCAGGCAACTCGAGACGTTGTTCAGGCTCAGCGCCACCTCGGGGTGATCGCCCTCGTACAGGCGCTGCCGCATCACCAGCGCCGCCTCGCACTTCAGGAGCGCTTCGGATGAGCGGCCCAGTGAATTCAGGCCACTGGCGACGGAGTTCAGAAACATCGCCACTTCGGGGTGATCGCCCTTGTACAGCCGCTGCGACATCTCCAGCGCCGACTCGAACTCGGGCAACGCTTCGGCCGAGCGGCCCAGCGAATTCAGGCAAGCGGCGACGTTGCTCAAGCTCGCCGCTATGCCGGGGTGATCGTCCTTGTACAGCCGCTGCCGCATCGCCAGCGCCGCTTCGTACTTCGGCAACGCGTCGGCCGAGTGGCTCAGCGAATTCAGGCAAAAGGCGACGTTGTTCAGGCTCGCCGCCACTCCGGGGTGATCGCCCTTGTATAACCGCTGCCACATCTCCAGCGCTGCCTCGTACTTCGGCAGCGCTTCGGCCGAACGGCCCAGCGAATCCAAACAACCGGCGACGTTGTTCAGGCTCGCGGCCACGTCGGGGTGATCGCCCTTGTACAGCCGCTGCCACATCTCCAGCGCCGCCTCATACTTTGGCTGCGCTTCGGTCGAGCGGCCCAGCGAATTCAGGCAGCTGGCGACATCATTCAGGCTCAGCGCCACGTCGGGGTGATCACCCTTGTACAGCCGCTGCCGCATCCCCAGCGCCGCCTCGTACTTGGACAGCGCTTCGGCCGAGCGGCCCAGCGACTTTAGAGACCTGGCGATACTGTTCAAGCTCTTGGCTGTTTGCTCGCTCTCTTTCCCGTATTCCCTGTCGGCCAAGTCGAGCGCCGGCAAGAGAATCGCCTGCGCGCGCTCATTTGCTCCGTTTTTAGCAATTTCGGCATACGCGTCGCCAATGGTCCAGCGGAGTCGCAGCTCGGCTTCGGGCAAGTCTTTCAGTTCACCGTCCTCGATGCGCTTGGCGACGGCGTCGAGCATTTCGCGGAGCATGGTGGTATCACGGCCGAGGGCGACGGAGGCTTTGACGCCGTCGAGCATGGAGGCCATAAAGTCGGCTGTACGCTCGGCATTCTTGCGCTGCTTGTCGGCGCGCCGGCTTTGCTCCTCAGCCAGTATGCGCTGGCGGTTGGCCTTGAGGAGGCCGACGGTGGTCCCGACGATCCCGCCGATGAGCGTGAAAACAATGAGTGCCGCCGCGATGACGGTACCGCGTCTGCGGCGCATGTATTTGCGTAGTCGGTAGGTCGGGCTTGGCGGACCTGCCAACACCGGTTCACTGCTTAAGTAGCGTCGCAGCTCCAGTGCTACGGCATTTGCGGTGTCGTAGCGTCGGGTGCGGTCTTTTTCGAGGCACTTCATTACGATCCAGTCGAGGTCGCCGCGGATGGATTTGAGGAGGGACCTGGGGTCGGAGGCGCGGCGGGCGGCGACGTGGGCGAGGGAGGCGGGTGATTTGGTGATTTGGCGATCTGGTGATTTGGCGATTGGGGGAAAAGCGGCGGCGTGCTCCCTCGCTGGCGCTTCGGGCTCGGAATAGCCCCCCACTTCCGTGGGGGGTTCTGATGCGAGGCTGCTCAGCCGCGTGCTGGGCTTGGGGGGCTCGACTTCGCGGATGATGCGCTGGATTTCGGCGTAGCCGGCGCGGCGGAGGGCTTTGCCGTCGAACGGCAGCGTGCCCGTCAGCAATTCGTACAGCAGCACGCCCAGCGAATAGATGTCCGTGCGCGTGTCGATGTCGAGGCTGGTCATCTCGGCCTGCTCGGGGCTCATGTATTCCGGGGTGCCAATGAGCTGGCCCTGCTCGGTGAAAATGGTGTGCTCGGCCAGCCGCTGGTTGGTGGCTTTGGCGACGCCGAAGTCGATGACCTTGGGGATGGGTCTCGTGGCGCTCGACCCGGACAGGTTGGAAACCTGTCCTACGTTCCACCGGTTGGAAACCGGTGCCACGTTAACCGGTGCCACGCCTCCCGCATTATCCTGCAACATCACCAGAATATTCGACGGCTTGATGTCGCGATGGATCACGGCCTTCTGATGCGCATGCTGGATGGCGTTGCACACCTGGATGAACAGCTCCAGCCGCTCCTTCACTGACAGCTTGTGCTTGTCGCAGTACGTCGTGATCGGCTCGCCGGGGACGTACTCCATCACGAAGTACGGCCGGCCTTCGGGCGTGGCGCCGGCATCGAGGACGCCGGCGATGTTGGGATGGTTCATCATCGCCAGGGCCTGACGCTCGGCCTCGAAGCGGGCGACGACTTCCTTCGTATCCATCCCCCATTTGACGAGCTTCAGCGCGACGCGGCGGCGTACCGGTTTTTCCTGCTCGGCCAGATAGACGCTGCCCATGCCGCCCTCGCCAATGGGCTGGAGGATGCGGTAAACGCCGACGCGCTCGGGATAGGCGCGATGGGACGTCGCTGGCACGGTGGAATCTGATGCCGACATAGCCGGTCTCCCGAACGAAGAGTATCCACGAATTGTAACTGCTGTGGAAAAAGAACCGCAACGGGTTCCGCGCGACGCCTGAGGTACGGGTTTGGCCGCCGCAAATCGTTAGATCGCCAGAACTGGAGCTTTGCATCGGGCGACGCGCAGCGTTTTGTACGATGGGCGGTGGAATTCCTGGAAACGGGGATTCGCTCCGCGCTTGCCGGTGCCCTTCGGGCCGCGGCTAAACGGGGGATCGGGCGCAGCGGGATGGCACAGGCTATAGCTATAGACTGTGCCACACTCTACAGCCTATTACCTCTGCCACATTAGGCGTCTTCGCGCTGGCGGGTGGGTTCTTCGCCCCAGGGAATCGCCTTGCGGTCGTCGCCGATGGCGACGTAGACCAGCTCGGCGGTGGTGACGAACTCGGTTTGGGCGGGCGCCTCCCAGCGCTCGGCCATCACGGAGACGCGCACGCGGGCGGACCGTTTGCCGGTGGAGATGATCTCCGAATAGAAGCTGAGCAGATCGCCGACGAAGACCGGCTGCTTGAACTCGACGCGATCCATCGCGACGGTCACGACACGGGAGCAGCCGAGCTTGCGGGCCTCGATGGCGCCGGCCTGGTCGAGATAGCTGAGAATCACGCCGCCGAAGATGGTGCCGTGGGCGTTGGTGTCGCGCGGCATCATCATGACGCGGATGGAGGGTTCGCTCTTCATGGCTGCGGGATCGATGGTGGTCGTCATGGGAGTCTCCGTGGAACATTCACGTCCGCGTTGGCTCGCGGTGCAAATCGGGGGTATCATAGCGGGGCTGACGTGAAACCGTTGGACTTGTCCGGGAACCGGGTCGATGGGCCGGTGCGGCCCTCTTTGACGAGGACATCTCGCATGAAGTTTCCAAATTTCCGCCTGTATGACACGCAGGCGAAGGCGGCGGTTGTTTTCGGCGTGCTGGGGCTGCTCAGCGTGGTGGCGCTGGCGGTGTTTGTGTTTCATGGTTTCAAGACGAACGACATGACCATTTATTACAATGCACAGCAGGGCATGGGGCGCTTCCGGCCGTGGCTGGTGCGCGGCGCGACCTGCGCGGCCCTGCTGGTTGGGGTGGCGGCGGGGGCGCTGGGTTTCAACAGCCTGGGCCAGAAGCGGAACGACAAGCAGAATCTGTCGTGGACCGGGCTGCTGACCGGAGCGCTGTCGATCTCGCTGGCGGGGGTGCTGTTCTACGCATGGACCAAGCTGAGCGAGACGATCATCAGCGGTTGAGGCCGTAGGCCATTCGTACCGCAAGTGAATCCTGCGAGCATCGTTTGAAAGTGTCATGGCATCTCTAACCTCACCGGCGAGTCGCCGGTGCCACACTAATGTCTGTGCCACGCCGATGCCCGCGAGCCTCGTTTGAGAATATCATGGCACTTCTGGCAAATCTCCTGCTTCCGGGACTGGGTCTGATTCTGCTGCGCCGGGAATGGCTGGGGCTTTCGATTTCGTTGCTGTTCGCGGCGGCGGGAAATTTCTCAATCGCCGGCGCGTGGATCGCTCCTGATTCCTTTCCCAGATGGCTGGTGTGGATCGGATGGATTCTTGCCATTGCGGTGTGGCTGCTGGCGCAGTGGATGCTGGTGCGGCATCGCAAGGCACTGGCGGCGCGGCGAAGCCAGGTGCGCGCGCTGGTCGGCAAGGCCGCGGCACTGATCCAGAACGGCGAGCTGGCCGCGGCGCAGAGCATTCTCGAAGAGGCGCTGCTCTTTGACGCGGAAGATTCGGAGGCGGCGGAGCTGCGGACGCGGCTGGGGGTGCATGGCCGGCCGGCGATGACGTAACTGCGCGAAGGCACAGAGGCACGAATCAGGCCGAACTCGCTCGCTCCCGAGCAACGAATAGCCTTTCCGTCCTTCCGAAAAGAAATGGATGCGTCGGCTTCAGCCGACGGGTGTTTGCCACCCGCTTTAGCTGGTGGTACGCGGCCCCCAACACCTCCAAATTTATCCCTTTTCAGCCGGCTTCAGCCGGGCTTGGTTATCCGGCGAATCGCAGACTTCGAGTCGGGCCTCAATCTGGCCGTTGGCGTGATGCTCGCGCTGGCGGCGCACATAGTCGAGCACCCAATCGAGATTTCTCTTTCCGAAACTCACCACGCCGTAGCCTCGCTGCCATTCCAGCGCCTTTTGGCCCATGCGTTTGTTGACCTCGAATGAGGAAGCGCCCTTCAGTTCCTGAACCAGGTCGCTGATGGTGACAAACGGCTCGATGCTCAGCGCCAGATGCACGTGCGTGTCCGTGCCGCCGAGGCCGTGTAGGTATGCGCCCTTGATGCGGCGGCATTTCGCGGTCAACTCACGATGGGTCAGCAGCTCCAGATCACCGCTCAAGAGGGGCTGGTCTGCTTTGGTGTGCCAGTTGAAGTGCAGATAGATTTCATGAAAGACATGACTGCTCATGTCGCCTCTCCGGGAGCAAGTCCGGCTGAAGCCGGCTGAAGTGGAAAGGGAAGATAAAATGGTTGGGTTGGCCCGTCTACCACCGGTTGAAACCGGGGGCAAACACCGGCCGGCTGAAGACCGGCCCATATGCAAGCCGAACTCTGGCAGACGAGCGACGAATAACTCTGTCACCCTCCGGGCTAAACCCCGACCCCATGCGCGAAACTATTGAACTGGAAACTACACTCGCTAGTCAGCCAATTAATGGGGAGTTCGATTCATTTTTGCGCGGGCGGCGCGGGGATTGTCAAAGACGGCGTTCGGGACCAGAAATCGACACCGGGCGCTCTCTGGCTGGTGAACAAGTCTCCATCCGCGCACGTCTTGAACCGATAGATTCCGGCAAGACTCGCCCCGCGCGATTGCGGCCGAGAATATCGGTGGATTGAAGGAACTGGCGGCCGATCCTAGAATTCCACGAGTCGTGCGTAGGGTCACGGCCGGACGGACGAAACCAGGGGATGGGTTGCCTTCCGATGATTTCCGATAATATGAAGCCGGGCGAGCGCGAGACGTTTCGCCGCAGGGGACAAAACGGGGGAACTGCCAGGCGCGAGGGGACGGACGTGCCGCGTGCAGTCTCCCGGCAAGGCACTAGAGAAAGGCCGCAACATGTTTGAAAGATTCACCGACCGCGCCCGGAAAGTCATGGCCCTGGCCAACCAGGAGGCCCAGCGGTTCAACCACGAATATATCGGGACCGAGCACATTCTGCTGGGGCTGGTGAAGGAAGGCAGCGGGGTCGGGGCCAACGTGCTCAAGAATCTGGAAGTCGACCTGCGAAAAGTCCGGCTGGAAGTCGAAAAACTGGTAAAGAGCGGCCCGGACATGGTGACGATGGGCAAGCTGCCGCAGACGCCGCGGGCGAAAAAGGTGATCGAGTATGCAATAGAAGAGGCGCGAAACCTCAATCACAACTATGTCGGCACGGAGCATCTGCTGCTGGGGCTGCTACGAGAGCAGGACGGCGTGGCGGCGCAGGTGCTGATGAACCTGGGGATCAAGCTCGAGGAAGTTCGCGAAGAAGTCTTAAACCTTCTGGGTGCAGGTGTGGAAAGCGAAGAAGGACAAACGCAAGGCGCCGCGCCGGAGCAGGGCCGCAAGGGCGGACGGTCGAAGACCCCCGCGCTGGATTCATTCGGCCGCGATCTGACCGAGATGGCCAAGCAGGACAAACTGGATCCGGTCATCGGGCGCAAGCCGGAGATCGAGCGGCTGCTGATCGTGCTCTGCCGGCGATACAAGAATAACCCGGTGTTGCTCGGCGAGGCTGGCGTGGGCAAGACGGCGATCGTCGAGGGCCTGGCTCAGCGGATCGTCAGCGGCGACGTGCCGGAGCTGCTGGCCGACAAGCGCATCGTCGTGCTCGATCTGGCGATGATGGTGGCAGGCACCAAGTATCGTGGGCAGTTCGAAGAGCGCATCAAGGCGGTGATGAACGAGGTCCGCCGGGCGCGGAACATCATCCTGTTCATTGATGAATTGCACACGCTGGTCGGGGCGGGCGGCGCGGAGGGCGCGATCGACGCATCCAACGTGCTCAAGCCGGCTCTGTCGCGCGGCGAGATTCAGTGCATCGGCGCGACCACGCTCGATGAGTATCGCAAATACATCGAGAAGGACGGGGCGCTGGAGCGCCGCTTCCAGCAGATCATCGTCGAGCCGCCGAATCCCACGCAGACCATCGAGATTCTCAAGGGCTTGCGCGATCGCTACGAAGCCCATCATCGCGTGCAGATCACCGACGGCGCGCTGGACGCGGCCGTCGAGCTGTCCATGCGGTACGTTCCCTCGCGGGTTCTGCCGGACAAGGCGATCGACGTCATCGACGAGGCCGGCGCCCGCGTTCGCCTTCGCGCGATGACCAAGCCGCCCAAGATCACGGATCTCGAAGACGAGATCAAGCGCCTCAACGTCGAGAAGGATGAGTCGGTTCGCGCGGCGGATTACGAGCGCGCGGCCGATCTTCGCGACAAGGCGCAGACGGTCAAGGAAGAGAAGGATACGCTCGAACGCGACTGGCAGGGCCGGCGCGGCGAGATCGACGGCGTTGTTGATGAGGAGATCATCGCCGAGGTCGTCAGTCTGATGACCGGCGTTCCGCTTACCCGCCTGGAAAAGGAAGAGGCCGAGCGGCTGCTTGAGCTTGAAAAAGAGTTGCACAAGCGCGTGGTCAGCCAGGAACAGGCCATCAGCGCCGTGTCGCGCAGCGTTCGCCGCTCGCGGAGCGGGCTGAAGGATCCGAACCGGCCGATGGGCAGCTTTATCTTCATCGGCCCGTCGGGTGTCGGCAAAACGCTGCTGGCCAAGAGCCTGGCGAACTTCCTGTTCGGTTCCGACGACGCACTCGTCGTGCTGGACATGTCGGAATACATGGAGAAGCACAACGTCAGCCGCCTGGTCGGTGCGCCGCCGGGTTACGTCGGCTACGAAGAAGGCGGACAGCTCACCGAGCGGATCCGCCGCCGGCCGTACGCGGTCGTGCTGCTCGACGAAATCGAGAAGGCGCATCCCGACGTGTTCAACATGCTGCTGCAGATCATGGAGGAAGGGCGGCTGACCGACTCGTTCGGCCGGCACGTGGACTTCCGCAATACGATCCTGATCATGACGAGCAACATCGGGGCGGACAAAATCACGCATCAGTCGACGTTCGGATTTGAGAAGCGCAGCGAGGACACCAGTTACGAGCGCATGGTTGAAGTGCTCAAGCAGGAGCTGGAAAACTACTTCCGCCCGGAGTTCCTCAACCGCGTGGACGAGATTGTCGTCTTCCGGAAACTTGCTCACGAGCAGCTCGTGCAAATCGTCGAGCTGGAGCTGAACAAGGTCGCGAAGCGATTGAAGGAAAAGGGCTTCACCCTCGAAGTGCAGAATTCCGCCAAGGAGTTTCTGCTGGAGCGAGGCACCGACGAGAAGTTCGGCGCCCGCCCGCTTCGCCGTGCGATCGAGCAACTGCTCGAAGACCCGATCAGCGAAGGTTTGCTGCGCCGGGAGTTTGCCGGCAAGGATCGGCTGGTCGCCACCGCGGCCGAGAGTCCGGAGGGCAAGAAGACGATCACGATCGAAGCGGTCGTCACCGGCGACGGCCCCAAGCCCGAACTGGCAGTCGCGGGCACGGAGTCGACCTAGGCGGCCCGTTTTTCCAAACACGAAGCTTGCACAAAGGCCCTGACGGTTTCGATCGTCAGGGCCTTTTCTTGCGATTGGCGCTAAATAAGTCCGTTTATGTTGGCGGTTGGACTAAATAAATCCAAGCCCTTGAATTTATTTAGCGATCAGTCAACCGGTTCAACGGCGACCAGTGCTGATTCGTCTTCGCAGAGCGGAGTTTCCAACGGCATTTCTTCTGCGTCCATGAGGCAGCCCTGCGAATCGGTCACCTGAATCTCGGGGAGCGGACCGGCCTGTCCGGCCGCGATTTCATCGGATTGCCCTGCACTCTTCAACGAAGCAACGTTCCCCGCTTGTTCCGCCGGAGAAGGCACGCCCTGGGTTTCAGATAGCGTGACGATCTCATGTTCCTGTTCGATCGCGATCGCGTGATCGTTGAAACCATTGTCCGGCAGCGCGCAGGTCGGCTGGTGCGTTTGTGAGGCCGAGCCGACCGGTTCGCCGAACGAGGCGACGGCGTTGCGCGCCGCCAATCGCGACAAAGCCGCCTTCGCTTCCTTTTCCGCCCGGCCGATGCGAACCATTCGGTCCAGATGATCGAGCGCGGGCGTGTATTGCGGATTGAATGCCAGCGCCTCGCGCAGGGCCGCGGCGGCGCCGTCGTAGTCTTCCTCCTGTGCCCGCACGACCGCGACATTGAAGTGCGCGTCCTCGCGGGCGACGATCTTGCGGAATTCCTCGACGGCCTCGGCGACGCGGTTCATTTTCGCGAGCGTCATTCCCAGGTTCATGCGCGCGCGCCGGAAGCTCGGCGAGAGCTCGAGGGCCCGTCGGAAGCACTCCTCCGCATTTTCGTACTTTTTCTGCTGGAGAAAGTTGCACCCCAGATTGTTGTGCATCGCGGGAACATTGTCGTCGGTGCACAGGCCTCGCGCCAGCGCGTTCTCGGCGTCGTCGTAACGGCCGAGCATGAACTGCACGCGCGACAGGCCGTGATAGGCGGACGTCGCTTTCGGGTCGCTGGCGATGACTTCCTCATATTGCTTCATCGCGCCGGACAGATTTTTCTGGCGTTCGAGCATACTCGCGGACGCCATGTGCGTGGCCGCGGAGATTTGCATCCCATTGTCGACATCGTTTTTCGCGCCGGAGCAACCGCCCCAGGCCAAGACGCCAATTCCGAGAGCGAAAGAAAACCGAGGATCGTTTCGCCGCACGACCGTGAATGATGATCCGAAATGATGCCGCTCGTCCGCCGTTCGATCCGTGCGATTGCCTTGAGTGACCTTCATGAAAACTCATTCTCCATTCATGGACCCGCCGCTTTCCGCCAGGCGATAGGCCGAGCCGCGTTGCTCGGGCTGCCGGGCGACCGCCTGACCGGCGGAGGATTCGGCGGCTGACATCCCCCGGCCTCCAGGCAGGCCAAGGACGACGTGCACCGGCTTTCCGGTGGACGAGGACTTCGCCAGATAACTTCGGGCGACCGCTAATCGGGCTTCAACTAAGTCCTCATCGCATTCGGAAGTCTGATAATGAAGAAGGCCGCCGTCGCCGCCGAGAAGCTCGGCGTACCGCGCAAGTCTTGCCTCGCCCGTGCCCGACAGGTGAACGGAATGCGGAATGAAATGAAGGTCGGCGATGGAGCAATCCGCCAGCAACCCCTGATCGTGGTGATAGGCGAAGTACTCGGAAATCTCGCCGGGATTTTCGCTGTCACCCTGCGGCGGGGCATTGGCCCGCTGATTGTCATGCGGCTTGACGCATCCGCAGCCGAAGCACGCGCAGACCACCAACGATGCCGCCCCGAGCGGACGCGCCGACGTAAACATAATTGTGCTCCCTCGTTGGCCCGACGCCAAAAGTGCCGGGCGATGGAATTTGTTCGAACCGAAATGAAAGGCGTGTTTCAGCAAACCATAAGATATGTTTTGTGAAGTGAAGCGGTGCGAACCGGCAGGTTCGGCAAAGACAATTCAGCGAGGCGTGGGGGATGAGATTATGACGCGCGAGGTCCGTTTCGTCCCGCGCGAAATCAATATCGATGAATTATCCGCCAAACGGGAAGCCGCCATTAGCGGCGTTGAGCGATCGGGACGTTATGCTGCGCGAATTCCTAGCAGCCGGAACCGTCGCCATTGTACGTGCCGCCCTGACTGATGCACTCATCCTCAGTCATTTCGATGCAACCAAGCTTGTCGAGTATGCAGGCCCCGGTCGGTGGCGCGCACGGATTGGCGTCGCAACTCGTCCCGGTCCCCTGGAACTCACCGCCGATGAGGAAGTTGCACTCATAGCCCGTGGTGGTGATGCACTCGTTTCCGTCGCAACAGGCGCCCGGCGTCGGATCGCAGACATTGGGATCGCACTCGGAACCGCCGCCAAGAAAAATGCCGCCGGACAATTCGCAGAAGTCCTCAACGACAACGAAGCAGAAATTGGAAGAGGGGAAGCAGCACGCGCCGGTCACGATGGAGCACTCAATGCCTTCGCAGAGGGTGCCGTCGCCCTGATAGTCGCCGGCAAAATCAATGACGCATTCAAATTGCGTGGTTTCGTCACAGATGAGATCATCGTGGCAGCAGGCGCCGATCGGGAAGCCGCACGGATTATCGTTACAAGTGGTGCCGTCGCCGAGGTACTCGCCTTTCCCGGCGCATTCCGCCTGGGGCATTACCACACAGGAAGTTGCGAAGCAACAGGCTCCCAGGGTGAGATCGCAATCGCCGGCATCACACGAGGTGCCGTCGCCCTGGTAGCTTCCTTCGAATGAGATGCACTCGTCGAACGTCAAATCGGAGCATCCTTCACCCAGCCACACCGAAGGCGCGAAGCAGCAGGCCCCCGTCGGTTCCTCGCAGAGGTTTTCCGAACAGAGCGAAAAGTCCCCTTGATAGCTTCCTTCCTGCAAAAGACATTCGGCGCGGGTCAATTCCGAGCAAGGGACGCCCAGCGAGAGCTGGTCGAAATCGAAGCAGCAGGCTCCGGTGGGCAGAGGGCACCCCTCGACGTCGCATGAGGTCCCATCACCCTGGTAGTCTCCGGAGCCTTTGGCGCAAAGATCCTCTGAAGTATCGGCGCAGAAGGGCGTGCCCTTTCCGGGGAAACAGCAGGCGCCCGTTGGACAGCCGTCCGATTCGCATGTGGTTCCATCACCCTGATAATCGCCCTCGGATGAGGTACACTGATCCGCGGTCAAATCGAGACAGAACGGGCCCTTGCTCACCAGGCAGCACGCCCCGTTGGGAATATCGCACGTGCCCGTCTCACACGCGGTCTCATCACCGAGGTAGGTTCCTCCGTCCTCAAGACAGTCGGTCTCGTTGCGCTGCACGCATTCGCCGAGCGAACCGCGCGGGTCAGTGCCCCCCGCGACGCCGGTCAGCGGCAGACAGCAGGCCCCAGTGATCTGGCCGCAGGAATTGATGTCACAAAACGTGCCGGCGCCCTGGAACGTTCCGCCGTCATTTGAACACTCGGCGGCAGTCGCCTCGAAACACAACGGATTGTTGTCCCCGCGCGGATCGCCGCCGCCCGTGTCGGGACTGAGGCAGCATGCGCCGATGGCGCAGGTGCTCTCGGTGCAGGTCGTGCCATCCCCCTGATAGCCTCCGGCCTGAAGCTCGACGCAGTCAAACTCGGTGAGTTCCTGGCAGATTTCAATTCCCCGCGGGTCGCCACCAATCTCGTCGTCGCCCTGGGTGCAGCAGGCGCCCGTCGGGATGCAGGGGCTGCCGTCGCAGGTGGTGTTGTCGCCGAGGTACTCTCCTTCCGCATTGTCGCATTCAGTCTCGGTCAGGATGGTGCAAACGAGCGGGGTCCCCAGGCCGATCGCTTCCTGTAGCGTGCAGCACGCGCCGGTCGGCGCGCAGGGGCTGCTGTCGCAGGTCGTGTCGTCGCCCAGATATTCGCCCTCGACCTCATCGCAGTCGCCCGAGGTGACCTCGATGCAGATAAACTGACCGCCCTGCGCGCCCAGCGGGGCCGGAAAATCGATGAACAGGCAGCAGGCTCCCGTCGGCGGACACGGCGTGTCGCACGTCGTTCCATCACCCTGATAGTCGCCGCCCAGTCCCTTTTCGCACTGGAAGAAGGTCGTTTCCTGGCAAAGCGTCGTGCCGTTGCCGAGAGATTCGGAATTCTCGTGATAGCAGCAGGCGCCGGTGGGAATGCAGGCGTTTTCGCCGCAACTTGTTCCATTCCCCTGATAGTCTCCCTCGAAGTTCGCGCATTCCGCGGCGGTCACCTCTAAGCAGAAGACGCCTTTCCCGCTTATGCAGCATGCCCCGGTGGCACAGGTGTCGGCGACGCATTCGGTGCCGTCGCCGAGATAAGTCCCTTCGTAGATCAGGCAATCCGCGGCCGTGGTATCGAAACAATTGGTTCGCGGGCCTTCTTCAAACTGCGGGTTGCAGCAGGCACCGGTTGGGATGCAGATCGTTTCGGTGCAGATCGTGTCATCGCCTGCATATTCACCACCGAGCGTCCCACAGTCCTCGGCCGTCTGGAGCGAGCAGGGATGCTCGACGATGCAGCAGGCGCCCGTGGGCGGCGGGTTCTGCGGGCAGGCGGTGCCGTCGCCGAGATAGCTGCCGTCGACTTCGTCGCACTCGGCCTCGGTTTTTATCTCGCAGGTGACGCTGAACTGGCACGCGCCGGTCGGCTGGACGCATTCGGCGTCGTCGCAGGAGACATCGTCGCCCTGATAATCTCCGCCCGCGTCGTCGCAGGCATCTTCGGTGATTTCGGTGCAGCTTCCGTCGCTCGAACAGCAGGCGCCGATCGGCGCGCAGGCGTCGCCGACGCCGTCGTCGTCGCTGTCGGCCTGGTCTTCGTTGGCGACTTGCGGACAGTTGTCGCAGGCGTCGGTGATCTCGTCGTGGTCGATGTCGGACTCGCAAACGTCCAGCTCGCCATTCCCGTCGCAATCGAAATTCTCGATCTGCTCGGCGTCGTCGCGGCCGTCGGCGTCGCAGTCCTCGGCCGGCGGCAGAATGTTGACTTCGATCGTGTCGCCGGTTTCATAGTCGTCGCCCAGCACGAGGACGACACTGAGCAACTGGCTGCCGGGCTGGTCGAAGGACCCATTGTTGTCGGCGTTGGATTCGTTGTCGGCGATGGTGGCGACGACTTCGATCCGCTGGGCCGTGGTGCGCAGGAGCGAAACCGAGGCGGCCGGGCCGTCGGCGTCGAGGAGCCGCGTCGTGCGGCGGACGTCGGTCTCGGACAGGAAGAAGGCGGCCTTGGCGGTCACCTCGTATCCCGACTTGTTGTTGATGACCAGCAGGATCGTGTTTTCGGGAAGGTTCAGGCCGTCGCCCGGGTTGAACGGACAGTCGAGGCCCATGCTGCATGCCAGCAGCACGCACGAGAAGAGACAACCGCCTTTGGTTAAGCGCCGCATCGGCCCACCCTTCCTGTAAAAAAGACGCAGATTGACCGACGGCCTGCGGCCCAGACCGGGCCGAGGGAGATGCCGTCACTTGTTATCCAACCATTGTATGCCGGAGACGGCCGGAGTGAATAGATTCACGGGCCAAAGTTTGACGAACCGCAAAAAATGCCCCATCGGCCGATAACGGGGCAGTTAGATCCAACGCCAAAAAAGGCCGGCCCCCATTTCCGAGCCCGAAGCGCCAGCCAGGAGACTCCTGGCAGCATGATTTGGTGATTTGGCGATCTGGTAATCTGGCGATTGTGAACCGACATATCGCGATCCTGTCTACGGCAGCTTCACCAAGATTATCGCTACAATGCACCCGTGATTTCTCAGCAGTCAAATGGTCTCGGTCTGACATTCGCGGAGCTTTGCGAGCAGTTTGGACTGCCTCCCAAGCAGGCTTCCGGGTTGCGCACCTCATACCGGGCCGCGATGATTGGCTCGTCCAACGCCAATTCGCCAGATCGCCAAATCTCCAAATCTGATTTCAACCTCACCGCCGGTCCTCACCCCATCATCCGCCACAAGCGCGACGGCGAGCTGATCAAGTTTGTGCAGCGCACCCCCGACGGCCTCGAAACCGAAAGCGTCATCATCCCGATGAGTAAAGGCGGGCGGAACTGGCATTCGCTCTGCGTCTCCTCGCAGGTCGGGTGCCGGATGGGTTGCACCTTCTGCGAGACCGCGCAGCTCGGGTTGCTGCGCAACCTGAGCGCGGCCGAGATCGTGGGGCAGGTGATTGCGGCGCGGCGGGAGTTCGGCGTTGAGGTCAGGAAAATCGTCTTCATGGGCATGGGCGAGCCGTTCGACAACTTCGACGCCGTCGTGCAGGCCGTGCGCGTGCTGACTGATCCTTACGGCCTGTCGCTGAGCAAGCGGCAGATCACGATTTCGACGGTCGGGCGCGTCGAGGGCATCCGGCGACTGGCGTCGCTGGGGTGGCAGTACCTTCAACTCGCCGTTTCGCTCAACGCGCCGAACGACGAGGTTCGATCGCAAATCATGCCGGTCAACCGGGCCGAGCCGATGGCGGCCCTGCGCGAGGCGATGGTCGAGTACCCGCTGCGGCGGAACATGTACCTCATGGTGGAGTACGTGCTGATACCCGGTGTCAACGACGCGGCAGAACATGCCCGCGAGTTGGCGGTGTATCTGCGGCCGGTGAAGTGTTGCGTGAACGTGATTCCATATAACCCCCGCCGCGAATCGCCGTGGCCCGCCCCGACTGATGAGACTGTCATCGCATTTCTGCAGAACCTTCGCGACGCGGGCCAATTCTGCAAGCGGCGGATCACCAAGGGTCGCGACCTGATGGCGGCCTGTGGCCAGCTCGGCAACCGTGAGCTTCGCCCGAACAGAGCCGCGGGCTCTCGCCCCGGACAGACGGAACAAACCGGCCGATTCGAAGTTTCGAGGCCGGCGCCACTCACGCTCGATGGATCGTTGAGATGATCGCGTGGTTCCAGGCATCGCCAGTCGGCGGACGGCTTAACGTGCATGGCGACGTGTTCCCGCGCTCCGGGGCCCTGCCGGGCCGCGGCTAAACGTGTCGTCGGACGTTGTTTCATTGATCACTTTCTGAAGGACCCAGTGATTTTCGTTCCAGGCAGTTTACTCAGCCTGACCCGCGCCCAGGTCCGCGAAGTGGACCGCCGCGCCATCGCAGACTACGGCATTCCCGGCATCGTGCTGATGGAAAACGCGGGGCGAAGCGCGGCCGACGTCATCCGCCAACTTTACGCGACGCACTGCAAGGCGGACGACACCGTCGCCATCGTCACGGGCCGCGGCAACAACGGCGGCGACGGCTTCGTCATCGCGCGGCACCTCCACAACGCCGGGCTGCCCGTCGCGCTTTTTCCGGCGGCCCCGCTGGATTCGCTTTCCGGCGACGCGGAAACCCAGGCCTGCATTGCCGTCAGCATGAAACTTCCGATGTTCGCATTCGATGACGACGAGACAATTGGGCAGCATTCATCCCGGCTTCAACAAGCGGCGATTATCGTCGACGCCGTACTGGGAACCGGTTTCGCCGGCGACGTCCGCCCGCCGCTGGATCGGGTGATCCACAACATCAATGCGGCGCCGGCTGCGATTCGCGTCGCGATCGACGTGCCTTCAGGCCTCGACTGCGATACCGGACGGCCATCGAACGCGACGGTGCGGGCGCATCACACGATCACTTTTGTCGCACGGAAAATCGGTTTTGATCAAGCCGGCGCGGCGGAATTCACCGGACAGGTTCATGTGGCCGACATCGGAGCCCCGCCGGAGATTCTGCAGAGCGTCCTGTCGAGGTGAACTGGGCTTGTCGGCGCTGCCAGTTGAAGAGCGTACTCCAGGATCAGAATTCGGCGCACTGGGAACGGTGACCGCTTCCTAACGGGCGCGGCTCTGTTAGGTCTCCGGGTGCAGGAATCGCCGACACCACTCCGTTGTCTCGTCGATGATCCGATCATTCAACGGAACCGATCGCATCCCGTGATCGTCCGTGTCCAGCTCGATCAGACGTGAGTTGCCGTCCACCGATTTCATTGCACCAACGTACGCTTGGCCGTGCTCGATCGGAACGTGCCGGTCGCCTCGACCGTGGAGGACCAGCAGCGGACGCGGATGCGCCGCCAATAGTGCCGGTGCGTCGGCATCGGTCAGCGTGTCGATGAAACCCCGCCCCATGCGCAGCCCGAAGTGCTCGACCCATCCGTTTGCATCGAGAAATTTCCACGCCGGCGGCGTCATGTCGCGCTCGACGAGTCGCTTCGGATAGGCCACCGGCGCCCAGAATACGAACGCCCGCGCGCTCGCAAGCGACTCAACCGCGAGGGCCGTCGAATAGGCCCCGTAGCTGCTGGCCACGACCGCCAGCCGCGTCGGATCGCAGCCGGCCGCGCGATCGAGCGCGGCTACCGCCGCGCGCAAGTCCTCGACGAGCCGCGCGGCCGTCACGTCGATGAATTCGCCGTCGCTTTCGCCGCAGCCGCGAAAGTCGAATCGCAGGCAGGCCATGTTCATCTGCGTCAGCCGCCGGGCCAGGGTGACGAAACGGTAGCACGACCCCACGCGCGTACCGGTCAGGCCGTGGGCACAGACCACGACGGGCGCGGCGGTCGAATATCGACCCGGCTCCGGGCGATGAAGCGTCGCGGCGATGCGCTGGTGGCCGACGTCGATCTCGAAATAGTGTTGCAAGGGTTGGGACATTGTCTTCTATTAGAGCCGCGCTTTCGGGCGGCGGAAAGCGAAACGGGTGAAACACCTCACGCATTCGCCCGCCCGCAACGTTTTAGCCGCGGCCCGGCAGGGTCCCGGTGCCGGAGACTAATCGCAGAATTGTGCAAGAGCGTGTTCGGCGCGCGAGCGTTGTTTGCAACATTCTCCGGTCGTTTCGCCGACTCCCGGACCTTTCAGGTCTGGGCTAAACGGGGCTTTCCGCGCTTCTGAAAATAGCGGGTGGGGACGCCGCGACATCAATAGGCCAATCTTCGCTCGCTGCTCCGTTTCCCCTATAATCACGATAATAGGCGTCTTGTTCCCCGCCGCAGGAATTCACATGCCAACCCTGGGTGTCAACATCGACCACGTCGCCACCGTGCGGCAGGCCCGGCGGACGGACGAGCCCGACCCGGTCTGGGCCGCCATGGAAGCCCAGCTCGGCGGCGCCGCGTGCATCACCTTTCACTTGCGCGAGGATCGCCGGCACATCATTGACCGCGACGTGCCGCTGCTCCGCGAAGTCGTCAACGTTAAACTCAACATGGAGATGTCCATCGCCGACCAGATCGTGGACATCGCTCTCGCGAACAGGCCCGATCAGTGCTGCCTCGTGCCCGAAAAGCGCGAAGAGATCACCACCGAGGGCGGTCTCGACGTCGTCGGCCACGCCGATCGAGTCGGCAAGGCCGTTCGCCGTTTGCGCGAGGCAGGAATCCTGTGCAGCGCCTTCATCGAGCCGGTGAAGGAGCACATCGAGAAGGCCGCCGAACTCGGCTTTCAGATCGTCGAGCTCTGGACCGGCGGATATGCTCATGCCAAGCCCGGATCACAGCGCGAGGCAGCACTCCGCACCCTCCAAACCGGCGTCGACCTGGCTATCGCGAACGGCCTCGAAGTCCACGGCGGTCACGGGCTGACCTATCGCAACGTCGGCCCAGTTGCCGCGATTCCGGGCTTTTCGGAATTCAACATCGGGCATAGCATCGTCTCCCGGGCGATCTTTGTCGGGTTGCGGCAGGCGGTGCGGGAAATGAACGAGCTTCTTTTACGTTACGGACCCAAGGAGTAGGTCATGTTTCGAGGCTGCTTTGTCGCAATAGTGACACCCTTCAGGGATGGATCGATCGATTTCCCCGCGCTCGAAAACCTCGTGAATTTCATAGTGGATGGCGGCGTCAACGGCCTGGTTCCCTGCGGCACGACGGGCGAGTCGCCGACGCTGGACGACGACGAGCACGCGGCCGTCGTTGCGGCCGTGGTGAAGTACTCGCGCGGCCGGGCGCCGGTGGTGGCGGGCTGCGGCACGAATTGCACGCGCAAGACGATCAAGCTCTCTCAGAACGCAATTCAGGCCGGGGCGGACGGCGTCATGCTCGTGTCGCCGTATTACAACAAGCCGAACCAGACCGGGCTTTACCAGCATTTCTCAGCCGTCGCTTCGCGCATCGACGTGCCCATCATGCTCTACAACATTCCCGGGCGCACCGGCGTGGAAATCAGCGTCGACACGATCGCCCGCCTGCACGGCGATCATTCGAACATCGAGGCGGTCAAGCACGCCACCGCCAACGTCGACGGGGCCAGCCAGCTCGCCGCCATCAGCGACATCACCATTCTCGCGGGTGACGATACGTTGACGCTCCCACTGATGAGCATCGGCGCGGTCGGCGTGGTGAGCGTGCTGGGCAACCTGATGCCGCGAGAAATGTGCGAAATGGTCAACGCCGCGATGAATGACGACTTCGAGACGGCCGGCAAATGGCACTCGAAGCTTTTCCCGTTGGCCCGCGATCTTCTCACGCTCGACATCAACCCCATCCCGATCAAGACGGCCCTGGCGATGAAGGGCCTCGTCGCCGAGGAGTTCCGCCTGCCGATGTGCCCGCTCGACCCGGCAAAAAAAATGCGCCTGCAGACGATGATCTCCGGCATTCAATGTCAGGCTCCCGAAAAGCAGCCCGCATGACCCAAGCCGCCACCTTATCCGCCGCAACTCTACCCGCGCCGGCTCATGCCGGCAGCGGAACCATTCTGATCCGCCGGCTTCGTTTTCTGGCCGCGATGGGGGTTGCCGGCGTCATCTTCTACTACTTCGGCTGGTGGGTTGCCCGCCCGCCCGATCCGCTGAGCGCCGTGGCATTGATGACCCTCGACCAGGGTGTCATCGCAATGGCAGAATTGCTGGGCCTGGCCGTCGTGGTCAGCGGGCTGGCCGTCGCCATCTGCGGGGCGAATTCGGCCGAGCGCGGCCCGCTCGCCGTCGCCGTGGGCCTGGCCACCCTGGCGGCCCGCGCGGAGCACATGGACAAGCTGGTGCTCTACCGGCTCACCTCCGCCCCGCAGGGCAGCGCCGCGGCGGACTTCGCATTTCCCACCTGGGCCTTCGTCGCCGAGACCTGGCTGTGGCTGGCGCTGATCGGCGTGGGCTTCGTCGTCGGACGCTGGGTCGAAAGCTGGTTCACGCCGGTGCAAACCCCGGCGCCGATGCGGCCGGCGACCGATGCAGGCGCGGACATACGCCAGAGCGGCGGCACCGTGGCGATCTCGGTTGCGATCGCGTGGATATTGCTATCGTATTTCGTCGCGGGATACGCCTATCCGATCGAGCGGGGTCAGATTTACTTCGGCGTCGCCTTCGCCTTTCTGGCGGCCTCGCTGATTTCGCACTGGTTGTTTCAACTGCGAACGCGAACGTGGCTGCTGGTCGTCGTGGGGCTGGTCGCCAGCGCGGCGTATGTATACGGCGGCCCGCCCGACGAAATGCTCGAAGCCGCCGCCAAATTCGGCTTCTTTATCCCCCTGGCTCCACTGGCCCGGCCGCTTCCGATCGAATACGCGGCACTCGGTGCTATCGGCGTGCTCATCGAGCGGGACGTGATGGAGCTGCTGGCGGCCATGTTCGGCATCGGGCCTGCTGAATCCGACTCGGCCTCGGGCGCGGCGTAACAGGAGCGCCGTGGTGTTCGCCGCCTTTCTCGCCCAGTACGCCGCCGGTTGTTTTCTCGCCGTGGCGGGAACGAAAATCCATCTCGCCGACTGGCGTTACGTCCGGCTCACGTGCATTGTTTCAGCTTCGGTTGCGCTGCTGGCCCTGTTCTTTCAGTTCGCCGACGTTAACGATCTCTCTCGCCATATCGCCCGGCCCGAAACGATTCTGATCGGAGCCGGTCTGCTGCTGGGACTGTTCTGGCTCTTCGTCAACGCCGCCCAGCAGGGACGCGCCGGGCGAGCCCAGCGGCTGTTGGCGGCCATCGCCGGCGCGGCCTGCCTGGGCGCCGCCTTGATGATGGCACTCAGTCGTGAGCCGCTGAATGATTCAATCCATGATCCGCGAGGCAGCATCGGGTCAACCTCGGAGTCCGGCATCCCGCCGCGCGCTTCCCGGTTTTCCCGCGCTCCGATCACACCCCTTGGCGCGCCTCTTCCCGCGGGCATTGTTGTCAGCACCATCCTCGCCGCCGGCCTGCTCGGCGTCGCGACCACTGCGATGCTCCTGGGCCACCGCTACCTCACCGACACGGGCATGACCATCGTCCCGCTGAAATCGCTGACGAACATCTACCTCGCGTTGATTCTCGCCCGCATCGCCTGGGCCGCCGTCGGCACGACCCGCCTCTTCACCGCGGGCGCTCTGCCCTCCTCACACGCCATCTATTTCTGGCTCGCCCTCAGCGTTCGCATTCTCATCGGCCTCCTCGTCGCCGGCATCTTCGCCTTCATGATCCGCGATTGCGTCCGCCGCCGTGCCACGCAGTCGGCCACCGCTCTCTACTATCTCTCGATGCTCTTCATCTTCTCCGGCGAGCTGTCCGCTCAATATCTTCTCTACGCCAACGGCCTGACTCTGTGAATCTTAACCGTCCGAAGCAAACCAATACCACCAGTGGGCTTGCCGGTGCGCTCGCGACGCTGACAATGGGATCATCATGGATTCGCAACTCGTCGAATTGATTGGGCGGAATCGATTGACTGCCGACCTACTCGCCGTCGGCCTTGAGGTAGCCATACCCGAACGCGACCGCGGCATCGACCTGATTGCATATGTTGATCTGAAAGCCTCAAACCGTTCGTTTGTCGCGCGCCCGATCCAGCTCAAAGCGGCCACCAGCGCGTATTTTCAAATCGACCAAAAGTACGAACGGTTCAGCAATCTTCTGATCGCCTACGCCTGGTATGTTTGTGATCCTGAACGTGCGGTGACGTTTGCAATGACTCATTCGCAAGCTGTGGCGATTGGTGAGCAAATGGGTTACACGCGCACCGCGAGTTGGTCCAATGGTAAATATGCAACAACGCGACCGAGCCGAAAACTGAGGAGTCTCATGGAACCGCATCGGATAATACCCGGCCGCTGGTTCGATCTGGTCATAGGGACGTCCGCGTAGAACTCGGTGAAAAAAAGCGATCCGACAATGCCACACTTCAGACTGATCACCCATCGCTGCCCAAAGGGGCATTGCCGTGCGCCGGTTCGCACTCGCGTCGATCGCGCCGGCCGCCTCGACGCCGTCTGCCCGCGCTGCAATGAACCTTTGTGGCTCCAGATTCCCGAGGAAATGGCGAACGACCGGCTGGTCAACCAGTGCGCCTGCTGTCCCGGCCGGGAGTTCTTCATCCGCAAGGACTTCCCGCAAAAGCTCGGCTTCGCCCTCGTCGTCATTTTCGGCCTCGCCGCCTCGATCGCCTATTATTACGAGCGCGTCCTTGTCACCTTCGCCATTCTCGGCGCGCTGGTCGTCATCGACGCGTTGATTTACCTCTTCGTGGGCAAGGTCACCGTCTGCTACCGCTGCCGCGCCGAGTATCGCGGCTTTGCCTATAATCCCGCTCACGAAGGATTCGACCTGGCCACTTCCGAAAAATACGGTTGAGACACCATCATGGCACAAACCTGCCCCAGCGATTTTCAAGTCGATAAGCCGCGCATCGCCAGCGCCGTCCGCGAAATCCTCATCGCCGTCGGCGAGGACCCCGACCGCGAAGGCCTCAAGAACACGCCCGCCCGCGTCGCCCGCATGTACGAGGAGCTGTTTGCCGGCATGCGCCAGGACCCGCGCGTCCACCTGCAGACCGTCTTCACTGAAAAATACGAGGAGATGGTGGTGCTCCGCGACATCTCCTTCAACTCCATGTGCGAGCACCACCTGATGCCCTTCGAAGGCAAGGCGCATATCGCCTACCTGCCCGACGGCAAGGTCGTCGGCCTCTCCAAGCTGGCCCGCGTGGTCGACGCCTTCGCCCTGCGCCCGCAGGTGCAGGAGCGGCTCACCACGCAGTTGGCCGACATCCTCATGAACGAGCTCGGCGCCCAGGGCGTGGCCGTCGTCATCCAGGCCGTCCACACCTGCATGACCTGCCGCGGCGTGAAGAAGCCGGGAAGTGTCATGGTTACGTCAGCGATCCGCGGCATCTGCTCGACCAACTCCGCCACCCGCGCCGAGGTGATGACCCTCCTCCACAGCTAGTGGCGTGTCCAAGCATGCGAGAATCGCCCAGAGTGTCGCGCCCCAGCGCCAACGGGGCGACAGGATGTAGCCACAGCCTGCCCACCGTGGCAGGGGTATATCGAAGCGGAACCCGTGGATCGTGTCCGAAAAATACAGTCCGCACCGAAGGGGGCGACGGAGCCGTGAGATCAACCGAGCAATTTCGCCTTTCCGTTTCGTCCACGGGCGGGTTGATTTCAGCGCCATCGCGCCTTATTCTCTCTGCCGGAGAGAAAGAAAATGCGTCGGCAACCCATTGTCGCGGCAATTTTCTGGCACGCGGTCGCTTCATCAGCGCCCGCCTTCGCGCTCGAAGCATCGGTCTTCGTCGCCCGTCCCGGCGTTGTCCAAGTGCTGCGCGACCTGAACGGGGACGGCGATTTTTTCGACTTCGCCGAAATCAGGCCCTACGCGGAATCGCTTCCCTCGTCCGCCGCCGCCCTCGTCCGAGAAAATGACCAGCTCTTCCTCCTCGCGAACAGTCCGCCGCGAATCTTGTTGCTGGCCGACCACAACGACGACGGCGACGCGCTCGATTTCGCCGAAGTCGTTGAGTATGCCTCGTTGATCGCGCAAGCCCCCACTATCGTCGGGCTGGCGATTCGCGGTGACGCCGAAATCCTCACGACGGACCCGGTGAATGGTGTGATGCTTCGCGTCCATGATTTGAACGAAGACGGCGATGCCTTCGATACTGACGAAGTGATCGCCATCGCGGGCGGATTGACCGCGCCGACCGCTCTGGCCGTGCGACCCGATGGCCGGGTGCTCGTCGCTCAAAACAGCGCGCCCGTGCCCGTCCGAATCCTGCACGATCGCGAAGGCGACGGCGACTTCTTCGACTTCGCCGAGAACTTGTCGTACGCCGAAAACCTCGTTCCCGGCCGCCACATTCTCTCGCGCACCGATCATCTCGCGTTCGTCACGCGCCCGATGCTCGACGAAATCGGCTTGCTCGACGATCGCACGGGCGACGGCGACGCGCTGGATTTCGCCGAATTCGGCCTGTATGCGGAGAATCTGGCTGCACCGACGGCGATTGCCTCCCTGGAGGGCGATCTTCTGGTGGCGACGAGTGACGGGCTGATTTACCGGCTTCGCGACGTGAACGGTGATGGAGATGCGCTCGATTTCGGCGAGGCTGTCTCTGTTGCGGAAGGACTTACCAACGTCACCGGAATCGCCGCGCCGCCGCCCGTCAACGGTGAGTGCCTTGCTGGTGACGTCAACGCCGACGGCGCGATTGACATTGCCGACATCCCCGGCTTGTCGGCCGCACTCGTCGGCAATGGCCCGCCGCCCAATCTCTGCCGCACTGACATGAACGGCGACGGCCTGCTCAACGGCCGCGACCTGCCGCTTTTTGTCGCCACGCTCCTGAATTAAAGCCCGCGATTCAACACACGTCGCGTTTAGGCCAGGCCTGAAAGGTCCGGGAGCGAGGGAATTTGACTTTCGATTCCAGAACGAGGGCCGAGTGCTTAGGTATTAAAAAGGGCAAATGCGCCGAAATTCTCGATCCGTGGGTGAGGGCTTTTCGGCGCTCGCGGGGCCTGTTGGCCGCAGCTAAACGGGTTGGCCTTTCGATCCTTTCAGGCCGTCGTCGGAGCTTCGCGCCTTGCGTCAATCCGCCGAGCGCCGAGCC
>Ga0190265_10000618_pt1 | contig 24517 bp, 23 predicted proteins | sample Popmic124T_FD_133135 | JGI IMG/M metagenome (GOLD analysis project Ga0190265, IMG submission 133135) | Populus adjacent soil microbial communities from riparian zone of Indian Creek, Utah, USA - 124 T | ecosystem: Environmental > Terrestrial > Soil > Riparian zone | place: USA: Utah | collected...
GGGCTCCAGCGGGGTCACGTTGACGATGATCCCGCAGCGCGCATAGGTCGATTTGCCGAGGCAGATGACGAGCACGTCGCGGGGCACCCGGAAATATTCGACGGTGCGGGCGAGCACGAAGCTGTTGGGCGGGATGATGCAGATGTCGGTCTTTCGGTCGACGAAGCTGTTCGCCGCGAAATCCTTGGGGTCGACGATCGCCGAATCGACGTTGGTGAAGATCTTGAACTCGTCGGCGACTCGCGCGTCATAGCCGTAGGAGGAAAGGCCGTAGCTGATGCAGCCGTCGCGCCGCTGCGATTCGACGAATGGCTCGATCATGGCGTTCGAGAGCGCCTGCTCGCGAATCCAGCGGTCGGAGAGGATGGACATCAGCGCGGGGCCCGCCGGAGCAGGCGTCCGCCGCAGCCGGCGAGCTCGCGTCCGCCGAGGCGGATTCGGACTCGGTCGGCATAGACCCGGTCGCTTTCGGTCTCGCACGGGCCGGGGCGGGCCTCGATCATGATCGCCTGGACGCCTTCGCCCGATTGCCAGATTCGGGCGCCTCCTTCGGTTCGCGGCATGGTACGCGGCCAGATCGCTTCGCCGTCCTGCCCGCTCGACCTCAGCACGATCCGATCGTCGCCGATATTGAGCAGCCAGAAGGGCTCGGCGCCCATCGCCTGGTAGCGGACGTTGCGGACCGGCGCATAAGGCCGCGAACTCGTCTCGCAGCCGGCGAGGAGGAGCGCGGGGACGAGGAGCAGGAGTCGTTTCATCCGGTTCTGGATGCGGGCCCGGCGCCGTGCGAGTCAACCGCGCTCGTCGATTGCCTGAGGTGGAGGACGCAGATCAGGGTGAACAGCCGGCGCGCCGTGTCGAAATCCATCCTAACCCTGGTCTCGAGGCATTCCTGAAGGAGGGTCGCGGCCTCGTTGTGGAGCGCTCGGCGGGCCATGTCGATCGCCTCGACCGCCTTGGCGCCGTCGCCGCGGACCGCCCGGAAATAGGAATCGCAAATCTGGTAATAGTCGCGGATCGGGCGGCGGAAGCGGGCGAGGCCGATTCGGATCGTCTCGAGGGGCGCGCCGCTTTCGTCGTTGAGCGCGATGGCGAGGCGGCCGTCCTCGACGCCGAGCATGATTCGGAAAGGGCCCTCATGGCCGGCGACGTCGAAGCGATTGCCTTCGATCAGGTCGAACATGGCGACCTGCCGCTCCTGCTCGATATCGGCGTTGCGGCGCAGGATCGAGCGCTCGTCGAGCTGGATGTCGATGATCCTGGGGTCGGCCATGGCGGCCTGTTAGCGGGTGCAGCATTTTCGCGCCAGTCGCGAACTCCCTCCCCCTTGATGGGGGAGGGTTGGGGTGGGGGTGACGGTGGGGCTCGGTGCTGATTCGTCGGGCCTTCCCGCTTCCGAGTCCACCCCCACCAACCTCCCCCATAAAGGGGGAGGCTTAAACATGAATCGTCCCCAGCAACCTGGTAACCATCCACATATCGGTCCACGGGGGACCCTAGGAGATCGGGGGCCGAGCGCCTAGAACGGCCCGATGCTCAAGCCCCTCAGTCTCGTCGACACGCCTCTCACCGCCCAGTCGCTTCCCCACAATGTCGAGGCCGAGGCGGCTTTGCTCGGCGCGCTGATGATCGACAATCGGCTGGCCGAGGACATCCAGCTCAAATTGCGCCCCGAGCATTTCCACGAGCCGCTGCACGGCCGGATCTACGAGCAAATCCTTCGCCTCCTCGACAAGAACATGATCGCGAGCCCGGTGACTCTGAGGCCCCTGTTCGAGGCGGACGAGGAGATGAAGGAGCTGGGCGGCCCTTCCTATCTCGCCCAGCTCACGGGAAGCGGCGCGGCGATCATCGGCGCGCGCGATTTCGCCGGGCAGATTTACGATCTCGCGCTGCTGCGCGCTTTGGTCGGCGTCGGCCGCGAGATGGTCGAGCAAGCGCTGGACACGTCGGACGAGGTCGACCCCAAGGGGCAGATCGAAAATGCCGAGGCGGCTCTCTACCGGGTCGCGGAGGAAGGCTCGGGTGAAGGCTCGGTGAAGAGCTTCGCGGTGGCGACCCGCCTCGCCGTCCAGATGGCGGAGAAGGCGCTCAACACGGGCGGCGGGCTTTCGGGCCTCACGACCGGCCTCGACACTCTGAACGCGCGCACCGGCGGCCTCCACAATTCGGACCTCGTCATCCTCGCCGGCCGGCCCGGAATGGGCAAGACCGCGCTCGCCACCAACATCGCCTTCAACACGGCGCGGCGCTACCTCCAGGACATGGAGGACGGCATCGCGCCCGAGAAATCGGCGGGCGCCGGAGTCGCCTTCTTCAGCCTCGAAATGTCGGCCGATCAGCTCGCCACCCGAATCCTCGCCGAACAATCGGGGATCAGCTCGGAATTGCTGCGCATGGGCAAGATCAGCCAGCAGGATTTCCGAAACCTCGCCCGCGCCGCGGCCGACCTCGAGACCCTGCCTCTCTATATCGACGACACGCCGGGCCTCACCATCGCCGCTCTGCGCACGCGCGCCCGGCGGATGAAGCGCCAGCGCGGCATCGGCCTGGTCGTGGTCGATTATCTGCAATTGCTCCAGGGCACCGGCAAGAATTCGAACGAGAATCGGGTCCAGGAGATTTCGGAGATTTCGCGGGGGCTCAAGACGCTCGCCAAGGAGCTTGCCGTGCCGGTGCTTGCGCTCTCGCAGCTCAGCCGCGCGGTCGAGCAGCGCGAGGACAAGCGCCCGCAGCTCTCCGACCTTCGCGAATCGGGCTCGATCGAGCAGGACGCCGACATCGTCCTGTTCGTCTATCGCGAGGAATATTATGTCGCGGCGCACGAGCCCAAAAGGCCGATCGAGGGCGACGATAGCAAGATCCACGACGCCTATGACGAATGGAAGCGCAACATGGAGCGGGTCTACCAGCTCGCCGAGCTGATCGTCGCCAAGCAGCGCCACGGCGCGACCGGCAAGGTCAAGCTGAAGTTCGACGCCAAGATCACCCGCTTCTCCGACCATGCCGAGGCGGATTATCTGCCCGAGGTGCGGGGGTAGTCCTTCGCCGGGGTGACGGCTTGTTTCCGGTCGCTCCTCCTCCTAGCGTCCGCTCCGAATGACAAGGAGAGGAACATGGGTGCGCGCGCGTTTCTTATTGCGGGGTTGCTGGCGGTGACCGGGGCGGCGGCGATCGGCGCCCAGAGCGCGGAGGCTCCGGCGGACGATCCGTTCACCTGGCTCGAGGAGATCAAAGGCGAGCGCGCTCTGGCCTGGGCGCGCAATGAGAACAGCCGAAGCCTCGGCGAATTGCAGGCCGATCCGCGCTATGCCCGCTTCCAGGCGCAGGCGCTCGAAATCCTTCAGGCGCGGGACCGGATTCCGGCGGTCGCCATGCGTCCCGACGGTCTCTATAATTTCTGGCAGGACGCCACCCATGTGCGCGGCATCGTCCGCCGAACCACGCTGGCCAGCTACCGAACCGAGACTCCGCAATGGGAGACGGTGCTCGACATCGACGCGCTGGCCCGGGCAGACGGCAAGTCCTGGGTCTACCAAGGCATGCAGTGTCTGCCGCCGGAGGAGCGGCTTTGCCTGGTCAATCTCTCGGAAGGCGGCACCGACGCCAATGTCCTTCGCGAGTTCGACACGCGCGCCGGCCGTTTCGTCGAGGGCGGCTTCAGCCTTCCCGAGGGCAAGCAGGACGTTGCCTGGGAGGATGAGAATACGCTCCTCGTCGCCCGCGACTGGGGGCCGGGAACGATGACGCCCTCCGGCTACGCGTTCGTCGTCAAGCGGCTCCGCCGCGGCCAGAGCCTCGACCGGGCGGAGGAGGTCTATCGCGGCCGTCCCGACGATGTCGGCGCCGGCGCCTATGTGCTTCGCGACAATGACGGCCGGGCCCAGGCCACGATCGGCTATCGCTATCTCGATTCCTTCCGAAGCGAGCTGACTTTGCTTCGCCCAAGCGGGAATTTGGTTCTGAACCTCCCGCAGCGGGCCTCGTTCGCCGGAATCGTCGACGGCCGGCTGCTGCTGACGCTCGACGAGGCCTGGGAGGCCGCGCCGGGCCTTCGCTTCCCGAGCGACGCGATCGTCTCCTACGATCTCGTCCAATGGCAAAGCGATCCCAATCGCGCCCGGCCGAGCCTGCTCTGGGCGCCGGAGCAGCGGCAGACTCGGCGCGGAGTCGCAACGACCGACGGGCGCCTGCTGGTAAGCATCCTCGACAATGTGCGCGGGCGCGCCTTCGCCTACGATTTCGTCGACGGCGCCTGGCGCTCGAGCGAGATCGCGCTGCCGCGCAACGCCACGATAGGAATCTCCGCGGCGTCCGACGAGAACGACCAGGCGATGTTCTCGGTCACCGACTATCTGACCCCGTCGACGCTCTGGCTCTACGACGGCGCCACCGGGTCGCTCGAGACGATCAAGACGACTCCGGCGCGCTTCGATGCGTCGCGGCACGTCGTCGAGCAGCTCGAGGCGACCTCGCGCGACGGCACCCGCATCCCCTATTTCCTGATCCGCCCGCGCGAGATGCGCCGCGACGGCTCCACCCCGACCCTGCTCTACGCTTATGGCGGCTTCCAGGTCAGCCAGGTGCCCAGCTATTCGGGGCCGATGGGGCGGCTCTGGCTCGAACAGGGCAATGCCTATGTCGTCGCCAATTTGCGCGGCGGCGGCGAATTCGGGCCCGAATGGCACCAGACCGCCCAATTGGCCAACAAGCAGCGCACCTGGGACGATTATATCGCGGTCGCCGAGGACCTGATCCGGCGGCGGATCACGTCCCCACGCCGGCTCGGCGTGGTCGGCGGCAGCCAGGGCGGGCTCCTCGTGGGCACCGCGATCACCCAGCGGCCCGAATTGTTCAACGCCGCGATCATCCAGGTGCCCTTGTTCGACATGCTGCGCTATCACCAGATCGGCGCCGGCGCGTCGTGGATCGGCGAATATGGCGATCCGAGAATCCCCGAGCAGCGGGCCTGGATCGCCGGTTATTCGCCCTATCAGCGGCTGACCCCGGGCCGGACCTATCCGATGCCCTTCATCCTGACCTCGACCGCCGACGACCGGGTCCATCCGGCGCACGGCCGAAAGGCGGCGGCGCGGCTCGCCCAGATCGGGGCGCCTTATTATTATTACGAGAATATCGAGGGCGGCCATGCCGCGGCGGCGAATTTGCAGGAAACGGCGCGGCGGCTGGCGCTGGAATATACTTATGCGACTCGAAGGCTGGTGGATTAGGGATATTTCCTCCCCTGCATTTGCAGGGAGGGGGACCAGCCGCAGGCTGGTGGAGGGGTTCTTTTGGCGGAAGAAGCCCCTCCACCATGGGCAGGTGCGCAGTGCCCCGCACTGCGTAGCCCTGTCCGGGGGACAGGGCGACCTGCCCATTTCGTGCGGTCCCCCTCCCCTCGAAAACGAGGGGAGGAAATTCAGCCCTCCGAATTCTCCGCGCTTGCCGCATAAGGGTCCGCTAGCCCGACCCCGATCGTCGCGCGCGGGCTGTCGGCTTCGGAGCTGGTCACTGGATAGGCGCAATAATCGGCGGCGTAATAGGCGCTGGGGCGGTGGTTGCCGCTAAGGCCGATGCCCCCGAACGGCGCGTTGGACGGGGCGCCGTTGGTCGGGTTGTTCCAGTTGACCACGCCGGCGCGGACATTGGCCCAGAAGCGGTCGTAAAGCTCCGGGTTGCCGCCGACCAGGCTCGCGGAGAGGCCGTAGCGGGTCGCATTGGCCTCGGCGATCGCGGCGTCGAAATCGGCGACCCGGATCAGCTGCAGAACCGGCCCGAACATCTCCTCGTCCGGTCGCCGAGCGACCTCGGTCACGTCGACCAGAGCCGGGGTCAGGAAGGGGAGGGCGCCGGACTTGCGGTCGAGCCGGCGGATGGCGCGGCCGCCCTTGCCGGTCAAATCGAGGAAAGCGTCCTGGAGCTGGTCGGCCGCCGCATTGTCGATCACCGGGCCCATGAACGGGGCGGGGCTGGCATGGGGATGATCGACGATCAGCCGGTCGACCAGCTTGGCGATCGTCTCGATCAGCTCTTCATGCTGCCCCTCCTCGACGATCAGCCGCCGGGCCGCCGTGCAGCGCTGTCCGGCGCTCAGATAAGCGGATTGGACCGCGATCGCCGCGGCGGCGTGGATGTCGCGCGCCTGCCAAATGACGAGCGGGTTGTTGCCGCCCATTTCGAGCGCCAGGATCTTGTGCGGAGTCTCGGCGAACTGGCCGTGGATGGCGAGCCCGGCGCGGGCCGAGCCGGTGAAAAGGAGCCCGTCGAGGCCCGGATGGGCGGCGAGCGCCTTGCCGGTCTCGGGGCCGCCCTGGACGCAGCGGACCACGCCCTCGGGCACGCCCGCCTCATGGTAGAGACCGACCAGATATTCGCCGACGGCCGGCGTCTTCTCGCTCGGCTTGAACACCACCGCATTGCCGGCGAGCAAGGCGGGGACGATGTGGCCGTTGGGCAAATGCGCCGGGAAATTATAGGGGCCGAGCACGCCGAGCACGCCGTGCGGCTTGTGGCGGACGGCGACGCGGGCGCCCAGGTCGCCCTCGTGGCGGCGCTGAGCGGTCCGGTCGGCATAAGCCGAGACCGAAATGTCGACCTTCTTCATCACCGCGCCGGCTTCGGTCCGCGCCTCCCAGAGCGGCTTGCCGGTCTCGCGCGCGATCAGATCGGCGAGCGCCTCCGATTTGCCGCGAACGACATTGGCGAAGCGCCGCAACGTCTCCACGCGGAAGGCGAAGGATTTCGCCGCCCAGCCGGCCCAGGCGGCGCGGGCGGCGGCGACTTCGGCGGCGACGTCGCCGGCCTCGCCGGTCCACAGCGTCTCCCCTGTCGCGGGTTCGATCGAGGTCAGCCTGGCCATGGCTCACTCATGCCGGGACCGCCGGATTTTTCAAGCATTTGCGAGACATTGCCTCGCCCATCCGGCGAACGGCGGCGATCTTGGCGTGGAATGGGGACCAATTGTCGGCCTCGTCGATCCGGGCCCAGATCGCCTCGACCTCCTCGATATGCATCGAACAGGGTTCGGCATCCGACCAATAAGGATGATCGAGCGCTCCGGAAACGGCCTGGCGCTGTCCGACCAGCGTCCGAACCTCGTCGAAGCCCCAATAGCCGTCCGCGAGCCGTCTGCCGCGCCAGTCGAAGAAGAAGCGGTCGATGGTTACGGTCTGCGCGGCCAGCGCCGCCTCGATCGCCGCGACGAGCGCCATGTCTTCGGCCAGCGCGTCTGGTCTTAGGCCCAAGCGAGCGAACAGGGCGTCGCGAAGCGCCTCCTGGAAGAGCGCCGGAAAGCGTTCGAGCGCCGCCGTCAGCGCGTCCGCTTCGGCGATCGCGGTGAGCGAGCGGGCCAGCTGGACCAGATCCCAGTGGATCGCCTCGGGCTGGCGGGCGAAGGCATAGAGGCCCTGATGGTCGAAATAGGCGGCGGTGAAGGCGCCGTCCCAAAAGGGCGTCCAGCGCCAGGGCCCGTAATCGAAGCTCTCCGCCGTGATCGCGATATTGTCCGAATTGAGCACCCCGTGGACGAAGCCGGCGGCAATATAGGAGGCGGCGAGCCGCGCCGTCGCGGCGGCGACGTGGCCGAGCAGGCGGGCCGGATCGCCGCTCTCCTCGGCGTAGTAATGGCGCAGGCAATAGTCGGTGAGCTTTCGAAGATTGTCGGTCTCGCCGAGCGTGGCGAGCCGCTGGAAGGTGCCGATCCGGATGTGGCTGTGCTGCAGCCGGACCAGCACGGCGGAGCGGGTCGGCGAGGGCTCGTCGTTCCGCTCCAGCGGCTCGCCGGTCTCGATCAGCGAGAAGGTTTTCGAGGTCTGGACGCCGAGGGCCTCCAGCATTTCGGTCGCCAGCGCCTCGCGCACGGCGCCCTTCAGCGTCAGCCGGCCGTCGCCGAAGCGGCTGTAGGGCGTTTGGCCCGAGCCCTTGGTGCCCAGATCGAGCAGGCGCCCGTCCGAGTCGCGAAGCTGAGCGAAGAGGAAGCCGCGGCCGTCGCCGATGTCCGGATTGTACACGCGGAACTGGTGGCCGTGATAGCGAAGCGCCAGTGGCCGCGGCAGATTGTCCGGCAGCGGCGCGAATCGCCCGAAATGACCGATCCAGTCTTCGTCGGAGAGATCGCCCAGCCCCACCGCTCGTGCCCAGCGGTCGTTGCGGAACTTGAGCTTCGCCTGCGGAAAATCAGCGGCGGCGACGGGATCGTAAAAGTCGTCGCCAAGCTCGAGGATCGCGAGCTCGGGTGCGTACGGACCGGGTTGCGGAAGCGTCGCCATCAGACGATAGGAGGCCGAGCGTCAGGGGGCATGTGCATGGCCGGTTGGTCCGATGGTTACTGGTCGTCGAGCGACGGGCTGAAGCTTCACTACCGCGACTATGCGGGCGATGCGAGCCGTCCGCCGATCATCTGCATTCCAGGGCTCACCCGCAACGCGCGCGACTTCGAAGGAGTTGCGGCAAGGCTGGCGGGGGAATGGCGGCTGATCTGCGTCGACCTGCGCGGGCGCGGCGAGAGCGCGCACGCCAAGGACCCGATGACCTATGCGCCGAAGACTTATTTGCAGGACATCGAGGCGCTGATCGCGGCGCTGAAGCTGGAGCGCTTCGTCCTGTTCGGCACCTCGCTCGGCGGGCTTATCACCATGCTGCTCGCCGCCTCGGGCAAGGAGCGGATCGCCGGCGCGCTCCTCAACGATATCGGCCCGGTGGTCGAGACACGCGGGCTCGAGCACATAAGGGGCTATGTCGGCCGCTCGCGGGACTGGCCGACCTGGCTGCACGCCGCCCGGTTCCTCGCCGAGGCGCATGGCGACCGCTATCCCGATTGGGAGATCGACCAGTGGCTGATCTGCGCCAAAAGGCTATGCAAGCTGACCTCGAACGGACGGATCGTGTTCGACTATGACATGCGCATCGCCGAGCCGTTCAAGGCGCCGGGCGGCGAGGCCGGCTTCGATCTCTGGCCCGTCTTCCGCGCCCTGGACGGCATCCCCTCGCTGATCGTCCATGGCGAGATTTCCGACCTGCTCAGCACCGAAACCGTGGCGAAGATGAAGGCCGAGGTGCGCACGATGGAGAGCGTCACCGTGCCACGCGTCGGCCACGCGCCGACGCTCGACGAGCCCGAGGCCGCCGCGGCGATCGACGCGCTGTTGAAGCGGGTGGCCGCGAAGAAAAGCTAGCGGCATAAGGGAGCATGGCGGTCCGCATCCTCCATTGCCATTCGACCTTCTCGCTGGGCGGCAAGGAGGCGCGCGCGGTGCGGCTGATGAACGCGTTCGGCGACAAGGCCGAGCATGTCGTGCTGAGCGCGATGCCGGGCAAGCTCGGCGCGCGCGCGGCGATCGAGCGGAGCGTGACCGTCGCCTTTCCGAAGGACGCGCCGCCGCTCGCCGGGCCGCCGACTCCCCGGCGCCTGTGGCGGCTGGCGCGCTACATGCGTGGCTTCGATCTGGTGCTGACCTACAATTGGGGCGCGTTCGACGCGGTGATGGCGAGGCGGCTGTTCGCCAAAATGCTCGGGCTGCCGCCGCTCGTCCATCACGAGGACGGGTTCAACGAGGAGGAGGCCCAGGCGCTCGATCCCCGCCGCAACCGCTACCGCCGCCTCGGGCTCGGCGCGGCGTTCAAGCTGGTCGTGCCGTCCGAGCGGCTCGAACGGATCGCCCGCGACGTGTGGCGGACGGCGGCGGTGCGCATCCCGAACGGAGTCGCGGTCGCGCGCTTCGCAGGGCCGCCGCAAGAGGGCGCGATCCCCGGCTTCGAGCGGGCGCCGGCCGAGGTCGTGATCGGCACCGCCGCGGGCCTTCGCACGGTCAAGAATCTGCCCCGGCTCGTCCGCGCCTTTTCGGCCATGACCCACAAGGCGGCGCGGCTGGTGATCGTCGGCGAGGGGCCGGAAAGCGAGCGCATCGCCGCCGAAGCGCGCGCGCGCGGAGTCGCGGCCCGGGTCATGATGCCCGGATTCCTCGCCGATCCCGCACGCTGGATCGGCCATTTCGACATTTTCGCGCTCTCGTCCGATAGCGAGCAATTCCCGCTTTCGCTGGTGGAGGCGATGGCGGCGGGCCTGCCGGCGGTCGCGACCGCGGTCGGCGACGTGCCCGCGATCGTCTCGCGCGACAATGCGCCGCTTATCGTCGAGCCGGCCGACGAGGGCGCTTTCGCGGCCGCGCTAGATAGTCTATCGGACCGCCCGGACCTGCGCCGCGCGATCGGGCTGGCCAATCGCGAAAGGGCCGCATCGTTATTTGATGAAAAGGCGATGATCGCGCGTTATGGGCGTCTCTACGGTGAAGCCATCGGCCGCCCGGAGGCGTTCACCGACGCCGCATAGGTCGCTGCATTGACTTATGTTATGATCCGGGGCGCCGCGGGCTTGGAGGAACGATGTTCAAGGGTATCAGCCCGATCATTTACGCGGGACGCGAAGTCTTTCCGCTGATCGAGGGCGGCAAGGGCGTTTCGGCGACCAACGGGATGAGCTCGGGCGCCTGGGCCGCGGCCGGCGGCATCGGCACCGTCTCAGCAGTCAACGCCGACAGCTACGATCCCGAGGGCAAGATCATCCCCCAGGTCTATCACGCCTTGACCCGGCGCGAGCGCCACGAGGAGCTGGTCCGCTACGCCATCGACGGCGCGGTCGCTCAGGTCCAGCGCGCCTCCGACATCGCCAGCGGCCGAGGCGCGATCAACATCAACGTCCTGTGGGAAATGGGCGGCGCCCAGCGCATTCTCCACGGCGTGCTCGAGCGGACCAGGGGGCTTGTCTCGGGAGTCACCTGCGGCGCGGGCATGCCCTATAAATTGTCCGAGATCGCCGCCTCCTACGGCGTCTCCTACCTGCCGATCATCAGCTCGGCGCGGGCGTTCAGCGCCTTGTGGAAGCGGGCTTATTCGAAGGCGGCCGAATGGCTGTCGGCGGTGGTCTACGAGGATCCCTGGCTGGCCGGGGGGCATAACGGCCTCTCCAACGCCGAGGACCCGCTCGCGCCGCAGGACCCCTATCCGCGAGTCGCCGCGCTTCGCCAGACGATGCGCGAGGGGGGCATATCGGATAGGGTGCCGATCGTCATGGCCGGCGGGGTCTGGAATTTGAAGGAATGGGAGCATTGGATCGACAATGACGAGCTCGGGCAAATCGCCTTCCAGTTCGGCACGCGCCCTCTGCTGACCAAGGAAAGCCCGATTCCGGAGGGCTGGAAAGCGCGCCTGATGACTCTGGAGGAAGGCGACATCCTCCTCCACCGCTTTTCGCCGACCGGTTTCTATTCCTCGGCCGTGCACAACCCGTTTCTGAGGAACCTCGAAGACCGCTCGCACCGCCAGATCGCCTTCACCAAGGAGCCGCTCGGCGACCATGAATTCGAGCTCGACGTCGGCATCGGCAACAAGAAGAATTATTGGGTGACCAAAGGCGATCTGCTGCGCGCCCGTGAATGGTATGCGCAGGGCTTTACCGACGCGCTGAAGACGCCCGATGAAACGCTCGTCTTCGTCACGCCCGAGGAAAAGCACCACATCCGCAAGGACCAGTCCGATTGCATGGGCTGCCTCTCCCAATGCGGCTTCTCGTCCTGGGCGGACAATGAGAAGAACACGACCGGCCGGCTCGCCGATCCGCGAAGCTTCTGCATCCAGAAGACTCTTCAGGACATCGCCCATGGCGGCCCGACCGAGCAGAATCTGATGTTCGCCGGGCACAGCGCCTTCCGCTTCAAGAAGGACCCCTTTTATTCGAACGGCTTCGTGCCCACGGTCCAGCAACTCGTCGAGCGCATCCGGACCGGCGACTGAGAAAGGCGGTAAGGGGCCATGAAAACGCGCTTCGCCGCCTTGCTGACGATCGCGACGATCGCGACCGGCGCGCTGCCGCCGGCTGCCGCCGAGGCGCAGCGGACCCGCGAGACGCCCTACATGGCCTCGATCGCGGCGGGGCGGGCGATGATGCGCACCGGCCCAGGCCAGACCTATCCCGGCACCTGGCTCTACGTCCGGGCCGATCTGCCGATCCGGGTGATCGAAATCTACCGGAACTGGCGCAAGGTCCAGGATCCGGACGGCACCACCGGCTGGATGCTGGTCAACCTCCTCTCCGACCAGCGCACGGCTCTGGTCCGCGGCGACGGCCCGAGGCCGCTTCACGAGGCGCCGGACGCGGCCACGCCGGTCCGCTTCCGCGCCGAGCCCGGCGTGGTCGGGCGGGTGTCGCGCTGCGCCGGGGGCTGGTGCCGCCTCGAGGTACGCGGCCGCTCCGGCTATATCAGGATCGATCAGGTATGGGGCGTCGAACCGGGCGAGACGATCCGGTGACGGCCCAGGCTCGCCTGCTCACCATCGGCGATTTCTCCGGCCGGGTCGGCAAGGCCGTCGAGGCCCAGGCCGGCGGCCGGCGCGTGCCCCTCGTCGTCCAGGCCGTTCAGGAGCTGCCGAGCGCTGGGCGGGAGGGCGGCTCGTTCCGGCTGGAATTCATCGGTCCGCCGGACTCGATCCTTGGGCAGGGCACCTTTCCCTTCCTGATCGGACGCGAGCGGTTCGACATCTTCATCGTGCCGCTGAGCCACGGCCCCGAAGGCGTCCGCTACGAAGCCATTTTCTACTGAGGGGCGGAGGGCGAGGCGCCCGGGCTCCATTCCATCCGCAGATAGACGCCCAGGTCCTCCACGATCGCAAAGCCAAGGCGCCGATAGAGCTCGGCCGCTCGATTGGATCTTTCGACGTGAAGGCCGATCCTTTTGTCCTTGGCGGCGGCGAGGGCCATCAGGTCGGCCAGCAGCGCCCCGCCCAGCCCGGCGCCGCGCTGCTCCGGAACGAGCGAGATGTCGATGAGGAGCAGCTCGGAGTCGCGCTCGGCCAGGCAGATCCGCCCGAGGGGCGCCGAGTCTTTCTCGACGATCAGCCATTCGGCGTCGGGATAGGCGCTTCGATAATGCTGGTGCTGGGCCCGGTGCTGCTGGTCGAGGAAGGCCCGCTGCATCTCGGGCGGCCAGCCGGTGGCCGCCACTTCCTCGGCCCGAGTCGAGGCGTAGAGGCTGGCGAGGAAAAGCAGATCGGCCTCGGTCACCGGCCTCATGGCGATGCCGAAAGCCGCGGCCGCCATGATCGGAGGCGGCATACCGGGCCGCCCGTCAGTTGAAGACCGCGAGCATCCGCGCCGGCGCCCGGGGCGCGGGAGCGGCCGACAGGAAGATCTGAAGCGGTCCATATTGACCGTGGTTGGCGGTGTAGATGAGGTCGCCGGGCAAGCTCCCGCCCGCCACCGGATCGAAGAAGGCGACGAAGGCGCGGGCCCGGCTCACCGACGCCGGCCGCGCGCCGGAGGACGTCAGAGCCCTGACCCCGCTCAGCTGCATGACCGCGCCGCCGCCGATCGCGAATCGCGATCCGACCTGTGCCTGCCATTCCTCGAAGCTGCCGTCGGCCAGCGAAACCAGGCGCCGCAGCCCCGGCACCGCCGTGACCAGGTTCCTCGAGCGCTGCGCGACGATATTGCGGATGGGCGCGGCGGCGAGAGCGCCGATGACCGCGACGGCCCCGCCCGCTGCCAAAAGCAGATTGCGCCTCGAAAGCGTCGATTCGACCCTCGCCATTGCTTCTCCCCTGGCCGCCCTGCCGGCGCGCGGCGCGCCGATCGGTCCCCGCCTGCGCGAGCCAGGATATACAAGGTTGCGGACGTGGAACAGCCCTTTGTACCTCGAGGCGTCGCTCTTCGGGACTAAGCCCCGGCTTGAGCTTTGCCGCGCGCCTTGCCAACGACGTCAGCCATGGCCAGCCTCAATCCGCCGCCGCCCCTCGAGCCCGATGGCGCCGCCTTGTTCCTCGACTTCGACGGCACCCTCGTCGAGCTCGCCGACACGCCCGCCGCCATTCGCGTTTCGCCCGGGCTCAAGCCGATGCTCGAGCGGCTGCGCGAACGCCTGAGCGGGCGGCTGGCGATCGTCAGCGGCCGCTCGCTCGCTGACCTCGAACGGCATCTTCCGGCGTCCGGAATCGCCTTTTCGGGTTCGCACGGGCTCGAATTGCAGCTTGCCGACGGAACCCGGCTCCCGCTCAGCGTTCCGCTCGGGCTCGACGACGTTCGCGAGCGGGTCGAGGCCTTCGCCGCGCCGATCCCGGGCCTGATCGTCGAGGGCAAGCCGGCCGGGATCGCGCTCCACTACAGGCTCGCGCCCGAACAGGCCGCGCGCGCCCAGGCCTTCATGGCCGCGCTGGCGAAGGAACGCGGCTTTTCCGTGCAGCGCGGCGCCATGGTGATCGAGCTCAGGCCCGATGGCGCGGACAAGGGCGATGCGTTACGGGCGTTCATGTCGGAACCGGAGTTCCTCCGCGCGCGTCCTTTGTTCGTGGGAGACGATTTGACCGACGAGCATGCCTTCGCAGCCGCCGCCGCGCTCGGCGGCGCTGGGATTCTGGTCGGCCCAGCGCGCGAAACCGCGGCCCGCTGCCGGCTCGATTCGGTGGCCGCCGTGGCCGACTGGCTGGGGGCGGCGGCGTGAGCGGGCTCGATCTGTGGCCGGTCGGCAATTGCCAGGTGAGCGTTCTTGTGGACGATGCCGCGGGCTTCGTCTGGGGCTGCCAGCCGCGCGTCGACGGCGATCCGCTCTTCTGTTCGCTGCTCGAACCGAAGGCCGCGGCGGGCGAATGGCGGATTTCCCTCGAAAACCAGGTTTCGGCCGAGCCGCGCTACCTCAAGAACACGCCGATCCTGGTCACCCGGCTGACCGACGCGGACGGCGCGATCGCCGAAATCTTCGATTTCTGCCCGCGCTTCGAGCGTTCGGGGCGGATGTACCGGCCGGTCGCGTTCGTCCGAATCGTCCGCCCGGTCGCCGGCGCGCCCCGCCTCAAAGTGGCGCTGAGCCCCGCCGCCGCCTGGGGCGCGCGCGACGCCAAGCGGACCAGCGGCACCAACCATATCCGTTTCCTGCTCGATCCGCAGCCGCTTCGGCTGACCACCGACGCGCCAATCCTCCACCTCCTCGAAGGCCGCGCCTTCCGCCTCGAAGGGCCGCTCCATTTCTTCCTCGGGCCGGACGAGCCCTTCGTCGGCAACGTCAACCAGGAGCTGGCGATGATGCTCCACCAGACGTCGGCCCATTGGCGCGATTGGGTGCGCGGCCTCGCCATCCCGCTCGAATGGCAAAGGCAGGTGATCCGCGCCGCGATCACGCTCAAGCTGTGCCAGCACGAGGAGACCGGCGCGATCGTCGCGGCGATGACCACGTCGATCCCGGAAGCCGCCGATTCGGGGCGCAACTGGGATTATCGCTATTGCTGGATTCGCGACGCTTATTACACGGTGCAGGCGCTGAACCGGCTCGGCGCGCTCGACGTGCTCGAAAACTATCTGAGCTACTTGCGCAACATCGTCGATCAATCGCGCGGCGGCCACATCCAGCCTCTCTACGCCGTGTCGGGCGAGGCGAAGCTGGAGGAGGGCCAGGCGGAGGCGCTCGCCGGCTATCGCGCGATGGGCCCGGTCCGGGTCGGCAACGCCGCTTACGGCCAGGTCCAGCACGACGCCTACGGGCAGATCGTCCTGTCCAACGCCCAGGCCTTTTTCGACGAGCGGCTGTTCCGCAAGGCGACGGCGCAGGATTTCGCCGCGCTCGAAAAGGTTGGCGAGCAAGCGTGGAAAAGCCACGACAAGCCGGACGCGGGCCTTTGGGAATTCCGCACCCGAATTTCGGTGCATACCTATAGCGCGGTGATGAGCTGGGCGGCCTGCGACCGGCTCGGCAACATCGCCGCCGAGCTCGGCCTCGCCGGCCGCGCCAAGATCTGGCGCCGCCGCGCCGACAAGGTCCGCGCGGCCATCGAGAAGGAGGCCTGGCACGGCAAGCACAAGCGCTTCGCGGCGACCTTCGGCGGCGACGATCTCGACGCCAGCCTCCTCCAGCTGCTCGACATGCGCTTCCTCGAGGCGGGCGATCCGCGCTTCCTGGCCACCTTCAACGCGGTCGAAAAGGGCCTGAGGCGCGGCGAGCACATGCTTCGCTACGCCGCCGAGGACGATTTCGGCACGCCCGAGACCGCGTTCAACTTCTGCACCTTCTGGCTGATCGAGGCGCTCCATCTGGTCGGGCGCGGCGAAGAGGCGCGGTCGCTCTATGTCAGGATGCTTGAAAGGCTGACGCCCGCCGGCCTGCTGTCCGAAGATACGGACTTCGAAACGGGCGAGCTTTGGGGAAACTATCCGCAGACTTATTCGCTTGTCGGATTGATCAATTGCGCCGGGCTCTTGTCCCGGCCGTGGAGTTCGGTCCGTTGAGTCGCCTGATCGTCATTTCCAACCGGGTCTCGGCGCCCAAGCCGCGCAGCTCCGAAGGGACTCAGGGCGGACTCGCCGTCGCGCTCGAAGCGGCATTGAGGGAATCGCGCGGCATCTGGTTCGGCTGGTCGGGCGAGAAGACCGATGCGTTCAGCGGCCGAATCAACCTCCAGCGCCACGACGGCGTGACCACGGCGACGATCGACCTCGAGGAGCAGGACGTCGACGAATATTATAACGGCTACGCCAACCGCACCTTGTGGCCGCTCTTCCACTACCGGATCGACCTTGCCGAATATGACCGAAGCTTCGGCGCGGGCTACGAGCGGGTCAACGAGCGCTTCGCCGAGACGGTGGCGCCGCTGATCGAGCCCGACGACCTCGTTTGGGTCCACGATTATCATCTCGTGCCCCTGGGCCAGCAGCTGCGCCAGCACGGGGTCAAAAACCGGATCGGCTTCTTCCTTCACATCCCCTGGCCGCCGCACCGGCTGATGGTGTCGCTGCCCTTCCACCAGCGGCTGGTCCGCTCGATGCTGGCCTACGATCTGATCGGCTTCCAGACCGCCGAATGGCTCGAAAGCTTCCACCATTATGTCGAGCGCGAGCTTGGCGGGAGCGTCGAGGCCGACGGCACGATCCGGGTCGGCGACCGGACGGTCAGGACCGCCGCCTTCCCGATCGGAATCGACGCCGCCGGCTTCGAGGCGATCCTCAAGACCAAGGACGCGCGCAACGCCTACGAGACTCTTCGGCGAAGCGCCGAGGGCAAGAAGATCATCATCGGCGTCGACCGGCTCGATTATTCCAAGGGGATCGAGGAGCGGTTCCTTGGCTATCGCCGCTTCCTCGAGGAGCATGAGGATTGGGCCGGAAAGGTGTCGCTGCTCCAGATTGCGCCGCCCTCGCGCGGCGAGGTCCACACCTACGAGCATATCCGCGAGCGGCTGGACGAGCTTTCCGGCCGGATCAACGGCGCCTTCTCCCATGTCGACTGGGTGCCGATCCGCTACGTCAACCAGGGCTATCCGCGCGAAGGCCTAGCCGGATTCTACCGAGCCTCGGACGTCGGCCTGGTCACCCCGTTGCGTGACGGCATGAACCTGGTCGCCAAGGAATTCGTCGCCGCGCAGGATCCCGACGATCCCGGAATCCTCATCCTCTCCCGCTTCGCCGGCTCCGCCCACCAGATGAAGGACGCGATCCTGGTCAATCCCTACAGCAAGGACGAGATCAGCGACGCCATCCGCCAGGCGCTGGACATGGGCAAGGCCGAGCGGGTGCGGCGCTGGGAGGCGCTGAACGAGGGCGTCAGGGCAGAGGACGTCGTCGCCTGGCGCCGCGCCTTCGTCGCCGCGCTGGCCGACCGCAAGCAGGATGCCCGGCCGGCCGCGCAGCCGGTCCCGGCCTGATCCCCGTCTTATTGCCGGGCGGCCGGTGACAAGCTTCGGCGCCCGTGGCAGGCTGCCGCGATTCGAGGAGAGGCCGGCATGAAGAGCGCATCCATCCTGCTCTGCACGTTCATCGGGATCGCGGCGGCCGGCTGCGGCTCGAATCCCGCCGGCAATCAAGCGGGCGCCACGGCCAATGCGGCCGGGCCGGCGGCGCAGCCGGCCCAGGCGGGCGGGCCGTCCGCCCTCTCCAACCTGACCGTCGACCACCAGGCGCTCGAAAATGCCTGCCTGAGCCCCGCCGACGCCCGCCGTCCGCTGACCGACTTCAGCGCCGAGGAGAAGCGGACGATCGTGGCCTGCGCCAACCGGGAGATGGTCAGGCAGATGGAGGGTCAGATGCCGATCAGGATCGATCAGGTGACCAGCCTGGTTGCGCTGACCAGCGCCGGCGCGACTCTGACCTACAATTACCGGGTGGAGGTGGACGGCGCGACCGTCACCGACCAGGGCCGGCGCCAGTTGGAGCAATCCACCCGCGCGACCGTGTGCGGCCGTCCCGACATGCAGCAGACCATGTCGCTGGGGGGCGCCTATGCCTATGTTTGGGCGGATCGCGCCGGCCGGCCGATCCACGCGATCCTCATCGACAGCTGCTAGGCGAAGCCCCCGAGAATTCCTGTTTGTTTGAAAAGAGTTGACCGGCCGGACCGAACTGAGCAAGATCGTGCGCACGAAGCGGATCGCGGGCGGCTGGGGGCGCGCCGCTTGAACGCGGCCGCGAACTCGAGCAGGAAATGCGATGCCCAATTTCGGCCGAAACGCCAGATACGAGCTGCCCCGCTCCTGGCAAAGCCTCGAGACGGGCGGCGAACTCTGGGCCGCCCTCGAGCAGAACGGCAAGCCCGTCTACACACTCGACCAGATCATCTATCGGCTGACCATCAGCGGCACCGCCTGGAACGGCGTCGGATCCAACCCGATACCGGCGTTCGGGCTCGGCACGATAACCTACGGCTTCTTCGATTTCGCCCATCAGGTCTATTCGTCGGAACGGGACGAATTCCAGCCGCTCAGCGAAGCGCAGCGGGCGGCGGTGCGCCTCGCCTTCGCGATTTGGGAAGACTATATCGGGGTGACCTTCGTCGAAGGTCCGGTGGCGATCGCCGACATCAATCTGGGCAATCTCCTTACCGACGAGGATTATTTCTCGGCCTATGCCAATTATCCGAGCCACTCGCGCACAGGGGGCGACATCTGGATCAACGCCAACGGGACGTCCAGCCAGCAGATCGGGCTTGCGGAGCCGGGCTTCAGGACGCTGCTTCACGAGATCGGCCACGCGCTCGGCATCTCCCATCCGGGCAATTACAACGCCGCCGAGGGGGTCACCCTGACCTATGAAGAGAACGCCATTTATTATCAGGATTCGCTTCAATATTCGATCATGTCCTATTTCGCGTCGAGCTCGACCGGCGCGCTCAGGACTTCGTTCGCCGCGACTCCGATGGCCCACGACATCGCCGCGATCCAAAGCCTCTACGGCGCCAATCTGACCACCCGGCTCGGCGCAACGACCTACGGCTTCCACAGCAATGCCGATCGGGACGCGTTCGATTTCACGCTCAACGTCCTGCCGGTGGTCGCCATCTGGGACGCCGGCGGCAGGGACACGCTCGATTTTTCCGGGTGGAACTCGAATTCGAGGATCGACCTTGCGGCCGGCGCGTCGAGCGACGGCGGCGGGCAGACCTACAACGTCCAGATCGCCTTCGGCACGACCATCGAAAACGCCGTCGGCGGCGGCGGCGACGATGTCATCACCGGCAATGCGGGCAACAATGTCCTGCGCGGGGAGGGAGGGGCCGACCGATTGAACGGCGATGCCGGCACGGACCGGCTGGAAGGCGGCGCGGGGGCCGACATCTTCGTCTTCGGCGCGGCCTGGCACAGCAGCCTCGCGACGATGCGCTCGGACGGCGAGAAGTTCCTGCCCGACATTCTTTCCGACTTCGTTTCCGGGATAGACAAGATCGATCTCAGCGGGATCGATGCGATCGCCGGAACCGCCGGTGACGACGCCTTCACCTTTATCGGCACGAACGCCTTTACGGGCCAGGCGGGCCAGCTCCGCTACGAGGTCGTCGGGGGCCAAACCCACATTTTCGGCGATGTCGACGGCGACGGCCGCATGGATTTCCACATCATCGCGAACGGCACGCAGATCCTGTCGACCGACTTCATTCTCTAAAGCCGCCGAATCGGGTTTCCCCGAATGGACGCCCGGTCCCCTCCCCGTTTCCGGGGAGGGGAGGGTGGGATTAGCGGCAGCGAATGTCCTGGTTGCGCTCGACCTCGCGGCCGATCAGCGCGCCAAGCACGCCGCCGACCACGGTGCCGGTGGTGCGCTCGCCGCGCGTGTCGATGCCGCGGCCGAGCAGTGCGCCGACGCCGGCGCCGATGACGAGGCCGGTGGTGCCGTCGCTTCGGCGGCAATAATAGCGCCCGTCGGAGCCGCGATAGACTTCGTCCTGCGCGCCCAGCCGGCGCTCCTGATAGCGGCTGTCGTCGCGATAATAGCGCGAAGGCTCCCAATCGGCGGAATCGTTGTCGCGCCAGCGGTAGCGATTGTCGTAGCCGCCGCGGTCGCCGCCGCCGTAGCGCCGGCGCATCGCTTCGTAGCGCTCGCGCTCGCGCTCGTAGAGGGCGCGTTCGTTGTTGAAGCGGCGCTGGGCCTGTTGCCAGCGAACTTCGTCGGCGCGGCTCTGGGCGAAAGCGGGGGCGGCAAGCGGCGGCGCGATCGCGAGCACCGGGGCAGTGGCAAGCGCCAAAGCAAGTAAACGAATTCTCATCTTAATCTCCTGTGGACTGACGGGGATTGGTGCGACGCACATGTCCCCGCGATGAAGCAAAGCGTTTCGCGCCCGACATGGTTCCGGGCGGGGCGCTCGGCCGACCGGCTCTACCGCGAACTCGGCGGGGCGGCGGAGCCGGTTCACCGGCGGGGAGGTTGACGAGGCCGTCCCCGCCGTGCCCAATGGATCGATGATGTTCGCAGTCCTGGCCGCCGCCGCGCTTCAGATCCCGCCGCCGCCGCAGCCGCGCTCGATCGAAGCCGCGATGCACAGCGCGAACGAGGCCTGGGCGGGCTGCCTGGTCGCCGCGGCGCTTCGGGACGAGCCGTCCGACCGGCCGGTCGATAGCGCGGTCGCCGCGGCGCGCGCCGCCTGCGCCGAAGCGGAAGCGGCCTTTTGGCGGGCCTGGGAGGCCCAGATGGACGCCGCCGCGGTCGGCGCGGCGGACCGGCGGGAGATGCGCGCGATGATGGCGGCCGAGCTCGGCCCGGGCCTGAGGACGACCATCCTCCAGAACCGCCCGGCCCATCTGCTGGCCCAGCTCCAGGAGCAGATCCGGGCGCGCCAGGCGCTCGCGAGCCTGGCCGGAGCGCCGCCCGCCGACGCGTCCGCCCGGCACCGCGCGCTGCTCTCCGCGGTCGATGCTTTGGCGGGCTCGTGCTGGAACCAGGTGACCGCGGCCAACGCCCGGACCGGAGCCGCGCCCGATTCGATCGTCGCGCTCGCCCGAGACCTCTGCGCCCCCTATCGCGCCGAGATGCGCGAGCTGTTCGCCCTCGGCCGGGCGATCCACGGCCGCCCGCCCGATCCCGAGAGCGCCGATCTGGAGGCGGAGCAGATCGAGCAATTGCGGGAGGAGCGAATGCGGCGCGGCATCGCCAATATCCAGAGGGAGCGGCGTTAGGCCGCCCCATCTAAACCAGTTCCACCGCCATCGCCGTCGCTTCGCCGCCGCCGATGCAGAGGCTCGCGACGCCCTTTTTACCGCCGTGGGTTTCGAGTGCCGACAGGAGCGTCGCCAGCACCCGCGCGCCCGAGGCCCCGATCGGATGCCCCAGCGCCGTCGCGCCGCCATGCACGTTGATCTTCTCATGCGGAATTCCGAGGTCGCGCATGGCGATCATGGCGACGCAGGCAAAGGCTTCGTTGACTTCGTAGAGGTCGACGTCGCTCGCCTCCCAGCCGGCGAGCTTGAGCGCCTTGGTCATCGCGCCGACCGGGGCGGTGGTGAACTTCGCCGGTTCATGCGCGTGGGCTGCGTGGCCCATGATTCGGGCGACGGGCTTGAGGCCGAGCCGGTCGGCGACGCTCTGGCGGGTGAGCACGAGGGCCGCGGCGCCGTCCGAGATCGAGGAGGCGTTGGCAGCGGTGATGGTGCCGTCCTTGGCGAAGGCGGGCTTCAGGGTCGGGATTTTGGAGGCGTCGCCCTTGGCCGGCTGCTCGTCTTCGCTGACCGTCACGGTCCCCTTGCGGCCAGCGATCTCGACGGCGACGATCTCGCGGTCGAAGGCGCCGCTCTCCTGCGCCTGTTGCGCTCGGGTCAGCGAGGTGATGGCGTAATCGTCCTGCTGGCCCCGCGTGAACTGATACTCCGTGGCGCTCTCCTCGGCGAAGCTGCCCATCAGCCGGCCCTGCTCATAGGCGTCTTCGAGCCCGTCGAAGAACATATGGTCGATCAGCCGGTCGTGGCCGATGCGGGCGCCGGAGCGGTGCTTGCCGGAGAGGTAGGGGGCGTTGGTCATGCTCTCCATGCCGCCGGCGACGACGATCGCGGCCGAGCCCGCCCGAATCGTGTCCGCCGCCAGGATCGCGGCCTGCATGCCCGAGCCGCACATCTTGTTGACCGTGGTCGCCTCGACATGGGTGCCGAGCCCGGCCTTGATCGCCGCCTGGCGGGCGGGCGCCTGGCCCAGGCCCGCGGGCAGGACGCAGCCCATGTAGATTTTCTCGACGTCGCCCGGCGCGACCCCGGAGCGCTCCACCGCCGCCCTGACCGCCGCCGCGCCGAGCTCGGTCGCGCTGGCGCCGGAGAGCGCGCCCTGGAAGCTGCCCATCGGGGTGCGGGCGTAGGAGAGGATGACGATGGGGTCGGTGGTGGGCATTTCATCTTTCCCTCGTCATTCCAGCGAAAGCTGGAATCCATGCTGAATCAGAATGGACCCCAGCTTTCGCTGGGGTGACGGTTAGAGTTGCAATCGAGGGCCGCACATAGGCGCGGGCGCGCGCTTGTTCAAATCCTCGCCCCTCTGCTAGGGCCACAGCCGAACAGGAGACGGTGACATGTCCGAACTGGGCCTCGATTTCGCGCTTGGCGAGACGGCGGACATGATCCGCGACACGACGCGCCGCTTCGCCGCCGACCGGATCCAGCCGCTGGCCGCGAAGATCGACGCCGAGGACTGGTTTCCCACCGAGCTCTGGCCCGAAATGGGCGCGCTCGGCCTCCACGGAATCACCGTTTCCGAAGAGGATGGCGGGCTCGGCCTCGGCTATCTGGAACATGTCGTCGCTCAGGAGGAGGTGGCGCGCGCCTCGGCCTCGATCGGGCTTTCCTACGGCGCCCATTCGAACCTTTGCGTCAATCAGATCAGGCGCTGGGCGAGCCCCGAGCAGAAGGCGAAATATCTGCCGAAGCTGATCTCGGGCGAACATGTCGGCAGCCTCGCAATGTCGGAAGCCGGGGCGGGCTCGGACGTGGTCTCGATGAAGCTGAAGGCCGAGGCGGTTCAGGGCGGCTATGTCCTCAATGGCACCAAATTCTGGATCACCAACGCCCAGCATGCCGACACGCTGGTCGTCTACGCCAAGACCGGCGACGGCAGCCGCGGCATCACCACCTTCCTGATCGAGAAGGGGATGAAGGGCTTTTCGATCGGCCAGAAGCTCGACAAGATGGGCATGCGCGGCTCGCCCACCGCCGAACTGATCTTCGACGATTGCGAGGTTCCGGACGAGAATGTGATGGGGCCGGTCAACGGCGGTGTCGGCGTGCTGATGTCGGGGCTCGATTACGAGCGGACCGTGCTCGCCGGAATCCAGCTCGGAATCATGCAGGCCTGTCTCGATGTCGTCCTGCCCTACGTCCGCGAGAGGAAGCAGTTCGGCCAGCCGATCGGAAGCTTCCAGCTGATTCAGGCCAAGGTCGCGGACATGTATGTCGCCCTCAATTCGGCGCGGGCCTATGTCTACCAGGTCGCCCGCGCCTGCGACGCCGGGCGGACCACCCGCTTCGACGCGGCCGGAGCGATCCTGCTCGCCTCCGAAAACGCCGTCCGGGTCGCCGGCGAGGCGATCCAGGCGCTGGGCGGCGCCGGCTATACCAAGGACTGGCCGGTCGAGCGCTATTTCCGCGACGCCAAGCTGCTCGACATCGGCGCCGGCACCAACGAGATCCGCCGCATGCTGATCGGGCGGGAGCTGATAGGCGCATGAGCATGATCGAAATCCTCGAATGGTATGCCGCGAGCGCCGCCGTGGTCGCGGCGGCGGTGGTCGCGCTCGATCTCGGCCGCCGGCCGACCGGCTGGGCGATGGTGCTGTTCGTCACGTCCTCGCTCGCCTTCATCGGCTATGGGCTGATGGACGAGGAAGGCGCGCTGACTGTGCAGAACTTCATCCTGCTCGGCATCAATTTGATCGGCGTCTATCGCTACCTCCTCCGCAAGAAGGCGCCAGTGCACCATGGCTGAGCTGAACAGTAGAATCGATCCGGAATCAGAGACTTACCGCACTTATGCTGCGCACAATAAAGCGCTCGCCGCCGAGCTTCGTGCGAAGGCGGCGCAGGCCGCGCTGGGCCTCGTCGCTGTCGGGTTCGAGCTCGGCCCAGGCGTGCATCGCGCGCGCGGCGGCCTCGGCGTCCTTCAGCCGCCCTTCGTAGATCGCGGCGGCCTCGCGCAGCCGGCTGGCGCGCATCGCCTTGGGCAGCACCTCGAGCGCGCCGCTCTGCTCCAGCAACAGCGCGCGTCGCGCGTGCTGCTGCTTGCGGCGGTAGTAGCCGTCGAGGA
>Ga0190265_10000619_pt1 | contig 24492 bp, 28 predicted proteins | sample Popmic124T_FD_133135 | JGI IMG/M metagenome (GOLD analysis project Ga0190265, IMG submission 133135) | Populus adjacent soil microbial communities from riparian zone of Indian Creek, Utah, USA - 124 T | ecosystem: Environmental > Terrestrial > Soil > Riparian zone | place: USA: Utah | collected...
AGCTTGCGCTTCTTCAGCTCCTCCTCGACCTCGGCGCGGATATCGGTGTCGCGATCATACAGGTTGCCGCCGATCTGCAGGCCGATGCGCGAGGCGATCACGCCCTGCGCCACGCGGTCGTCGAGCGCGGCGGTGTAGAGCATGGTCTCCATGCCGCGCTCGCGATAGTTGAAATCGGCCTGCAGCAGCGTCGTCGATTTGCCGGCGTTCATCGAGGCGTAGTAGAAATAGAGCTTGGCCATGGCCGCACTTTAGCGCCGTGGTGGCGCGCGCCTAGCGGCTATCGGCGCTGTTTCCCTCGCCCCGCGAGCCAGCTGCTGATTTCGAGATTCGACAGGGCCCGTGCGATCTTGCCGTCCATATATTCGAGAGAGATGGCATGGTGCTGAGGATCGTAGGATGCGATGCAATCGCTCGCTACGATCACGTCCCAATCGCGTTGATATGCATCGATGGCAGTCATCCTGACGCAGGCATGGGTATTGATTCCGGCGATTATGAGGCTTGTGCCGGCAAAGGGAAGGAGCAGGCGATCAAGGTCCGTCTCGAAAAAGGCGCTATAGCGCCGCTTCACGAGCGTCCGGTCTTCCGGCCCCGCAATCAGTTCCGGATCGAGCTGACAACCGGGTGTCCCCGCGATCGTGATGGGTTCGCCCGTGCGGCGCATATCCAGGAATGCGTCGGAAAGATCGGGGCGGAATTCCTGTCTTACCCAGATGACCGTTCCCGAGTGGTCGTGGACCATCTTCGTCAAGTCGTTGGTCGCCGCAATCAACTCGCTTCGATCCTTGGATCGTACCGTGGGGAGGAAATCCTGGACCATGTCGATCACGAGGAGAGCGAGGGCGGGCCTTTTCGTCATCGATTCTCACCGCTGGCGTCCGCGCCCCATTCGTCTGCTAGGATCGAGAACAGCACGGTGTCGCGGACATGGCCGGTCCAGGTGATCCGATCCGCGCGCAGCAGGGCTTCGCGGACCGCCCCGATCTTGAGCAAGGCAGCCTGGCTGCGGCCGTTGCGGGCGTCGACGCGAAACTCGATCCGCCGGAATCCGCAGTCGAACGCGCGGGCGATCATCATATCCTTCACGCGCTGGTTGAACCCTGTCCCACGCATCGCCGGCACATAATAGGTGCTGCCGATCTCCAGCGTCATGCGGTCCGTGTCGATGCCCATATAGCTCGACATGCCGACCAGCGCGCCGCCCTTGAACAGGGCGAAGGAGCGCCAATCCGGCTTGGTCAGCATGAGATCGAAATTGCCGTCGAAATGGTCGGGACCGTAGGAAGTCGAATAGATCGGCCAGATCTGCAGATCCTCGGCGCAGGCCGCCTTCAGCGCGTCACGATGCAGCTCGGCGAGCGACTCGAGGCGGACATCACCATCGGCCATCTCATCGCCGAGCTTCACGCTTCCTCGTCTCCGGCGAGATCGGGGGCGACCTTGGGCGAGCGCAGCAGCTTGTCGATATGGCTGCCTTCGTCGAAGCTTTCGTCGAGCAGGAATTTGAGTTTCGCGGCATATTTGGTGTTCACCCGCCGCGCGACCTCGCTCTGGAGAAAGGCGGTGTTGGTGCGCAGCGCCTTGAGCACGGCCTGCGCATTGGAGCCGAGCAGGGGGATGACGAACACCGTCGCGTGGCGCAGGTCCGGGGACATCCTGGCCTCGGTGACCGAGACCATATGGCTGGCCAGCGTCTCGTCATGGACGTCGCCGCGCATCAGCACGTCGCTCAGCGCGTGGCGCACCTGCTCGCCGACTCGGAGCAGCCGGACCGAGCGGCCTTCGGCGGTTTCGGCCGGCCGCGCCATCAGCCGATCGCCACCGGAACGCCGCTCGAGGTCGCGCGAGCGAGCAGATTGCCGGCCTCGTCAAACAATTCGCCTTCGAGGAACACCACCGATTGCCCGGCCTTCACGACCCGGCCGCGGCCGATTACGCGGCCGGGCTTCACCGGGCGGATGAAGCTGACATTGAGATCGATCGAGCGCGGCATGAGCGTGCCGCCCGACATGCTGACCAGCGCCGGCCCCATCGTGTCGTCAAGCATCGCCGCGACGAAGCCGCCCTGGATAGAGCCTTGCGGGTTGAGCATGCGCGCGTCCGGATGGAACGCGATCTCGATCGTCCCCGCTTGAGGATTTTCGGAGACAAGCTCCCAGCCGAGCAGTTCGGCGGCGGGCGGCGCCGGCTTGTTCGCGAAGAAGCTCTCCACCGCGCCTTCCCCTTACAGCGTCCGCTCGCGCTCCTCGGTCTCGAACGTCTCGAGATAGTCGCCGGCCTTGATGTCGGTGTGGCTTTCGAAGGTGACGCCGCATTCGAGGCCGGCGCGGACTTCCGCCACGTCGTCCTTGAAGCGCCTGAGCGAGGCGATCGCGCCGTTGTAGATGATCACGTCGTCGCGCATGATGCGCGCCTTCAGCGCCTTGCGGATATAGCCCTCGGTGACGAGCAGGCCCGCCGCCTTGCCATGCTTGCCGGCCGAGAAGACCTCGCGGACCTCGGCGCGGCCGACCACGGTCTCGACGATCAGCGGGCCCAATTCGCCGGCCATCGCCGCCTTCACCGCGTCGGTGAGGTCGTAGATCACGTCATAATATTGCATCGCCACGCCGTCGCGCTCGGCGATCTCGCGCGCCTTGGCGTTGGCGCGGACGTTGAAGCCGATGATCGGCGCGCCCGAGGCTTTCGCCAGCGTCACGTCGCTCTCGGTGATGCCGCCGACGCCGGCGTGGAGCACCCGCGCCTTGATGTCCTCGTTGGAGATTTTGTTGACCGCGCTGACGATCGCCTCGACCGAGCCTTGGACGTCGCCCTTGATGACCAGGGGGAACTCGACCGCCTGCTTGTCCTTCAGGGCCGAGAACATGGTATCGAAGCTCGCCGGCGCGGAGGTCGTCCGCTTCCTGTCGATCACGCTCTGGCGATAGGACGCGACCTCGCGGGCGCGCGCCTCGTTCTCGACGACGGAGAGCGTGTCGCCGGCGGACGGCACGCCGCTGAGGCCGAGCACCTCGACCGGCAGGCTCGGGCCGGCCTCCTTCACCTGCCGCCCCTTGTCGTCGATCATCGCGCGGACCTTGCCCGAAATCGGGCCGGCGACGAAGATGTCGCCGACGCGCAGCGTGCCGCGCTGGACGAGCACGGTGGCGAGCGGGCCGCGGCCCTTGTCGAGCCTGGCCTCGACCACCGCGCCTTCGGCGGCGCGGTCGGGATTGGCCTTGAGCTCGAGCAGCTCGGCCTGGACCGCGATCGCGTCGAGCAATTTGTCGAGATTGGTCTTCTTCAGCGCCGAGACTTCGACGTCCTGGACCTCGCCGCCCATGTCCTCGACGACGATCTCGTGCTGGAGCAGCTCCTCGCGCACCTTCTGCGGGGTGGCGCCGGGCTTGTCGATCTTGTTGATCGCGACGATCATCGGCACGCCGGCCGCCTTGGTATGGTTGATCGCCTCGATCGTCTGCGGCTTCAGCCCGTCGTCTGCCGCCACCACCAGCACGACGATGTCGGTGACGTTGGCGCCGCGGGCGCGCATCTCGGTGAACGCCTCATGGCCCGGCGTGTCGAGGAAGGTAACCTTCGACTTGTCGGGCAAGGTGACCTGATAGGCGCCGATATGCTGGGTGATCCCGCCGGCCTCGCCGGAGACGACGTCGGCGCCGCGGATCGCGTCGAGCAGCGACGTCTTGCCGTGGTCGACATGGCCCATGATGGTGACGACCGGCGGGCGAGGCTGCAGCGTCTCGGACGCATCCACATCCTCTTCGGCCTGGATGTCGACGTCGGCGTCGCTGACGCGCTTGATGTTGTGGCCGAACTCGGTGACCAGCAGCTCCGCCGTATCCTGATCGATCACTTCGTTGACGGTGACGGGCATGCCCATCTTGAACAGGGATTTGACGAGGTCGGCGGCGCGCTCGGCCATTCGGTTGGCGAGCTCGCCGACGGTGATGCCCTCGGGCACGACGACGTCGCGGACCTGCTTGGCGGAGGGACCCGCCTGCATGTGGGAGCGGCGCTCCTTCTCGCGGGAGCGCTTCAGCGCGGCGAGCGAGCGAGCCCGGGCGTCGCCGTCCTCGCCGAGGGCGCGCGAGACGGTGAGCTTGCCGCGCTCGCGGCGATGCTCGTCGCGGCCGCGCGCCGGGCGGGCCGGTTCGGGGCGCTTGGCCGGCGCATGGCCGTGCTTGGGCCGGGCGTGGCCGGGGCGGCGATCCTCTTCGTCCTCGGCGGCCGGCTGCGGCGCGGCGGCGGGCTCGGCCTGCGGCGGGGCGCCGGCGCGGCGGGCTTCTTCCTAGGCGGTGAGGCGAGCGGCTTCCGCCGCCTCGTCCTCGGCCTTCTTATTCTCTTCGGCGCGGCGCTTCTCGTCCTCGGTCTGGGCCTTGGCCTGCTGCTCCTCGCGGCGGCGGGCCTCCTCGAGCGACGACAGGCGCGCGTCCTCGGCCTCGCGCAGCAGCCGCTCCTGCAATTCCTTGCGCGCCACGGCGGCGTCGACCCGCGGCGCGGCGGGCCTCGGCGCGGGCTCGGGGGCGCGCGCGACCGGGGGCGGCGGCGCGGCCGGCTCCGGCTTCGGCGCCTCGGCCTCGCCCGGGCGGCCCAGGATGCGGCGCTTCTTCACCTCCACGACCACGGTGTTCGAGCGGCCATGGCTGAAGCTCTGCTTCACCTTGCCGGTCTCGACCGTGCGCTTGAGGCCCAGCGGCGCGCGCGTGCCCAGCTTCGGCTTGTCAGTCGTCTCGCTCACTCAAAATCCTTCATTTCACATCCACAGCCGAAGCGCCCGGCGTCTCCGCCGTCGCGGCGCTTAGCTTATTCTCACGTCCGATAAAAGCGCGCCACCGGTCGAGCGCGTGGCCGACACGCGCCGCCGCGGCCCGATCGATGATGGCGGCATGTACCACATTTTCGCGGCCGAGCGCCAATGACAATATGGCCCTTTGCGCCGGCAAAACCAGACCTTGCGCGCCGCTTCCTTCCGCGTCGCGGCCGACCCGCCAGGCCTGATCGAGCTTGCGCCGGCCCTCCTCGCTCGCATCGGCGGCGTGGACGAGCAGCGAGACCTCGCCGCGGCGGGCGGCGGTCGCGATCTTCTCCGAGCCGAGGATCAGGTTGCCGGCGCGCGCCTCGAGGCCGAGCCGGTTCAATGCCGCCTGGCGCAAAGCCGCCTCGATCCTCGCGCCGAGATCGGCGGGGACCGAAACCTCGTTCGTCTTGAACGCCCGCGCCAAAGCGGCGCGCAGCTTGCCCTTGGCCTGCGCCGCCTCGAGAGCAATGCGGTCGACGCCGATCCAGGCGCCGCGGCCTGGCGCCCGCGCGCGCACGTCGGGCGCGACCTGGCCGTCGGGGCCGAGCGCGAGGCGGATCAGCGCGTCCCGGGCGGCATGGTCGCCGCTCAGGATGCATTTACGCTCCGCGACATGCGGAGCGTTCCCCGGCGAAAGCCGGGGTCCAGATTCTTCTTTGTCCTGGCCCCCGGCCTTGGGTCCCATCAAAGTAGTACTTTGATGGGGTCCTTTCGCCGGGGTTCGCGGCTGATCGCTCAGCCGCTCATTGGGAGGTTTCCGCATTCGCGTCCTCCCCGGCCTTGGCGTCCTCGTCCTCGAACCAGTGGGCGCGGGCGGCCATGATGATCTCGTTGCCCTGCTCGTCGGTCAGGCCGTAATCGGCGAGCAAGCCGCCTTTGTCCTCGGGCCGGTTCGATTCGCGCTGGCGGCGCTGCTCGGGCCTTTTCTTCTGGACCAGCTCGTCGGTGGCGAGATCGGCGAGGTCGTCCAGCGTCTTGATCCCGGCACGCCCAAGCGTGACCAGCATCGCCTCGGTGAGATAGGGCATTTCGGCGAGCTCGTCGGAGACGCCCATCGCGCGCCGCTCCTCGCGCGCCGCTTCCTCCTGGCGCTGGAGCGCCTCGGCGGCGCGGCTCTGCAGCTCGGTCGCCAGCTCGTCGTCGAAGCCTTCGATTCCGCTCAATTCGTCGAGCTCGACATAGGCGACCTCTTCGAGCGCGCCGAAGCCCTCGGCGACGAGCAGCTGGGCGAGCGTCTCGTCGACGTCGAGCTCGCGCTGGAACAGTTCCGAGCGCTCGATGAACTCGCGCTGGCGCTTCTCCGAGGCGTCGGCCTCGGTCATGATGTCGATCGCCGAGCCGGTCAGCTGGCTGGCGAGGCGCACGTTCTGGCCGCGGCGGCCGATGGCGAGGCTGAGCTGGTCGTCGGGCACCACCACCTCGATCCGGCTCTCCTCCTCGTCGATGACGACGCGGGCGACGGTCGCCGGCTGGAGGCCGTTGACGACGAAGGTGGCGAGGTCCTCGGACCACGGGATGATGTCGATCTTCTCGCCCTGAAGCTCCTGGACCACGGCCTGCACCCGCGAACCCTTCATGCCGACGCAGGCGCCGACCGGGTCGATCGACGAATCGTGGCTGATCACGCCGATCTTGGCGCGGCTGCCCGGGTCGCGGGCGGCGGCCTTGATCTCGATGATGCCGTCGTAAATCTCGGGCACTTCCTGGGCGAACAGCTTCTTCATGAAATCGGGATGGGCGCGGCTGAGGAAGATCTGCGGCCCCCTATTCTCGCGGCGGACGTTGAGGATCAGGCTGCGGGTGCGGTCGCCGACCCGGACGATCTCGCGCGGGATCTGCTGGTCGCGGCGGATGACGCCCTCGGCCCGGCCGAGATCGACGACGACGTGGCCGAACTCGACCCGCTTGACGACGCCGGTGATGATCTCGCCGGCGCGCTCTTTGAACTCCTCATATTGGCGCTCGCGCTCGGCGTCGCGGACCTTCTGGAAGATGACCTGCTTGGCGGCCTGGGCGGCGATGCGGCCGAACTCGATCGGCGGCAGCGGATCGACGATGAAGTCGCCGAGCGCCGCGCCCGGCTGAAGCTTCTGCGAATCCTCGAGGCTCACCTGCTTGAAATAATCCTCGACCTCCTCGACCACCTCGACGACCCGCCACAGGCGAAGGTCGCCCGACGTCGGGTCGAGCTTGGCGCGGATGTCGTTCTCGGCGCCGTAGCGGGCGCGGGCGGCGCGCTGGATGGCGTCCTCCATCGCCTCGATGACGATCATCCGGTCGATCAGCTTCTCGCGCGCGACGGCGTCGGCGATCGCGATCAGCTCGGCGCGGTTGGCGGAGACGGCGCCGGGAGCGCCCTTGTCTGCGGTGCTGGCTTCGGTGGCCATGGTGCTAATCCTGTCCTTCTTCGTTCCCCGGCGAAGGCCGGGGTCCAGTTGAATCTTCTTCAATCTCGTCGGCGCCGTCCGCGGAGATGGGCGCGGTAGCCTTGATGAGCCTGTCGGTCATCAGCAATTTGGCGTTGCGGATGGCCGAAAAGTCTATGCTCGTTTCGCCGAGCCCCTTGACGTCGATCCGGACGGTCTCGCCGTCAACGCCGATGAGGTCGCCGGAGAGCTGCTTGCGGCCATTGATCGGCTCGTGCGGATGGATGCGCGCTTCGTGCCCCTTCCAGTCGTCATAATCCTTGAGCCGGGTCAGCGGCCGGTCGATGCCGGGCGAGCTGACCTCGAGCCGGTAGGAGTCCTCGATCGGGTCGCGCCCTTCCGCCTCGAGCGCGTCGAGCAGGTCCGACAGCCGCCGCGACAGCCGCGCGCAATCGTCGAGCGTCAATTGCCGCGTATCGGGCCGCTCGGCCATCACTTGCAGGGTCGGATCGGAGCTGCCGCCGATCATCTTGACGCGCACGAGGCGCAGTCCCTCGGCTTCGGCCTCGGGCTCGATCAGTCTCATCAGCTCGGCGACATCCGCCATGCGCGCTCCATTGGAACAAGGGCCTCCGGCGCCGGCCCCGTCCCCGGGACCAGCCTCAACGTCTTGACGATGTCGAGGAAGGTGAGGGCTATATAGGTGGGAGCCGTGGTGGGGGCAAGCGGGGATTGGCAAAGTCTTGAGGTGGTGGGAATTGGGTAGTGCCGCTTGAGCAGCTCAGTGAACGGCGATGCGGTCCGCCAGAATCACGAGGGGCGCGTGGTGATGGCCCGTATGCGCCGCGAACCCTTCGCCGCTGACAGTCGCCTGCCGGCCGATCGAGGCTCGCAAGACCGCCAGAAGCGTCTCATCGGCTGCGCTCACATGAACGGTCCCGAACCGCTCGGAGGGGTCGGCGAAGTCGCCACCGTCGTCGATACAGGCGGCGCGCGGAAGTTCGAGGATGAAAGTCCGCTCTTCTGCATCGCCAGCCGCGACGCTTTCGTAATTGGGAGGGCCGGCGAAGAGCTGAAGGGTAAGCTGTCCGGTCGCAGCAACTCTCGCTTCCTCGCCAGCGACGCTGATGCAGCCCACGGAGGTTTGAGGACCGGTCAACTGACCACCCGCAGCCTGCGGCAGAGCCAGCAGAACGGCAGCCAATGTTGTGGTCTTAACTCTCATCTCGCGAGGTTGGACTGGAAATCCGATCGCCGCAAGGCTGGGAGATGACGGTCGGCCGTCGGCTGCATTTTGCCTGGCACTGATCCCGTCGCCTTCGTCGCAAAATCCTGCCGCCTTCGTCGCAAGCCGGGCGCTTTTCTCCGCGCGCAGCAGCAAGGGCGCCGCCGCACCCTTCCAGGAGACGATGAATGAGCCTTTCCCTCGCCGAGCCGCGCCCCGTCCTCGAGGCCGATCCCTCGCCCGCCCCGATTCTCGAGATCGGCATGGGCTTCTGGGCCTCGAAGACCCTGCTGAGCGCGGTCGAGCTCGGGCTGTTCACCGCGCTGGCGGCCGGCCCGAAGACGGCGGCGGAGCTTGAGCGGGCGCTGCGCCTGCATCCTCGCGCTACCTATGACTTCCTCGACGCTCTGGTCGCGCTCGGCCTGCTCGCCCGGCGCGGCGACGGCGCTGAGGGGCGCTACATGAACACCCCCGCCACCGCTCTCTATCTCGACCGCGCCAGCCCGCGCTATATCGGCGGCCTGCTCGAAATGGCGAACGGCCGCCTCTACCCCTTCTGGGCCGATCTCACGCCGGCGCTCCAGACCGGCAAACCGCAGAACGAGATCAAGCATAGCGGCAAGCCGATGTTCGACGAGCTCTACTCCGATCCGGCCCGCCTCGAACAGTTCATGGCGGCGATGGCCGGCGTGTCGCGCGCCAATTTCGAAGCCTTCGCCGACACATTCGATTTCGCGCCCTACCGCAGCCTCGCCGACATCGGCGGCGCGACCGGCCAGCTGGCGTCGATCGTCGCCGGGCGCCATCCGCACCTTTCCGCCAAGTCTTGCGACCTGCCCGTCGTCCGCCCGATCGCCGAGCGCCATATCGAGGAGGCCGGCCTCGAAGGCCGCGTCGCCGCGGCGGAGATCGACTTTCTCAAGGACGAGTTCCCGAGCGCCGACCTGATCACGATGGGGATGATCCTCCACGACTGGAACCTCGAACACAAGAAGATGCTGATCGCCAAGGCGTATCGCGCTTTGCCCGAAGGCGGCGCCTTCGTCGCGATCGAGAACATCATCGACGATGCGAGGCGCGAGAACGCCTTCGGCCTGATGATGTCCTTGAACATGCTGATCGAGTTCGGCGACGCCTTCGATTTCACCGGCGCCGATTTCACCCAATGGTGCCTCGAAGCCGGCTTCAAGCGCTGCGAGATCCTGCCGCTCGGCGGCCCGGCGAGCGCGGCCATCGCTTATAAGTAAGGCGAAGGGGGACAGTTACTTTCACGCTTGCTTGTGCGAAAATGGGCGCCAGGCGTCACGAAAGTAACTGTCCCCCTTCCGGAGCCCGAATGAAGATCATCGGCAGCTATGTCAGCCCCTATGTCCGCAAGGTGCTCGCCTGCATGCACCTCAAGGGCCTCGACTACGAGATCGACCCGATCACGCCTTTCTTCGGCGATGAGGAATTCACCCGCCTCTCGCCGCTGCGCCGCATCCCGGTGCTGGTCCATGGCGATCTCGTCCTGACCGATTCCACCGTGATCTGCGCCTGGCTCGACGAGGAATATCCCGAGCGGCCTCTTCTCCCCGCCGCGCCCGCCGATCGCGCGCGCGCGCGCTGGCTCGAGGAATATGCCGACACGCGGCTCGGCGACCTCTTCATCTGGGGCCTGTTCTACCAGAAGATCGTCCATCCCGCCGTCTGGGGCGAGCCAGGCGATGAAGCGCGGATCGCCAAGACGCTGGCCGAGGACGCCCCCGCCGCGCTCGATTATCTCGAAGGGCAGCTGCCCGCCGCGGGCTTCCTGTTCGGCGACATCGGCCTCGCCGACATCGCGATCGCCAGCTTCTTCCGCAACGCGGCCTATGCCGGCTTCGAGCCCGATCCGGGCCGCTGGCCGCGCACCGCCGGCTTCGTCGCGCGCGCGCTCCCCCATCCCTGCTTCGCCGCTTTTCTCCCCTTCGAGCAGGCCCAGCTCTCGACCAACCCCGCCGGCCGCCGTCAGGCGCTGCTCGCCGCCGGCGCCCCGCTCGCCGCCGAGACGGTCGGCACGCGCGAGCCGAAGAAGGGCGTCATGACGCTCTGACCTTCGTCAGGATGATCGTGCCGTTCGTGCCGGTCGATCACCCGAACCGCGATGAGACGAATGGCGGCTGTCGGCTTTGTCGGGATGTCAGCGCTCGCCCCACGGCGGCGGCGGCGCGGCGACCGGCGCGGCGAGGTCGAATTCGACCCGGAAATGGCGTCCCGGGCGCCTCAGCTCGTAGGCGAAAGTCGCGCCCGGCACGACCTCGATCGCCCAGACGTTGGTGATCGATTCCGGGATGTTCTCGCGCACGAACAGGTCGCGCGAGAAGGCGTCGGCGGGGAATTCCTGCCGCCGGGCGTTGCCCGCCGCGGCGGTGTCGCCGCCATATTGGCTGCGGACGTCCTCGCCGCCGTCGCGATGGCGGTGCTCGTGCTTGAGCCTCAGGCCCGCCGGCGTCCGAGTCACCACCCAGGTGCGCGAGCGGTCGTCGCCGGCGTGGAAGGGGATGCGGACCTCGTTTTCGGAGCAGGCGCGGACCTGCATGACCAGCCGCGCGGCCGCCATTTCCCGGTCGGCGTCGTCGCTGGAGACGACGCGGCCCCGATAGGCATTGCCGCAGAGCGCGCGCAGCCGGTCGAAAAACTGTTGCTGCGGCCCGGGCGCGGCGGGCACGAGCGTCGAGCAGGCCGGCAAGGCGGCGAGGACGAAAAGGGCGAGAATGCGCATCGGCGCGACCCTAGCCGGCCTTGCCGACCCTGGCCAGCACCGCCGCGGACGGCACCGCGCCGCCCGGCAAGCGTTTCAGTTCGATTCAAGAGGTTCCCATGCACGCATTCCGTTTCGCCCTCGTCCTTCTGCTGGCCGGCTGCAGCGCCGGTGACGGCGCTCCGGCCTTCGCCCAGGACAGGCCCTTCCAGGTCGAGGAGATCGCGCGCTTCTCCCAGCCCTGGGCGATGACCTTCCTGCCAGGCGGCCGCCAGGCCCTGATCACCGAGAAGAGAGGGACGCTTAAGCTGTGGACGGCCGGCGGCGGCGCGGTCGACGTCGCCGGCGTGCCGGCGGTCGACTATGGCGGCCAGGGCGGCTTGGGCGACGTCGTCCTCCACCCCGATTTCGCCACCAACGGCCTCGTCTATCTGAGCTTCGCCGAGGCCGGCCAGGGCGGCACGCGCGGCGCCGCGGTCGGCCGCGGCCGGCTGGTGACCGAAGGCGGCGCGCCGCGCATCGAAGGCTTCCAGGTGATCTGGCGGCAGGAGCCGAAATATGAGGGCCGCGGCCATTACGGCCACCGCATCGCCTTCTCGCCCGATGGCCGCTTTCTGTTCGTCAGCTCGGGCGAGCGGCAGGAGTTCACCCCGGCGCAGGACATGACGTCCAACGCCGGCAAGATCCTGCGCCTCAACCCCGACGGTTCGGTCCCGGCCGACAACCCGTTCGCGGCGCAGGGCGGGGTCGCCGCCCAGGTCTGGAGCCTGGGTCACCGCAACCCGCTCGGCCTCGCCTTCGACGGCCCGGGCCGGCTCTGGGAGGTTGAGATGGGGCCGCGCGGCGGCGACGAAATGAACCTGATCGAGCGCGGCGGCAATTACGGCTATCCGCGCGCCTCCAACGGCGACCATTATGACGGCCGCGACATTCCCGATCACCGCCCGGGCGACGGCTTCGTCGCGCCCAAAGTGGCGTGGACTCCGGTCATCTCGCCCGGCAACATGATCGTCTATTCGGGCAGCCTGTTTCCGCAATGGCGCGGCAGCGCTCTGATCGCCGGCCTCTCGGGCGAGGCGCTGGTCCGGGTCGCCTTCGACGACGAGAGCGCGCGCGAGGCCGAGCGCTTCGCGATGGGCGAGCGGATCCGCGAGGTCGAGCAGGCGCCGGACGGCTCGGTCTATTTGCTCGAGGACCAGGAGCGGGCCGGCGGCGCCGGCGGGCGGCTGCTCAGGCTGGTGCCGGCGCGGTGATCATTTGGCCGCCGACCACATGAAGGCGAAGCCGGCAAGGACGATCGCGGCGGCGAGCGCGAGGGTGATGACGATGAACGCCCAGCTCTGTTTGCGGGTGACCATCATGTAGATGCCGTTCAGGGTCGCGGTCAGGCCGAAGACGAGCAGCAAAGCGAACAGGCCGAGCACCATGTTCGCCTGCTCCCGGGTGCCGGTGAAGGAGGAGCCGCCCACGTCCATGCCCGGGCGCAGCAGGCTAGGCAGCATGGCCCAGCTGATCGTCCCCATCAGGCCGAGCAGGAACAGGCCGATGACGACGAGCAGCAGGCCGCGCCCCGGCGATTCGCCCACCGAGCGCATCGGGCCGCCGCATTTCGGGCAGGTCTTGACCCTGCCCTCGACCAGCTCGGCGCATTTCGGATCGTTGCAGGCGCTGTGCGACATGGCGTCCTCCCCGTGGCCGGCAGCTTAGCAGCGGCGGTAGCGGAAGTACCAGACCTCGCGGCCCTCGCGCCGCGCCTTGGCCTCGTAGCGCGTCTCGGGCCAGCCGCCGGGCCGGGTCAGGAAGTCCCTGGCGCTCTCGGCCAGCCAGTCGAAGTCGCGCCGCCCCCCCATCACCATCATCGCCCAGCGGCAATAGACCGGGTCGTCGGTGCCGAGCCGGAGCTCGCCGCCCGGCGCCAGCTTCGCGGCGATGAGGTCGAGCGGGCCGGGATTGACCATCCGCCTTTTGGCGTGGCGCGCCTTGGGCCAGGGATCGGGGTGGAGCAAATAGGCGAAGCGCAGGCTCGCATCGGGCAGCCGCGCCAGCACCTCGAGCGCGTCGCCCATGTGGAGGCGGACGTTGGCGAGATGCCTGTCGCGGATATGGCCGAGCGCGCCGGCGACTCCGTTGAGGAACGGCTCGGCGCCGATGAAGCCGTGGTCGGGCAGCAGATCGGCGCGGTACGCGAGGTGTTCGCCGGCGCCGAAGCCGATCTCGAAATGGAGCGGGCGGTCGTCGCCGAACAGGGCGCGCGCGTCGATCGGCCCCTCGTCCGGCAGCGAGAGCTGCGGCAGCAGCCGCTCGATCAGGTCCGACTGGCCGGCGCGCAACGGGCGCCCCTTGGAGCGGCCGTAGAGGCGGCGCAGCGTGGTCGGATCCTTCATCGCGCGCTTCTATCGCGCCAAAAGAACGGCCCGCCAAGCCTTGCTTGCGATCGCCGGAAAGCCTCGTCATTCGAACGGGATGGACAGGAAAAGTTCGCTCGACGCGCGCTTTCTCGGCATCGGCGTCGCGGCCGCACGCGCGCGCTAAGGGATGCGATGTCGGCAAGGGATTGCTATTCGGTGGCCATGAGACCTTCAATCTGCATCGCCGCGACCCTGCTTGCGACGGCCTCGCCCGCATTCGCGACGGGCACCATCCTGTGTCGTTCCACGATCAGCCCGACGGACGGGCCGCAGCTGTCGCTGGTGGTCGGCCACGGGGCCGCCTCGGGCGTCGCGCAGGCGCGGCTGTCCTACGGAGACCAGAATTTCACCACCGGACAGGGCGCGGATGCGCCGGTCATCGCCCAGGCCTGGGTCGATCGCGACATGCTGAAGCTCGACATCGTCGACGCCAATGCCGAAGCCGTGATCGCCAGCCTCGACACGCGGCGCCGGCGCGGCTCGGACTATCTCGGCATGCTACGCTATCGCGGCCGGACCTGGCGGGTCCGCTGCGACGAGCAAGGCTAGCCGCCGAACGGACCCTCGAGGCTGCCGCTCAGAGCGCCGCCTTCAGCGCCTCGGTCAGGTCGGTCTTCTCCCAGCTGAACAGATCGCCTTCCGCCTTGCGCCCGAAATGGCCGTAGGCGGCGGTGGCCTGGTAGATCGGCTTGTTGAGGCCGAGATGGGTGCGGATGCCCTTGGGGGTCAGCCGCACCAGGGTCGGCAGCACCTCTTCGAGCCGCGCCGCGCTGACGCCGTCGCTTTCGGTGCCGTGCAGGTCGACATAGAGCGACAGCGGTTCGGCGACGCCGATCGCGTAGGAGAGCTGGATCGTGCAGCGCTTGGCGAGGCCGGCGGCGACGATGTTCTTGGCGAGGTAGCGGCTGACATAGGCGGCCGAGCGGTCGACCTTGGTCGGGTCCTTGCCGCTGAACGCGCCGCCGCCGTGCGGCGCCGCGCCGCCATAGGTGTCGACGATGATCTTGCGCCCGGTCAGGCCGGCGTCGCCGTCCGGCCCGCCGATCTCGAACAGGCCGGTCGGGTTGACGAAGATCGCCTCGTCGGCGGGCAGCCAGCCCTCGGGCATGACATCGGCGATCACCGCCTTCACATAGTCGCGTAGCATCGCCTGGCCGGCATCGTTGCTGAGCGCGGAGGAATGCTGGGTCGAGACGACGATCGCGGCGGCGCGGACCGGGACGCCGTTCTCATATTGCAGCGTGACCTGGCTCTTGGCGTCGGGCTCGAGGAAGTCGACGACCTTGTCGTGGCGGTCGGCGGCCATGCGCTCGAGGATGCGGTGCGAGTAATAGAGCGTGGCGGGCATCAGATCGGGGGTTTCGTCGGTCGCGTAGCCGAACATGATGCCCTGGTCGCCGGCGCCCTCGTCCTTGTTGCCGCTTTCGTCGACGCCCATCGCGATATGGGCGGACTGGCCGTGCAGGTGGCAGGCGAAATCGGCATATTGCCAGTGGAAGCCGCGCTGCTCGTAGCCGATCTTCTTCACCGTCTCGCGCACCGCCTGCTCGATCTCGGCCTGGGTCGGGGTGACGTCCTCGCGGCACCTGACCTCGCCGGCGAGCACGATCCGGTTGGTCGTCACCATCGTCTCGCAGGCGACGCGCGCCTCCGGATCGCGGCCGATGAACAGGTCGACGACCGCGTCGCTGATCTGGTCGGCGACCTTGTCGGGATGGCCTTCGGAAACCGATTCGGACGTGAAGAGATAGTTGCTGCGCATCGCTGTGCTCGATCCTCGTGCGGATGGGAGAGTTGCGGATATAAAGATATCCTTATGTGTGCGCCGCTAGCGCTTTTTGCGGCGGACTGCAATCGCCGCCGCGACGAGCAGCAGGGCGAAGGCGAAGGAGAGCGGGTTGCCGAAGCGTGCGAAAGGGGTGGGCGGCGCGGCGGCCGGCAGCCGCGCGTCGATGATTCCGGCGCTGCCGAGCGGCAGGCTGTGGAGCAGGCGGCCCTCGGCGTCGATCACCGCGGAGATGCCGGTCGGGGTGGCGCGGATCACGGGCAGGCCCTCCTCGATTGCGCGCAGCCGCGCCTGGGCGAGGTGCTGCGGCGGACCCCAGGCGCCGAACCAGGCGTCGTTGGAAGGGTTGAAGATGAAATCGGGGCGGTCGGCGCGGTCGACGACCTGACCGGAGAAGACGATCTCGTAGCAGACCTGCAGGCCGGCGCGGCCGAAGCGGCCCAGATCGAGCGTGCGCGGCCCCGGCCCGCCCAGGAAGTCGAGCGCGCCGGGCGCGAGCCGGCTGAGGCCGATCGCCGAGAGGATCGGGCGCATCGGCAGATATTCGCCATAGGGGACGAGATGCGCCTTGTCGTAGCGCCCGAGGATGTCGCCGCGCGCGCTCAGCGCGTAGACGCTGTTATAGGCGGCGACGCCGCGCCCGTCGGGCGCGAAGACCGGCTCGACGCCGCCGAGCAGGAGCAGGTCGCGCGGGCCGAGCAGCGCGGCGATGCGCCGGCGCGGGCGATGCTCGTAGCTGAGGTAATCGGGCGTCGCCGCCTCCGGCCAGAGGATCAGCCGTGGCGCGCGCGCCGGCCGGCCGGTGAGGGCGGCGAGCCGGCGGAAATTCTCCGCCTCGAAGCCCGGGTCCCATTTGTTCTGCTGGCCGATATTGGGCTGGACGATGCGGATCGCGGGCGCGGCCGAGGGCAGCAAAGCCGGGCGCGTCGCCCAGGCGAGCGCCGCGGCCGCCACCAGCGCGGCGGCGATGACGAGCGCCGCTTTCTCCTCCGCCAGCCGGCCGAAAACCAGGCGGAACATGCCGGCGCCGAGGATCGCGACGGCGGACAGGCCGTAAGTGCCGATCCAGGGCGCCAGCCAGGACGCGCCGCTCGGCAGCAAAGCGACGCCGACCGGGTTCCAGGCGAAGCCGGTGAAGAGGACGCCGCGCAGCCATTCGGTGACGATCCAGGCGGCGGCGAGCAGCAGCACCAGCGTCAGCCGGCTGCCGCGTCCCCAGCGCCAGGCGAGCCCCGCGGCGGCGGCGGGAAAGATGGCGAGATAGAGCGAAAGCAGGACGACCGCGGCCCAGCCGAGCCAGGCCGGCATCGCCGCCTGATAGGTGAAGGCGGTCGCGATCCAGTTCAGCCCGAGCGCGAACTGCCCGACCCCGAACCACCAGCCCCGCGCCAGCGCCGAGCGGAGCGACGGCGCGGTCTCGATCAGCCAGAGCAAAGCGGTGAAGGCGAAAACGGTGACCGGCCACAGCCCCAAAGGCGCAAAGCCGAGCGCCGAGACCAGGCCGGCGAGAAGGGAGAGGGCAAGGAACTTCATTGAGCGATGCTATGGAGATGTGGGACTGGAGGCGTCAATGGCCGGACCGGACTATGCGGGCGCCCGCTCTCGATTCCGGTGACGTTCGACTGGGAGGGCTAGCTTTTTACCTTTCGTAACCAGAGGTTCGGAATTGAGGCCTTCAGCGAAGCCTGCGCCGCGTAATCGGCTAGGCTTGCAAAGCGCCTCAGTTCTTGCTATGTTCGGTATCGGCTCTTTGCATCGTCCATCCTCCCTTAAGTCGGATCGAGCCTCAGATTGAGAGAGGCGGGTGTCCACGCTCAACTGCCCGTTTCAGCTGGCGCGGCTTCGACGCGGACTGAGCGGAACTCCTGGCTTACCGAACGGGACAACCTCTCGGTGACGTCCACTTTTGTCCACTTTGGCCGTCGGAATTGCGCTCCAGGCGTCCATTTTGTCCACTTTGCCGGTGTGGTTGACCCCCGCCCGCAGGCCCGGCTAGGGGCTGCTTTCCCCTTCCGGAGCGCTTGAATGACCCAGCCCCGCCTCGACGTGCTGTGCATCGGCAACGCGATCGTCGACATCATCGCCGATTGCGACGACGCCTTCCTGGAGCGCGAGGGCCTGACCAAGGGGATGATGCGCCTGATCGACGCCGAGGAGGCGACCCGGCTCTACGACCATATGGGCCCGGCGCGCGAGATCAGCGGCGGCTCGGCCGGCAACACCGCGGCGGGGGTGGCGGCGCTCGGCGGCCGCGCCGGCTTCGTCGGCCAGGTCGCGCCCGACCAGCTCGGCGAGTTCTACCGCCACGACCTCACCGCGACCGGGGTCGAGTTCACCACCGCGGCGCGCGACTTCGGCGTGCCGACCGCGCGCTCGATGGTGCTGGTCACGCCCGACGCGCACCGGACGATGAACACCTTCCTCGGCGCGGCCCAGCTGCTTCCCGTCGACGCGCTCGACGAGGCGCAGATCGAGGGTGCGAAGATCCTCTATCTCGAAGGCTATCTCTGGGACCCGGAGACGCCGCGCTACGCGATGATCAAGGCGATCGACGTCGCCCGCAACGCCGGCCGCAAGGTCGCCTTCACGCTCTCCGACAGCTTCTGCATCGATCGCCACCGCGACGGCTTCAACGGCCTCATCGACGGCGGCAGGATCGACCTGCTGTTCGCCAACGAGGCCGAGATCCAGGCGCTCGCCGGCCTTGCCCATTTCGAGAGCGCGGTGGCCGCGGTCCGCGACAAGGTCGAAACGCTGGTCGTCACCCGCAGCGAGAAAGGCGCGATCGCCGTCTCTCGCGGCGAGCGGGCCGAGGTGCGGGCCGAGCCGGTCGGCCGGGTGGTCGATACGACCGGCGCCGGCGATCTGTTCGCGGCCGGCTTCCTCGCCGGCTGGACGCAGGAGCGCAGCCTGGAGGAATCGCTGCGCATCGGCGCGATCGCCGCCGCCGAGGTGATTTCGCATTACGGCGCCCGGCCGGAGAAGGACCTCAAGGCACTGGTCGCAGCCCGGCTGGCCTAAATTGTCAGGCGGTCGGAGCCCCGGGCGCGGTGCCCGGTTGCCCCGGCGCGGTGCCCGGCTGGCCCGGCGCCGGCACGTCGACGTCGGGGCCGGGCGGGAACACCTCGGGCGGCGGCGCGGCGGGCTGGGCCGGCTGGCTCGGTTCCGGGGGCTGGGTCGGATCGGGGGGGTTGGTGCCGGGCGGTCCGGGCGGCGGCGGGGTGGCCATAGATGGTCTCCTTCGGAAGGAGAACGATCCGCTCTCGTCCCGAGTTGCCTGAAAACAGGGGACAGTCCCCTATTTTTCGGGCGGGCCCTTGAGCTCGAGCATATTGCCGGACGGGTCCCTGACGTAGAAGGAGAGGCCGTCGCCGCGGGCGCCGCCTCTGATCCCTTCCTCGACGATCGCGACATTGTGGGCGGCGAGGTGGGCGCGCATCGCCGCTTCGTCCCAGCGGCCGGTGGCGATGCAGACATGGTCCATGTTGCGCCCGCCGGCGACCTCGGGCCGGCCCCAGGCGCCTTGCTCCGAACCGATGTCGACGAGGTCGATCAAGGCGGCGCCGGCACGCAGCTGGACCATGCCATATTGGGGCAGCGCGGTCTCGACGGCGCAGCCGATCACCTCGCGGTAGAAACGCTCGGCCTCGGCCATGTCGTCGACGAGAAGAACGACATGGTCGAGGCCTTCGAGGCCGAAAGGCGGGATGTGGCCCGCCACGATGCGCCTAGGGCCGGATGACCGGCTTGCCGTCGGCGTCCAGCGGCGCGTCCTCGGGGAAATAGGGCGTCTCGTCGTCGGCCATGACGTCGTGCCCCTTGGCGAGCTCGGAATTGTGCATGCCGTAGACGAAGTAGAGGACGGCCGCCCCGAGCACGTACCAGCCGAAGAAGATCAGCACATTCGCCGGCACCGAGGTTATCAGCCAGAGGCATGACGCTATGCCCAGAGCCGGAACGACCGGATAGAACGGGACGCGATAGCCGCGCGGGATTTCCGGGTGCGTCCGGCGCAGCCAGATCACGGTGAGGCAGACGATCGCGAAGGCCGCGAGCGTGCCGACCGAGGTCGCGTCACCGAGGAAGTTGATGTCGAAGAAACCGCCGGCGGTCGCCACCGCGAGGCCGACCACCAGGGTGTTGATCCATGGCGTGCGGAATTTCGGGTGGACGCGCGAGAAGACCTTGGGCAGCAGCCCGTCGCGGGCCATCGTGTAGAAGATGCGGGTCTGGCCGTACATCAGCACCAGGATGACCGAGGTCAGGCCGATGATCGCGCCGATCTTGATCGTCGAGGCGAACCAGGCCCATTGCGGGCCGAAGGCGTCGACCGCGACCGCGACCGGATCCGGCACGTTGAGCTGGCGATAGTCGACGATCAGGGTCAGCACGATCGACACGAGGATGTAGATGATCGTGCACGCGACCAGCGAACCGATGATCCCGAACGGCATGTCCTTGGCCGGGTTCTTGGCCTCCTGGGCGGCGGTCGAGACCGCTTCGAAGCCGATATAGGCGAAGAAGACGATCGAGGCGGCGCGAACGATGCCGCTGACGCCGAACTCGCCCGGCTCGCCCGTCGGCTCGGGGATGAAGGGCTCCCAATTGGGCGAGAAGGTGGCCCAGTTCTGGGCGATGAGGAAGCCGCCGACGAGGATGAAGGCGACCAGGACGGTTACCTTGATCGCGACGATGAGATTGTTGACCTTGGCCGATTCCGAGACCCCGATCACGAGCAGCAGCGCGAGGATGGCGCAGACGAGGAACGCCGGCAGATTGAAGACGGTGGTGATCGTCGTCCCGTCCGCCAGCACCTTGGGATAGCCCATCGGCCCGGTGAACTGTGCCGGCACATGCACGCCCATGTCCCCGAGCAGGCTCACCACATAGCCGGACCAGCCCACCGAAACGACGGAGGCCGCGAGGCCATATTCGAGAAGAAGGAGGGCGCCCATCACCCAGGCGGCGAACTCGCCGATGGTGGTGTAGCTGTAGGTGTAGGCGGAGCCCGAGACCGGCAGGGTCGAGGACAGCTCGGCATAGCAGAGGCCGGCAAAGGCGCAGACGATGCCGGCGATGACGAACGCCAGCAGAACGGCCGGTCCGGCATGCAGCGCGGCGGCGTTGCCGGTGCGCACGAAGATGCCGGCGCCGATGATGCAGCCGATGCCGAGGAAGACGAGGTTCCAGGGGCCGAGGGACCGCTTGAGCTCGCTGGTTTGGGTTTCCCGTTGGACCTGGGCGACCGTCTTGCGCATCATGATGCGCGCAAGGAAGCCCCGTGGTGGTGCGCTCGCCATCGACAATCCCCTTATCCACGCTTGTTGCGTTGCGGGCCGGAGCCTAGCCGCTAATTCGGGCGGGGCAAGCCTCTAATCGGCGAAGGAAGTCCGCTTGGCGGGAGCGACGCTATCGCGCCAGCATCGGCCCAAGGCCGCGGCCGCCGAAGATGTGGACGTGGAGGTGGGGCACCTCCTGGCCGGCGTGGGCGCCGGCATTGGCCAGCAGCCGATAGCCCGGCGCGACCAGGCCTGCATCGCGGGCGACCTTGCCGACCGCGCGGACGAAGCCGGCGATCTCCGCGTCCGACGCGCGCGCCGAGAAATCGTCCCACGAGACATAGGCGCCCTTGGGAATGACGAGGATGTGGACCGGCGCCTGCGGCGCGATGTCGTGGAAGGCGAGCGCATGCTCGTCCTCATGGACTTTCTTCGACGGAATTTCGCCGCGCAGCACGCGGGCAAAGATGTTGCCATCGTCGTAGGGCAATGTGGCGTCGATCGGCATGGACTCCTCCTCGCGCGGGGGAATAGGCGCGTAGCGCTTGACCCGCCACCCCATCGCGCTACCACTTGGGCGCATGACCGACGAGACGCCCGACAGCCTGATTCCCTATGACGAGATCGTCCAGGAAGCGCTACGCGCGGTCGTCGGGCGGGTGCTGGGCGAGGTCGAGGCGACCGGGCGGCTGCCCGGCGAGCATCATTTCTACATCACCTTCAAGACCGGCGCCGCCGGCGTCGACATCCCGAGGCACCTCGCCGAGAAATTCCCCGACGAGATGACCATCGTCATCCAGAACCGCTTCTGGGACCTGAAGGTCGGCGACAAGGGTTTCGAGGTCGGGTTGAGCTTCAACCAGGCGCCGGCCAAATTGGCGATTCCCTTCGCCGCCATTACCGGCTTCCACGACCCGGCGGTCGATTTCGCGCTCCAGTTCCACGCCCTCGCCGAGGAAGCCGGGCTGGACGAGCATGACGAGGCCGAGAACGACCCGCCGGTCGCCGAGCCGGTCGGCGACGGCTCCAACGTCGTCTCGGTGGATTTCAAGCGGAAGAAGTGACGCTATCGCGTCGTCCCGGCGCGATAGCGTCATCCCGGCGAAGGCCGGGATCTCGACGAGACCCGCCGAGGCTTCCTGTCCCGAGACCCCGGCCTCCGCCGGGGTCACGTGAGGGAATGGCCGGGGTGACGTAGGGGAATGGAATGACGAACAGCACACGCGCCGAGACCGACAGCTTCGGGCCGATCGAGGTCCCGGGCGACGCCTATTGGGGGGCGCAGACCCAGCGCTCGATCGAGAATTTCCCGTTCGGGCCGCGCGAGCAGATGCCGGTCGAGATCGTCCACGCTCTGGGCTTCGTCAAGCAGGCGGCGGCGCGGGTCAACGCGCGCGACGGCGGGCTCGACGCCGAGCTCGCCGAGGCGATCCAGCAGGCGGCGGGCGAGGTCGCGAACGGCCTTCACGACGACCAGTTTCCGCTCGTCATCTGGCAGACCGGATCGGGCACCCAATCGAACATGAACGCCAACGAGGTGATCGCCGGCCGCGCCAACGAGATCCTGACCGGGCAGCGCGGCGGCAAGTCGCCGGTCCACCCCAACGACCATGTCAATCGCGGCCAATCGTCGAACGACAGCTTTCCGACCGCGATGCACGTCGCCGCCGCGCGCGCGGTCAGCCAGAGGCTGATCCCGGCGCTCCACGCCATCCACCGCCGGCTCGCCGCCCAGGCCGAGGCCTGGGACAGGATCGTCAAGATCGGCCGCACCCATTTGCAGGACGCGACGCCGCTGACCCTGGGCCAGGAATTTTCCGGCTACGCCTGGCAGATCGAATCGGGCCTCGCCCGGATCGAGGCGGTGCTGCCCAGGCTCCATCACCTCGCCCAGGGCGGCACCGCGGTCGGCACCGGCCTCAACGCGCCGCCGGGCTTCGGCGACAAGTTCGCCGCCGAGATCGCGCAGCTGACCCGCCTGCCCTTCGAGACCGCGCCCAACAAGTTCGAGGCGCTCGCCGGCCACGACACGCTCGTCGAGCTGTCGGGCGCGCTCAACGTCATCGCCGTCTCGCTCACCAAGATCGCCAACGACATCCGCCTGCTCGGCTCCGGCCCGCGCTGCGGCCTCGGCGAGCTGATCCTGCCCGAGAACGAGCCGGGCAGCTCGATCATGCCCGGCAAGGTCAACCCGACCCAGTGCGAGAGCCTGACCATGGTCGCCGCCCAGGTGATGGGCAATCATGTCGCGGTCACCATCGGCGGCCTGCAGGGCCATTTGGAGCTCAACGTGTTCAAGCCGCTGATCGGGGCGGCGGTGCTGCGCTCGATCGACATCATGAGCACCGGCATGGAGAGCTTCACCGCCCGCTGCCTCGACGACATGGCGCCCGACGAGAAGCGCATCGCCGACCTGATGAACAAGTCGCTGATGCTGGTCACCGCGCTGGCGCCGGAGATCGGCTACGACAACGCCGCCAAGATCGCCAAATATGCGCATGAAAGGGGCCTGACGCTGAAGGAAGCGGGCCTCGAGCTCGGCCTGGTCGACGAGGAGACGTTCGACCGGGTGGTGAAGCCCGAGAAGATGATCGGGCGCTAAACGTCAATAGACGCAGACGCTGAAATCGCCGCCGACCCAGCAGGCGCGGTCGCGCTGCGAGCGTCGCGCCTCGCCCCAGCGCGAGTTGACGCCGCGACCGGTCAGGCCGCGTACCTCGGCGACGCCCGGGCGGACGATGAAGACGCTGATCGACCCCACCCCGCCCGCGAAGCTTCCGCGTTGCGGGCTTACCGCGAAGCTGCCGCCGCGCTCGGGCTCGAACCAGCAGGGGCCGCGCCAGGTCGCCGCGCCCGCCCCGGCGATCACGCATCGGGCAATGCGGGCCGCTTCGACCGGGGCGGCAAGCGAAAGCAGCATGAAGGCGATCGCGGCCGATGCCTTTCTCATCTCATCCTCCTCATCGCAGCTGGAAGCTCAGCCTGACGCCGACGCTGTCCATGCCGGGATTCTGGCGGCTGAGCAGCTGGGCGTGGCTGAGATGGACCCAGGCCGCCTCGATGGTCACGCGCTCGCTGATCCGGTAGCCGAGGCCGAGCTCGGGCGCGAACAGGATGCGCGACCCGAGATCGGTGCGCAGGCCGTTGGCGACGCCGGCGCTGCCGCGCGTGTGCAGGGCGAGGCCGAGGCCGGGGCGGACGAACAGCCGGCCGCCGAGCCGCCAGCTTAGCCCGGCCGCCGCGAAATGGGTGCCGCCGCCGGTCGCCGCGGAGACGAGGACGTAGGGCGACGGACCGCCTATCGCGCCGAGCCGGCCGCCGCGCCAGCCGATCTGTATGTCGGCGCCGTCCTCCAGCCCGCCCTTGGTCAGCGGTGAGTCGATGTCGTGGGCGAGGACGCCCGCGAAGATCTCCGAGGCCCCGGCGGGCGCGGCGGCGAGCAGCAGGGCGGCGGCGGGCAGCGCCCGCATCAACCGCCGCCTTGCCAGGCCGCGATCGATTCGACCGGGGCGACCAGCATCAGCACGTTCAGGGTGAGGTTGTCGCGGATATAATAGAGCGTCAGCAGCTCGAAGCCGAGCGCCAGCGCGGCCGTCGCCCAGACCGGCAGGCGGCGGGCGATGCCGAAGCCGAGGATCATCCACAGCACGTCGGCGACCGAGTTGATCACCGCGTCGCCATTATAGCCGAGCGCCATAGTCGCCTCGCGATAGCGGTCGATGATGAACTGGCTGTTCTCCAGTATCTCCCAGCTCGCCTCGATGATGACGGCGGCGAGCAGGCGGTCGCCGGGCGGGTTGCGGCGCAGGAACAGCCAGCCGAGCAGGTAGAAGAGGAAGCCGTGGATGATGTGGCTCGGCGTGTACCAGTCGGCGAGATGCTGGCTGTTGTCGGGGCCGTGGACG
>Ga0190265_10000620_pt1 | contig 24489 bp, 32 predicted proteins | sample Popmic124T_FD_133135 | JGI IMG/M metagenome (GOLD analysis project Ga0190265, IMG submission 133135) | Populus adjacent soil microbial communities from riparian zone of Indian Creek, Utah, USA - 124 T | ecosystem: Environmental > Terrestrial > Soil > Riparian zone | place: USA: Utah | collected...
CTGCACAACAGCGCGATGATCATCACCGGCGCCCTGGTCGGCAGCTCGGGCGCGATCCTCTCCTACATCATGTGCCGGGCGATGAACCGCAGCTTCATCTCGGTGATCGCGGGCGGCTTCGGCGGCGACGCCGTGGCGGCCGACGGCGGCGCGGCGATCGACAAGCCGTGGAAACGCGGCTCGGCGGAGGACGCGGCCTTCCTGATGCAGCAGGCCGAGCTTGTCATCATCGTGCCCGGCTACGGAATGGCGGTCGCTCAGGCGCAGCATACGCTGCGCGAGATGGGCGACCAGCTCAAGAAAGAGGGCGTCGAGGTCAAATATGCGATCCATCCCGTGGCGGGGCGCATGCCGGGCCATATGAACGTGCTGCTGGCCGAAGCGAACGTCCCCTATGACGAAGTGTTCGAGCTCGAGGACATCAACGCCGAGTTCGCTAGAGCCGACGTCGCCTTCGTGATCGGCGCCAACGACGTCACCAATCCCGCCGCCAAGACCGACAAGACCTCGCCCATTTACGGAATGCCGGTGCTCGACGTCGAGAAGGCCAAGACGGTGCTGTTCGTGAAGCGCTCGATGGGCGGAGTCGGCTATGCCGGAGTCGACAACGAGCTTTTCTACCGCGACAATACGATGATGCTGCTCGCCGATGCCAAGAAGATGGTCGAGGAAATCGTGAAGTCTTTGGGTTGAATGGCGAGCGCAGGCCAGGCGCCAGGGTTTGATCCGAAACGGACCAAGTTGGCCGACAGGCCTGCCCTCCGGCGCGGACTATAGACTTTCTGACTGACGCTCGGGCGACATCTCCGTTCCGGAGGCAATCTGGACCTTTCGCAAGTCCTCCCAAAGAACGCGCCAAATTGCCTTTAGATGAAGGTGCTTAGCCTGTTCCAATCCGGTCCGAATTGGAGCCGATAGAAGTTCCTCGATGCGCGTTCGGCGGCAATCTCCATTGCTCAGAAGGCGGGGGCGCTGGCGATGAACGAAGAGTTGGCGCATGATGCGCTCCAAATGGTCGAATATAGAGACAATCCGGCCGTCCTTGTCTTCGGCGACAGCGCGCCAGCCCTCGAACGCATGCGCCGAACCGCCGAAGCGGCCGATTGCCGCATTCTCGGCACGAGCATGATTCAGACGGGCCCAGGCGCCTCCGCGAGCTGCGCGAGCCATGCTCCGGCCCTCATCGAACTCGACGGCGCCGCGGCCGACGAGCAACTGGTCGCGCTGCTCGATTGGGCGCAAAGCGAGGCCGAGGCCGGGGCCCGCCGCAGCGTCATTTCGGCGCCGCCGTCGCTCACCGATCTGGTCGCCGCGCGCACGCCGCATAATGACGTCGTCCATCTTTGCGCGGCCAGCGATCGCGATCGGGTGGCAGCGGTCGCCTACGCAAGCCGCGCCGGCCGCTCGCGGCTCAACGATATCGGCCGGGACGACGGCTCGCTGATCCTGCAGCAGCTTTCGGAGGACGTCGGCCGGATCGCCGCCATCCTGGCGTCGCTGTCTGAGGAGGACGCCGCCGCCATGGCCGGGATCAAGGCCGCCGGCGACGAGGCGGCGGACGATCCGGGAGTCGAGGCGACCTATATCAGGTCCATGATCCGCGCGCGGCGGCTCCGCGACCAGTTCTTCCGCGGCGACCTGTTCGCCGACCCGGCGTGGGACATGCTTCTCGACCTGATGGCGGCACGGCTCGAGAAGAACCGGGTGGCGGTCTCGAGCCTGTGCATCGCAGCAGCAGTGCCGGCGACGACGGCGCTTCGGTGGATCAAGGCGCTGACCGACCGCGGCATCTTCGTGCGCCAGGCCGACCCGCAGGACGGGCGGCGGGTCTATATCGAGCTCAGCGACGATGCGGCGCGCGGGCTGGCGGCCTATTTGCGCGCGGTTCAGCGCATCTCGCCGACTGCGGTCTGATGGTGGTGGGCGCTGACGGGCTCGAACCGCCGACCCTCTCGGTGTAAACGAGATGCTCTACCAACTGAGCTAAGCGCCCGGCTTGTCGATCACTGCCAGCTTCGCTTGTGCGCGGCAAGGCCGGCTCAAAGGCTCCGGATCAGCTTGACCGCGACCGCCGCCCAGGGTGGGTCGGTGACGACGGTCTGGCGCTGGCCGGCGCCGTGCGGGAGGATGTGGAGCTTGTTGTCCTCGCGGCCGATCAGCCGGCCGAACAGGAAGCGGCCGGCGGGGCGGGGCACGAGCACGTCGCGGTTCAAGGCGCCGGCAAAGGCCTCGGGCGCCATCCGGGCGAGCCAGATCTCGTCGCCGCTGCGATAATCGCCGTTCGCGGAGGAGACGGTGACGGCGATCAGTCCGGGGGTCGGCTGGGGCGGCACCGCGACCCCTTCGCGGCGCGGCGCGTGCGCGCCTTCATGGTCCAAAATGGCGGCAACCGGAATATCCTCGCGTTCCGGCAGACTGACGAGGTCGGTGGCGTCGACGCCAAGCGCGGCGGCGATTCGATTGAGCCAACCGACCGAGACGGTGCGGGTGCCGGTTTCGAGCCGGCCGATCGTCTGCGGCGTGGTCGCCGGAACGCAGGCGTCCGCGACATCCTGGAGCGTCATCCGGCGCGCCCGGCGCACCTCCCTGATCCGTGTGATCATAAATTACCTCCGAACCCGACCGGTTCCTTCTTTCCTACACATTTTCCCAAATGGCAAGTCTCCGGCGCAGATGGGAGGGCCAAATGAAGAACCGGCTATTGGTCGAGCGGCCGCTGCCGCGGGATGGCGAGGAGCGTGCCTCCGGGGCAGCACGCGCCCTTTCCCCTCGGCCGGAGAGAGGAAAGAAGCCCGCGGCGCGGTCGGTGACGGTGAACCTCGCCGAATCGCCGCTGGGCTGGCTAAGGGCCCGGGGGCTGGTGAGCCAGAGGCAGTTCGACGCCGGAGAGACGCTTCGAGCCGATTGGGAGCGGGCCCAGCTCGGCCCGAGAGTGACGATGCGCTGGGATGCGGCGCCGCCGGACAAGGCCGCGCGCGCGGCGCCCGCGGCAGCGGCGCCCACGCTGACGCAGCTCGCCGCAAAGGACCGCTTCGACGCGGCCGTGGCCCGGGCCGGCCCTGGCCTCGCCGACGTGCTCTGGCGGGTGGTTTGCGCCGGCGAGGGCATGCGCGAGGCCGAACAGGCCCTGGGCTGGCCCGCGCGCGCCGGCCGGATCGTGCTCGGCCTGGCGCTCGACCGGCTGGCCGACCATTATCGATTGCGGTGACGCCGCCGGCTTGCCCGGGCGTAAACTTGGCGCGAAGACCCTGGCGGGGGCTTTGCGATGGCATTCGACGCAGGGCGAAGGAGCATTGGGGCCGGACTGGCGGTAGCGCTGCTGCTGACCGCCTGCGGGAACGAAGAGCGAAGAGCGCCGCCCCAGCCCGCGCCGCCGATCCAGTTCGAAGCCGTCGCCGTCGCCGGCGACACGCCGCGCGCGGCGCTGCTGCGCCACGGGCGGCGGCTCGCGAAGGTGCTGGGATGCGAGGGCTGTCACGGCGCGGATCTTCGGGGGAGACTGTGGAGCGAAGAAGCGGACTTCGCCATCCAATATTCCTCGAACCTGACCCGCATCGCCCATTCGCAAAGCCCGGCGGAAATCGAACGGGGAATCCGGCTCGGGGTAAGGCCGGACGGATCGCCGCTTTGGGAGATGCCGTCGGCGATTTTCACCCATTTGAGCGAGCCGGACATGCGGGCGATCCTCGCCTACCTGCGTTCGTTGCCTGCGGCGGGCCCCGACCATCTCCGAATTGTCATGGGGCCCCAGGCGCGGCGCGAGATCGCGGCGGGGCAGTTTCGTCCGGCGGCGGATCAGGTTCGCGAAGGGCGCAACATCTTTCCGGCCCCGCTCGACGGTCGCCATGAAGAGGCCCGCTACATGGTGCGGGCGACGTGCGGCGAATGTCACGCTCTGGATCTTTCGGGAGGCGGCCCACCCGGCGGCGCGGTCAGGCCCGACCTCGTCGTCGCCGGCACTTATACGAGGGAGCAATTCCGCCACCTGATGCGGACCGGCGAGGCGACCGGCGGGCGCAGGCTCGGGCTGATGGCGCAAGTCGCGCGGGGCCGCTTCATCCATCTCACCGATCGCGAGACGGATGCGATCCACGATTATCTCGTGGCGCGCGCCAATGCGCCGCGCTGATCGTTGCCAGCCGCAGCCAAGTCGCCTAAAACAGTTTCATAAAAAAACCGACCAGGGAGCCGAAGCCATGATCGTCTACGGATCGTCATTGTCGCCGTTCGTTCGCAAGGTGCTCGCTTTCGCGGCGGAGAAGGGCATCGAGATCGAGCTGAAGCAGATCGGGCTGGCCAATAAGGAGGCCGATTTCCTCGAAGCCAGCCCGTTCGGGAAGATGCCCGGCCTTCGGGACGGCGATTTCGCGATTTCGGATTCGAGCGCGATCGTGGCCTATCTCGAGGCGGTGAAGCCCGAGCCGAACCTGATCCCGACAGAGCCGAAAGCGCGGGCGCGCACGATCTGGTACGACGAATTCGCGGACACGATATTGTTCGCCTGCGGCAGGAAGATGTTCTTCAACAGGATCGTGGCGCCGAAATTCCTCGGGCAGGCGGGCGACGAGGCGGCCGCGGCCAAGGCGGAATGCGAGGAATTGCCGCCCTTGCTCGATTATCTGGAGCGGGTGATCCCGGAGAGCGGTTTCCTGGTCGAAGACCGGCTGACGCTCGCCGACATCGCGGTGGCGAGCCCGTTCGCCAACCTGCAGCACCTCGACGTCGCGATCGATCCGGCGCGGCATCCCAAGGTGAAGGCCTATGTCGAGCCGATCCTGGCCCGGCCGAGTTTCGCGCCCTGGATCGCGCGCGAGGCGGCGTTCCTGACCCGCGTCGAGTGACCATGCGCGCGCTCGCCGAGATCGCCAGCTTCCACGCCCACGTCTATTTCGACGGCGCCACCGAAGCCGAGGCGGCGCGAGCGCTGCGCGAGGCGGTGGCGGCGCGGTTCGCGGTGCGGATCGGCACCTGGCACGAACGCGCCGTCGGCCCGCACGACCGGCCAATGTACCAGATCGCCTTCGCGCCCGCACTATTCGCGAGCCTGGTGCCGTGGCTGATGCTGAACCACGGCCCGTTGAGCATCCTCGTCCACGCCAATAGCGGCCGGCCCCGCCAGGATCATGTCGCCGACCGGATCTGGATCGGCACGCCGCTGCCGCTCGCCGAGGCGGTGCTGCCCGAGCGGGAGGAGGTCGCGGAAGGAGGGGGCGAGCCGAACACGGCGCCCACGCTGGAGCCCTGACGACCGGCCCGGCCTTCCGCGCCCTAATCATCTGGCCTCGCCGCGCGGTCCCCGCTATGGCCCGCCGACCGATCACGGCCGGGGTCCCCATGTTTCGCGCGCTTTACGACTGGACGCTCCGGCTTGCAGGCCACCGGCACGCGATCAGGTCCATGGCCCTGATCTCGTTCGCGGAATCCTCCTTCTTCCCGATTCCGCCGGACGTCATGGTGGTGCCGATGATCCTGGCGCGGCGCGACCAGGCCTGGCTGATCGCGACGATCTGCACGATCTCCTCGGTGCTTGGAGGCGTGCTCGGCTATGCGATCGGCTATTTCCTCTACGACAGCGTCGGCCTGTTCCTGATCAACCTCTACGGCGCGCACGACGCGACGAGCGAGTTTCAGCGCTGGTACGACGAATGGGGCGCCGCCGTGATCCTGATCAAGGGGCTGACCCCGATCCCGTTCAAGATCGTGACCATCGCCAGCGGCTTCTTCCAATATAATTTCGCATTGTTCGTTCTGCTCGCGCTGATCACGCGCGGCGCGCGCTTCTTCCTGATCGCCTGGCTCCTTCGGCGCTACGGGGCGCCGGTGCAGGCGTTCATCGAGCGGCGGCTGAACCTGGTCGGAACCGCGCTGCTGGTCCTCCTGGCCGGCGGATTCGTGCTGGTGGCGTTGATCTAGGCCCTTCAGACGGCGAGCTCGGCCAGCGAGCGGCCAATCGGACCGGACCATTGGTCCCCGCCCCGGGCGCGCGCATCGGCCAGCGCGTCGTCGAGCGCGGCGGGATCCTTGTCGCGGAGCGCGGCGATGAGCGCGCCCGCCTGCGCCAGATCGCGGGCCCGTTCGCTGCGCTCCGCCTCGGCGCGCCTTTGGGCGACGATCAGCTTGTGCACGGCAAAGCGCGCCGGCCGCGGAATTGCGACCCCGACTCCGGCTCCCCACAGGGCGACGGCCTGGACCGGCGCTTCGATCAGCCAGGCGAGCTGACCGACCGGCGCCGGCTGCGCGCTGGAGGAGGGCGGGGGCAGCGGAGCGGATCCGGGCCCGCGGCGCGGGCGGATCGCGAAATCGACCCCATAGCCGTCCGGATTGCGGGATCCGGCCGGCACGCGCGGATCGGGACGCAAAGCGGCCTGGAAGCCCGGCGCGGCGCGATCGAGGATCGCCTCCATCGGCTCGGACGGGTTGGCGCCGTGGAGGCTGAGGGCGAGGTCGGCGGCCGCCAGATCCGAATCGCCGGCGAGCGACGTCAGCGCGGGGAGGCGGCGGCCGAGATGAGGAGCGCTAACCAGATAGGCGGCTGTGCCGACAAGAACAGCACCTTTGCGGAACATTCCGGCATGGGCCACGGAGGCGAGCGCGGCGCCGAGCGCGCGGGAGGGCGCGGCCAGGCCAGCGCCCTTAAGCATGGCGACCGCGCGGCGCCGTTCCTTTGCCTCCTCCATGCCGCGGCGCAGGGATTCGGCCCTGGCTTGAGCCCCCGGATCGTCCACCCGGCCGACGAACGCGTCCGCGCGCGCAGCGCCGACCGGGACCTTAGCATAATAATATCCGATTCCGTCGCGCTCCCGGCGGTACACCGAGCCCGCTTCCGGCGCGTCGGCGACCTGCCGGAGCAGCGCGGCATAGAGGGCCTCGATCATCGGGCTCAAGTCGGGTTGCCACATATACAGACTCGATTCGGGGAAGTTGTCTGTACATCAGGCTTCCACTGAAGGAAATACCCTTGTGGCGGCCCCGTTGCGGACACTTCCACGGGCGGCGTATCTCGCTCGTCTGCAGACCCTCCGCGTTCCGCCACGACAAGCCCAGGCGAGCGCGCTATACATTCGTCGGCGGGGAGTGATTCAATGCATTGGGCGAGCCGGGCCATCGGCGTGATTCTTCTCTGCTTCGCCGCACCGCAGGCCTTTGCCACCGTCCCGTCTTTCCCGGAGCGGGGCCGCAGCGCGGTTGTCGATGCGGCCGGAGTCATTCCCGACGGAGCGGAAGCCGCGTTGGAGGCGCGTTTGGTGGCGTGGAACCGGTCGACGGGGCATCAGCTCGTCGTCGCGACCGTGCCGAGCCTTCAGGGCCGGGAAATCCAGGACTACAGCATTGGCCTGCTGAGGCATTGGCGTCTTGGCCGCGCAGGCGCCAATGACGGAATAATCCTGCTGTTGGCGCCGAATGAGCGGCAGGTTAGGATTGAGGTCGGCTACGGGCTCGAGCCGGTGCTGACCGACGCGCGTACCAGCCTCATCATCCGCGAGGCGATCCGGCCGAGGCTCCGGGCCGGCGACCTCGACGGCGCGCTGACCGCCGGGGCCGAGCGGATCATTCAGGCGGTCGCGTCGGGCGCGGAGGAGCCGGTGCAAGCCCCGCCGCGGGATGAAAGCCGCCCGCTCTCATGGTGGTGGATCATCTTCGGAAGCCTGGGCTGCCTCTTCCTTGGCGTCTTCCTCTACCCGATCTTCGAGACGTGGTACGCCATCTGGCCGTTTTACGTGCTCATGCCGGCGAGGACAAAGCGGGCCGCGCAAAGGCATGAGGCCAATATGGCGAAGCGCCGAGGGCGGCTGGACCCCCGCCCCGGGCCTGTCGGCGGCCCGACGAACAACCTCTCCACGGTGCGCTCGATGTCGGAGGGGATGCGCACGAAGCTGGACAAGCAAAAAGCGCGCTCCCGGCATGCGCGCCATCGCGGCGGCAGCGACGCGCTGGAAGCGTTGCGCGATCGGGCGCAGGGTTCAGGCTCGTACGACAGCCATGACAGCGGCGGCTCATCGGATTCGGGTTTCGAGGGCGGCGGCGGATCGGGCGGTGGCGGCGGCGCCGACAGCGACTATTGATATGCAAGCCGCCGGCCTTGCGAGACTGCCGCCGGCACCATGCCCACCTTTGCAATGGGTGGAAAGCAGGCGCCCCACCTGATAGGTTCCGGGCAACGTCCCGCGTGGTTTCGTCGTGACGGTCGGCGGGCGTCCGCCGGCAGGGAGTCCGCATGAACTTCGAAAAACCGAGATCGCCAATGACTTCGGCCCGCGCCGATGCGGGCGACGCCGATGCCGGTGCTGGAGACTGGAAGGGGGGCGAGTATCTCGCGGTTTCGGTGATCGGCCACGGCATCCTGGTCAAGGGAGACATCGAGGCCAAGGACGACCTTCGTCTCGAGGGACGCATCATCGGCAACGTGAGGTGCCACACCTTGATCCTCGGGGAAGGGGGTTCCGTCGCCGGCAACGTCTACGCCGAGCGCGTTCGCGTCGCCGGCACGGTGAAGGGCTCGATCGAAACTGGAGACCTGGCGATCGAGGCTTCCGGCCGAGTGAAGGGCAACGCCACCTATTCGCGAGTCCGAATCGCCAATGGCGGAATCATCGACGGGCGTTTCAAGCCCCGGCCGGCGCCGACCGACGAGCCCGCCGAAACCCCGCCCAGGAAAGTCCCCTCTGGCCGGGCCAGACTGAAGCTGATCGAAGCGCCGGCCAAGGAACAACCCAAAAGAAATCGCCCCTAAAGTACCATAGCGGTAAAAACATCTTGACAGCGTCACGCTGATTAGGTACTAATTGCGCAGACTGGAGAATTGCAGATGATTCGCACGGGCCCTTTTGTGGGGCCCGTTTTCGTTTGGCCGGGAAGCCGGCGCGATGAGGAGGTCGCCAGGTCCACACCCGCTCAGCGATTACGGAGCTGCTGCCGGGCAGGAGCGGGCGCCGCGCGTGCGGGGGCTGTGATTTTCGCGGCGAAGGGCTATTTTCGACCGGATTTTGGGAGGGGAGCTATGTCCGCGAACTTGAAATGGCGGCTGATCGGGCTGGTGCTGATCGCGCTCGGCGTGGCGGCGGCTTGGTTCTTCGCGCTGGGGCCGTTGCGTGAGGCGCAGGCGGGAGCGGGGCAGGTTTCCTACGAGATCAAGGCCTTCGTGGCGGCGCCGGTCGCGATCGTCACTGGGTTGCTCCTGATCCTCGGCGGCGCCGAGATGGGCGAGCTGATGACCGGCATGCCCAAGACCCGCCGGCAGAAGATCTGGGCGCTAACCGGGGTGATCCTCGCGGTCGCGGGCGGCCTTGCCGCTTATTGGTGGTTCGACGCCGAGTTGGCGCGGCTGGGATATGCGAGCGCGGCCTAGGATCTAGGCCTGCGCATTCGGGAGAGCGACATGAAATGGTTCGGCCGGAAGGCCGTCCGGGCGACCGGGCGGCCTTCTCTTTTCGGCGCCTGGCGTGGGATGTTTTCGGGCGAGCTTTGGCCCCGGAGCTACGAGGCGCAGGTGCGCGATGCCTATCTCGGCAATCCGGTGGCTCAGCGGGCGGTGCGGCTGGTCGCGGAGAGCGCCGCCTGGGCGCCGCTGTTCGCGACCGCCGGCCATGAGCGCGCCGCCGGCCTGGTGCCGCCGCCATTGCTGGAGTGCGTGGCGACCCAACTGCTGCTGCACGGCAACTCATTCGTCCAGATCATGCAGGACGGCGAAGGGCTGCCGGCCGAATTGTTCGCATTGCGGCCCGAGCGGGTGACGATCGAGGCCGACGCGAGCGGGTGGCCGGCCGCCTATGTCTACAAGGTGGGCGAGGCCAAGAGCCGGATCACCGCGCGCGACGGGCTCGGCCGGCCGGGGGTCGTCCATTTGAAGGCCGCGCATCCATTGGACGACCATTATGGGCTCGGCTGCCTCAATGCGGCGGCGGCAGCGGTCGCCGTGCACAATGCGGCGGCGAAGTGGAACAAGGCGTTGCTCGACAATGCGGCGCGGCCGTCGGGAGCGCTGGTCTACGACCCGGGCGACGGCGCGGCCCTGACGGGCGAGCAGTTCGAGCGGCTGCGCGCCGAGATGGAGGCGCAGTTCGCCGGGGCGGACAATGCCGGGCGACCGATGCTGCTCGAGGGTGGATTGAAGTGGCAGGCGATGAGCCTTTCACCGGCCGACATGGACTTCGTGGGCCTCAAGGCGGCGGCGGCGCGCGAGATCGCGCTCGCCTTCGGGGTGCCGCCGATGCTGCTCGGCCTGCCGGGCGACTCGACCTACGCCAATTATCGCGAAGCAAACCGGGCGCTGTGGCGGCTGACCGTGCTTCCGATGGCGGAGCGGATCCTGAGCGGACTCTCGGGGGCTCTGGCGGCCTGGTGGCCGGGCGTTCGGCTGCAGATCGACGTCGACCAGATCAGCGCGCTTAGCGAGGACCGCGAGCGGCTGTGGCGGCAAGTGAGCGGGGCCGACTTCCTGAGCGACGAGGAGAAGAGGGAAATGCTCGGGTTCGAGCCAATTCCATCAAGCAGGCTTGATCGGGAGCCCGGGGAAAGGACGAGGCCATGACCGACGCGAACGCATCGATGCTCGCGCTGCTGGTCGCGCAGGCGGAAGGACAGGGGGCGGACCTGGCGACGCTCCGCGCGCTGATCGAAGAAGCGAGCGGGGTCGGCGCGGAGCGGGCGCTGGCGGCGCTCGGCCTCAGGGACGAGCATGCCCGGCGCGACATGGACGACCTTCGCGAATTGCTGCGCGCCTGGCGCGACGCGAAGAAATCGGCCGGGCAGGCGGTGGTCGCCTGGGTGGTCAGGATCGTGCTCGCGCTGCTGGTCGCGGGAATGGCGGTGAAGATGGGCTTGCTCGAGGCGATCCGACTATGAGGTTCGCCGGCTATGCGGCGATCTTCGGGCGCCCGGACAGAGGGGGCGACGTCATTCGCGCCGGCGCGTTCGCGAGGGCGTGCCGGCGGCCAGCGGCGGCGCTGCCGCTGCTCTGGCAGCACGCGCCTGGACGGCCGATCGGGCGGATCGAATATCTAAAGGAGGACGGACGCGGACTGCGCGTGATCGGACGCCTGTCCCAAGGCGCGGCGGGTCGCGAGGCGGCGGCGCTGCTGAAGGAAGGCGCGGTGAGGGGCCTGAGCTTCGGTTACCGCGTGCGCGCGGCGATGGGCGAGGGGCCCCGGGAGCTGACCGAGCTTGAGCTGGTCGAGGTGAGCCTGGTCACCTTTCCGATGCAGCCCAAGGCGCGGGTCCATGCGGTGGAGGAAGGGGCGCCCTGATCCTCGCCGCGGCCGCATTTGGCTTCGGAAAGATGGAAGACCAGGCCGGCGCGAACGGCGCCGGCCAAATAGATGGCGGTCGGCGAGCGGCAACAGGCCGGCCGCCGCGATCACGGCGCTGGGGACGTAGATCGCAAGCGCCCAGGTGAAAATCAGGTCGATGAAAAGGAAGCGAGATTCCGGCTTTCGCCGGAATGACGGACGTTGGTGAATTGAACGAGGAGAAGGACATGATCGAAGTGAAGGCCGATGCGCTGGAGGCGTCGTTCGAGGCGCTGGAGCGGGAGGATGAGGATGTCGCGGCGCTGCGCGATGAAGTAGCGACGCTGAAATCGCGCGTGGAGGCGCAGGCGCTCGCGGAGTCCGGCCCGCTCTGGCGGGGGCGAAGGCGGAGACGGAAGGCTCGCCGTTCGTCGAGCGCTATTTGCGCAAGGGGCTCGAGGCCGGCGTCGAATTGAAGGCGCTCAGCGATGCGACCGAGGCGGCCGGCGGCTATGCGGTGCCGGAAGAGCTCGACCAGGCGATCGAGCGGACGCTGAGCGCGATCTCGCCGATCCGCGCCATCGCCAACGTCGTGAAGGTGGGCTCGGCCGGCTATCGCAAGCTGGTGACCACCGGCGGCACGCCGTCGGGCTGGGTCGCCGAGACGGCCGGGCGGCCGGAGACCGACACGCCCGACTTCATGGAGATCGCGCCGCCCTTCGGCGAGCTCTACGCCAATCCGGCGGCGAGCCAGTCGATGCTCGACGACGCGGCGTTCGACGTCGAAGCCTGGCTGGCGAGCGAGATCGCCACCGAGTTCGCGCGGGCCGAAGGTGCGGCCTTCGTCTCGGGGAACGGCACCAACCGGCCCAAGGGCTTCCTCGCCGCCCCGAACAGCGACGAGGCGGACGGCGTGCGCGATTTCGGCGAGCTGCAGTTCCTGCAGACCGGCGTCGCCGGCGGCTTCCCGGCCAGCGACCCGCAGGACAAGTTGATCGACCTCGTCCAGGCGCTGCGCTCGCCCTACCGGCAGGGCGCGGTGTTCGTAATGAACTCGGCGACCGCGGCGCGGATCCGCAAGTTCAGGACCGACGACGGCGCGTTCCTGTGGCAGCCGGGGCTGGTTGCCGGGCAGCCGGATTCGCTGCTCGGCTATCCCGTGGTCGAGGCGGAAGACATGCCCGACGTCGCCGCCAATTCGCTGTCGATCGCGTTCGGCAATTTCCGGGCCGGCTATCTGATCGCCGAGCGGGCGGAGACTCAGATTCTGCGCGATCCCTTCACGAACAAGCCCTTCGTCCATTTCTACGCGACCAAGCGGGTCGGCGGGCAGGTGATGAATTCCGAAGCGATCAAGTTGCTGAAGTTCGCGGCTTAGGAGGCCCCCTCCACCACAGTGCGGGCGGTCCCCTCCCCTCGAAAGCGGGGGGAGAAGGGGTCGCGCCCTATGCGCCGGGCGGGTTCCCCCTTGCCCGTCCGGCGCACCCGCTTTTACGAGACGAAAGGCCGGTCATGGCTTTGTTCTTTGCCGATCTGGTGCGCGAGACGAGCCTCGGCACCGGCGCCGGCGACCTGGCGCTCGAAAGCGCGCTGCCGGGCCATCGGCGCTTCACCGACGTCGTGCCGCCGGGCGCGCGCTTCCATTATGCGATCGCCGGAATCACCCACTCCGAGGAATGGGAGACCGGCGAAGGCGAGCTCGGCAGCGGCGAAACCCTGCTTCGCCTCCCGCTGGCCTCGTCGGCCGGGGGTGCCGCGGTGGATTTCTCGCCGGGGCTGAAGACCGTCGCGCTGACCGTCGGCGCCGCCTGGTTCATCAGCCAGGAGGAGGGCGGCGGAGGCGCGGATGCGATCGCGATCGAGGATGTCGAAGGGCTTCAGGCGGCGCTCGACGACAAGGCCGGATTGGCCGGCGCCGCCTTCACCGGCGGGATTTCCGCGTCGACGCTGAGTCTGGGCACCGACCTCGCCGTCGCGGATGGCGGGACCGGCGCCTCGTCGGCACCGGCGGCGCGCGCCAATCTGGGCCTGGGCTCGCTCGCCACCCAATCGGCGGCGAGCGTCGCGATCAGCGGCGGCACGGTGAGCGGCCTTTCCAGCCTCGCCGTGGCCGGCGATTCGGACGTCTCGGAGGCCTACAAGGTCGACGGCGTGAAAGTCGTCGGCAATCGCGTCCCCGGCTGGGGCTCGCCGACGGGAACGGCATCGCGCGCCGCCTTCGACACCAGCGCCACCACCACCGGGCAGCTCGCGCAGAGAATGAAGGCGCTGATCGACGATTTGCGCGCGCACGGGCTGATCGGAACCTGACATGGACGCGAAGGCAATCGCGTCCGGAGCGCTCAGCTATGCCGGGCTCGGCATGCTGACCAGCGACATCGGACGGACTCGGCTCGCCGAAATCCTTCGCGCGCGCGGCGACATCCGCTCTGCGCCGGCCGAGCGGCACGCCGCCACCCGGGCGGGACGGCCGGAAACGGCGCGCGCGACCCGACCCTGACGAAGGACGCAGATCATGAGCTTCTATCTGAAGGACCCCGACGCAAGGGTCGACTATGCGATCGACTGGGCCGGCTATCTGGACGGCCAGACGATCGCCGCCAGCGCCTGGTCGGTCGAGCCTGCCGAGCAGGACGGCGTCGCGGTGGACGAAGACAGCTTCGAGCCGCTGCGGACCGCTGCGCGGCTGAGCGGCGGGCTGACCGGGCATTGCTACAGCGTCTCGAACCTCGTGACCCTGTCCGACGGCAGCGCGGATGCGCGGTCGATCACCTTGCGCGTGGAGGAAAGATAATGGGCTCGATCACGGCCGAACCCGCGCCGCTCCCGGTCCCGCTCGCCGAGGTGAAGGCCTATTTGCGGCTCTCGGTCAGCGACGAGGACGCGCTGCTCGCCGGCCTCGCGCGCGCCGCCGCCGACATGTGCGAGGCGTTTACCGGCCGCGCTTTGGTCGAGCGGGCGGTGGCCGAAGTTCTTGCCGCCGCGACCGCCTGGACCCGGCTTGGAGCGGCACCGGTACGCGCCGTGCTTGGAATCGAGGCGCTGGCGGAAGACGGCGAGGCGACCCCGCTCGCCGCCACGGCCTATGTGGTCGATATCGACGCGGCCGGAGACGGGTGGGTCCGCCTCCTGGTGGGCGGCGATACCAAACGCATCCGAGTCTCCTATCAAGCCGGGATGGCGCCGGACCCGAACGGGCTGCCCGAAGCGCTGCGGCACGGCATCGTGCGCCTGGCCGCTCATCTCTACACGCAGCGCGACCGGGCAGACGGGACCGGGCCGCCGGCCGCGGTGACCGCCTTGTGGCGGCCGTGGCGGCGGTTGCGGCTGAAATAGGAAGAAGGCGATGTTCGAATCCCTGATGGAACGGGCGAAGCGGGCCGCGGAGCGGCGCGCTGCGGCCCGGGCGCTAGGCCTCGCCGAAGCGCTCGTAGAGAGGATATCGGGCGATGTGGAAATCGCCGCCGGGGCGGACGGCTTGCGGCTCTCCGGGCCCTCATTGAAGCGGCGTTTGACGCTCGATCCCAGGTTTAGGTGGGCGCTGGCGGGGTGGCTCCGATGAAGAGTGCAGGCGAAGCTCTGGTAGCGGGAATGACGGCGGCGCTCGACGAAGTCGCCGGACTGAACGGCGTTTATGACGGGCCGCCGCTCCAGGCCGCATTCCCATATGCGCTCGTCGATGCGGGGCCGGAGAGCGACTGGAGCCACAAGAGCGGGCAGGGGCGCGAGCTGCGCGTCGCGGTCACGATCCGCGACCAGGGCGAGCGCCCGGCCCGGCTCAGGCAATCGATGCGCGCCGCCGAGGCCGCGATCGGCACGATGACGAGCGAGCTCGACGGGTGGCGGCTGGTAACGATGATCTTCCGGCGCAGCCGGATACTGCGGGATCGTGACGCGGGCTGGCTGGGCGCGATCGACTATCGCGCCAGGATGCTGAAGGACTGAGCCGGTTGCGCCGTTACTGGGGCGGGGGTGTCGCGGCGGGCGTCGGTTGCGGCGCCGCAGCCGGCGCGGGGGCCGGCGCCGGCGCTGCCGCGGGCTGAGCCGCCGGCTCGGGGAGCGACATCTCGAAGCGCTCGCGGAAATTGGTCCGGGCCTCGTCGATTTCGTCGCGCGCGGCCTGCTCCGCATTGGATCGAGTGGCGCGCAAAGCGTTTTCGCGCGTGATGACCGCGGTACGGAACGCATTTTCCTGCGCGCTGCACTGCTGCGGAAATGCCGTGGTGAAGTCCGCCGCCGACATGCGCGATGCAACGCTCCGGTCAACGAAGCCGCGCAAGCAGGCGGTATAGGCTTCGCGCGTCGTGCGCGTCGTGTCGGATTGAGCCGCGGAGGCGGCCAGGAGCAGCGAAAGAACAGACGAAATCATCGCGAATTCCAATCCATCCAACGGCTTGAGATCAAGGAGAATGCGACATGAGCGCGGAAAAAGGAAGCGCCTTTTTGCTGAAGGTGGGGGATGGCGGCGCGCCGCCTGTCTTCGCCACGGTGGCTGGCATGCGGACGACGCAGATGTCTGTGAACGGCGAGGCGGTAAACGTGACCAGCAAGGATTCGCAAGGGTGGCGCGAATTGCTGTCGGGAGCGGGCGTTCGCTCGGTGTCGGTCGCGGGCAGCGGCATCTTCACAGGCTCCGCGGCGGAGACCCGGATCAAGGCGAACGCGCTGGCGGGCCTGATCGACGATTATGAGCTGAGCTTCGAAAGCGGTGCGCGGCTGCGCGGCAAATTCCTGCTGACGCGGCTCGATTATGCCGGCGATCACAATGGCGAGCGGACCTATGCGCTGAGCCTCGAAAGCTCCGGCGCGGTGATTCCGGAATGACTCGACCGGCCAATCCGGCGCGGGGCGAAGCGGGCTTCAGCGTCGACGGCGAGCCGCTCCTGCTGCGGCCGAGTTTCGCGGCTTTGGTCGCGGCCGAGGAGGAATTGGGTCCGCTCTTCGCGCTGGTCGAACGGGCGGCAGAGGGACAGCTCCGCCTGAGCGAGATGGCGGCGCTGTTCTGGCATTGCCTGGCCGAGCGGCCCGAAGGCTGCACCCGGGAGCGGGTCGGCGAGGCGCTGGCGCAGCTGGGGCTGGCCAAGGCCACGCCGGCGCTGAAGCTGCTGCTGACTCAGATCCTGCAGGGCCGTGTTTAGCGAGAGCGCCGGGCGCCTGGCGGGAATTGCTGGGGCGCTGCTCGGCTGGCGGCCGGACGATGCCTGGGCGGCGACGCCGGCCGAGCTGATCGCGGTGCTGACAGCGATGACGGGCGGCGCGGCGCCCGCAGGAGCGGACGATTTGGCCCGGCTCAAGGAGATGTTTCCAGATGGATGAGGAGATCGAACGGCTGATCGTCAGCGTGCGGGCCGACACCCAGTCATTTGCGCGCGACGTCGCATCGATGCGCGCCGAGCTCGACGGCCCGTTCGCGGCCGGCGTGGCGCAGGCGGGACGGGCGTTGGAAGGCGCCTTGGTTCGGGCGCTGAGAACGGGCAAGCTGGGCTTCGAGGATTTGAAGCGGGTGGCGCTATCGGCGATGGCCGAGATCGCCGCGGCCTCGATCCGCAGCGGGCTCGGCGCCCTTTTCGGCGGTGGCAGGAATAGCGGCGGCATCGGATCGGCCATCGCCGGCCTGATCGCCGCCTTCGCCGCCGCGCCGGGCAAGGCCATTGGCGGGCCGGTCTCGGCCGGGCGGCCCTATCTGGTCGGCGAGCGCGGGCCGGAATTGTTCGTGCCGGCGGCGAGCGGGCGGATCGAGACCATGAGTCCGGGCGCGGCGCGCGACGTCCGGATCAGCATCAACGTCAACGCGCCGGCGGGCGCTGAGGCGGGGGCGCTCAAGGCCTCGAGCCGCCAGGTGGCGCGCGCGGTGAAGCAGGCGCTGATGCGGGTGGAGGGTTGAGTGGGACATTGGCTCGCGCCGCCGGGCGGCGCCCGGACGCAGGGCTGGGTGAAGCGTTTCGACGCGCGCTATTGGACCGTCAATTTCCCGCGGCCGATGATGGCGAGCGTGGTCACGATTGCGCCGCACGCGCTGCGGGTCGAGGCCCTGTTCTACAACAAGGACGATCTGGCAGGGCTGATTTGGGAGGCCCAGGATCGGCACGACCACCCCTTGCTCGCTTATGAGACCGCGCGCGATTTCCGGCGCTGCCGGCTGCGGTTCCGGTGGCGGTCGGGCGGGCTGAAGCCGCTCGACGCGGTGCACGGGCCGACGCTGACGGTCGAGGGACGGGACGGCGAAGGGGCGCCGCGGAGCTGGTATGTGCGGCTGTGGAACTATGCTGAAGGCGTCGCCGAGGACGCGGCGATCGACTTGGATTTCGCGACGGTGGCGGGCGGCTGGGAGGCTGACGATCCGGTCTGGGCCGGCGACGTCGATAGGATGTTCGTCTCGCTGGTCGCGCCCGATTATGACGGCGGGGACGCGTCGCTCGCCGCGCCCGCTTCGGGGTGGGCCGAGCTCAGCGAAATCGCGTGCGACGGATCGGGATCGGTGCTGGCGATCGGCGACGTCCTCGTGCCAGAGCACAAGCTTCGGATCGCGACCGGCTATGACGACCTCTATCATCTGACGCCGGCGCGGATGCTGCGCAACGTCCTGCAACTCGGCTACCGGCAACTGATCAACCATTATGTCGGGATGAGCCATTATTTCGAGCTCGATAACGGGCTCGTCACGGGGACGCTCAACGCGCCATGCGCTGCCTGGCACGCGGATTTCCTGGTGCGGGCGAAGGCGCTCGGTTTCGAGATCATCCTGTCGCTGAGCTACGAATTGCTCGACCAGTATTGCCCGGAGGAATGGAAGCAAAGGGCAGGAAATAGTGACCCGGCCCTGACCGGCTGGGACCCGCCTTCCGCCCTGCTGTCGCCCGCCAATAGCGAGGCGATGGCCTATCTGCAGAATGTGGCTCGGGCCTTCGAGGCGCTCGCCGTCACGGCAGCGCAACCGGTGCGCTTCCAGGTTGGCGAGCCTTGGTGGTGGGTGATGACGGACGGTCGGATCTGCCTCTACGACGACGAAGCTGTGGCCGAATTCGATCCGGTCCCGATCGCGGACGTGGGCGGGCCGCTCGACTCGGCCCAGCTGGCGACGCTCGACGATGCGGGCGCGTCGCTGGCCGCATCAACCGCCGCCTTGTGCGCGGCGGTGCGCGACGAAGCGCCGGACGCGGAGTGCTTACTCCTCGTCTACCTGCCCACCGTGCTCGGCGCGCCGGAGATCGTCCGCGCGAACGTGCCGCCCGGCTGGGCGCCGCCAGCCTTCGACCGGCTGCAGCTCGAAGATTACGACTGGGTCATTACGGGTCGCGCGAGCGCCGCGGCGCGGGGCGCGGCCGCGATGGAGGCTCGGCTCGGCTATCCGGTCGGCGAGCAGCATTATTTCGCCGGGTTCGTGCTGGGCGCGGAGGATGCGGCGCAGTGGCCGTTGATTGCGGCGGCGGCGGACGCGGCGGAGGCGCGCGGGGCGAATCAGGTGTTCGTGTGGGCGCTGCCCCAGGTGCTTCGCGACGGCTTCGTCCATTTCGATGAAGGAGAAGATGAAGTGGACGCATTCGAAGACGTGCGATTCCCGATCGGCCTGGGCCGCGAGGTCAGCGTCGAGCCGGCCTTTTCGACCGCCATCGTGACGACCGCGAGCGGGGCCGAGCAGCGCAATTCGGAATGGGCCGATGCACGGCTGACCTTCGATGCGGGCCCCGGCGTTCGGGCCGAAGATGAGCTGTACGAGCTGCTCGCCTTCTTCCGCGCGCGGCGCGGGGCGGCGGTCGGCTTCCGGCTCGAGGATCCGTTCGACCACAGCTCCAACGGCATGACGGGCGTACCGGGGCCGGAGGACCAGGCGATCGGGATCGGGGACGGCGTCCAGACCGATTTCGCGCTGGTGAAGCTCTATGGCGAGCAGCGCCGCCGGATCACCCGGCCGGTGAGCGGAACGGTGCGGCTAGCGGTCGGGGGCGACGAACTGGCGAGCGGCTGGATGCTCGGCGCCAACGGCGTGGTGGAGTTCGACGAGGCCCCGGGAGAAGGATTGTCGGTGACCGCCGGCTTCCGCTTCGACGTGCCGGTGCGCTTCGCCGAAGACCGGCTGAGCCTCAGCCGCGCCACCTTCGCGGCGGGCGAGATGCCGTCCGTGCCGATGATAGAGATCCGCGAATGACCGCCTTCCTCGACAGGGACCTTTGCACGATCGCCCTATGCTGGCGGCTGGAGCGGCGGGACGGGGTGACTTTGGGCTTCACGACCCACGACCGCGACCTTTGGATCGGTGGTCTCCCTTATCGCGCCGCGCCGGGGATGCTTCCGTCGGCGATCAGCCTTTCGGACGGATTCGACGCGGAGTCGCTCGACGTCAGGGGTGCGTTGACCAGCGGGGCGATCAGCGCCGCCGACCTTGGCGCGGGGCGCTGGGACGGCGCCGCTCTGTCGGTCTTCATGATCGACTGGGAGGCGCTGGACGGCGACAGATTCGCGGTCGCGCGCGGGGAGCTGGGCGAGGTTTCGTGCACAGGCGACGCCTTCGAGGCCGAATTGCGCGGGCCCGCGGCGCTGCTCGACGCACCGGTGGTCGAGCAGACCTCGCCCGAATGCCGCGCGGCGCTCGGCGACAGGCGGTGCCGGGTGAATATGGCGGGGCGCGCTTTGCTGACGCGGATCGCGGCGGTCGAGGAGGAGGACGTCGTGGAGATCGAGGAGGCGCCGCCGGGCTCTGCATTTTCGGGCGGAACGTTGCGCTGGATCGGGGGTGCGAACAGCGGGCTCGAGAGCCTGATTCGGCTTTCCGACGGCGCACACCTGACCCTCGCCGAGCCGCCGCCCTTCGCGACCGCAGCCGGCGACCTCGTGGAGATGAGGGAAGGCTGCGACAAGAGGCTGGAGACCTGTTCGGGCCGGTTCGGCAATGCCGCGAACTTTCGTGGCGAGCCGCATTTGCCCGGCACCGACCTCTTAACTCGCTATCCCGGCGCCTAGGCGCCCGATTTCGTTCAACCAGAAGGAGAAGAACCATGCGGCTGCGAGCCTGTCTTGGACTTGTTTTGCTTTGCACCGGCGCCTGCGCGCACATCCCGGAGGTCTTCCGGATCGACGTCGACGGCAGCGTCCTGGAGCTCAAGAAGAAGCCGGCGCCGGAGGATGCGCAGGAGAATGGCGTCGTCGCCGACGCACCGCCGTCCGATGCCCCGGAACGGTGACCTTGTCGTCGCGCGGGCGCGGGCGCTGATCGGGACACGCTTCCGGCCGCAAGGCCGGTCGCGGGAAGGCGGGCTCGATTGCGTCGGCCTGGTGGCCGAGGCGGTCGGCGCGGCGGACGTGCCGCGCGACTATGCGCTTCGCGGGTCTTCTCCCGACCGGCTGGCCGAAGGGCTCGCCGCGGTCGGGCTACGCCGAGTCGAGGCGGCCCGGTGCGGCGACGTGCTCGCGATGGAAGCGGGACCGGGTCAGCTCCACCTCGGAATCTTCTCGGGCAGCGGACTGATCCACGGCGATGCCGGCCTGCGTCGCGTCGCGGAGCGGCCCGGATGGCCGCCCTGGCCGATATGCGGAATCTGGCGGACGATGGAGGATTGAATGGCCACGCTCGTTCTGACCGCGGTCGGCAGTATTTTGGGAGGGCCGATCGGCGGCGCGATCGGATCGGCGGTTGGCCAATTCGTCGATCAGACGCTCTTCGAGCCCAAGCCACGCCTGGGCCCGAGGCTTGGCGATCTCTCGGTGCAGACCTCGTCCTACGGCAGCCCGATCCCGAAAATCTTCGGGACGATGCGGGTGGCCGGGACGGTGATCTGGTCGACCGATCTGATCGAGATGCGCGCGGCAAGCGGCGGCGGCAAGGGGCAGCCGAAGACGATCGACTATAGCTATTCCGCGAGCTTCGCGGTCGCGCTCTCCGCCCGGCCGGTGCTCGGGATCGGCCGGATCTGGGCGGACGGGAAGCTGCTGCGCGGCGCCGCCGGCGACTTCAAGAGCGCAACCCTATTCCGCCTGCATCCCGGGGATGAGGACCAGGCGCCCGATCCGCTGATCGTGTCGGTGGAGGGCGCCGGCCAGGCCAGCGCCTTTCGCGGCCTCGCTTATGCTCTCTTCGAGGGCTTACAGCTCGAAGCTTATGGCAACCGAATTCCGTCCCTGACCTTCGAGGTCGCGGCCGATCCTGGCGCTATCGCGATCGGCGAGATCGCGGGGGAGATCAGCGCGGGGACTATCGCTGCAGGGTCCACGCCGGCCTTGTCCGGCTATGCGGCCAGCGGCGACAGCGTGCGCGGCGCGATCGAATCGCTGGCGGATATCCTGCCGCTTTCGCTCGCCGACGACGGCGAGACGCTGCGGCTGACCTCCGGCGAGGGCGATCCAGGGCTCCTCGCCGAATCCACCGAGAGCGGGCGGCGGGAGACAGTTCGGGCGGGGCTCGCGGCGATGCCGGGTGAAGTGACCATCGCATATTACGACAGCGAGCGTGACTATCAGGTCGGGCTGCAGCGCGCCGTCCGCGCCGGCGGCCGAAGCGCGGATCGGCGCGCGCTGGCGGCCGTGCTCGGCGCGGCGGGCGCCAAGGCGCTCGCTGATCATCGGCTCGCGGCTGCCTGGGCGGGACGGGTGCGCACCATGATCAAGGCGAACTGGCGCGCATGCGGCCTTCGCCCCGGGGCCCGCGTCGCGATCGAGAGCCAGCCGGGGCTCTGGACGGTGAAGCGCTGGACGTTGGGGCCGATGACGGTAACGCTCGAGCTGGCGAAGGCCTTCGCCGCCGCGATTCCCGACCTCGCGGCAAGCCCGGGCCGGGCGGTCGGCGAGCCCGATCTCCCGCATGGCCCGACGCTCGTGCGGCTCTACGATTTGCCGCTGGGAGATGGGCGCGAAACCAAGCCGCTCCTGGTCGTCGCCGCGGCCGGGTCCGAGGAAGGCTGGCGCCGCGCCGCGCTCAGCGCAAGCTTCGATCTGGGCGAGAGCTGGGAGAGCGCCGGTGTGACGGCGCCGGCCACGGTGCTCGGCACCGCGCTGGACGTGCTGTCGCCGGCGAGATCGGCGCTATTCGATCTCGCCTCCTCGATCGAAGTTGAGCTGGCCAGCGACGCGATGTGGCTCGAAAGCCGAAGCGACGACGCGCTGGTCGACGGCGCCAATCTGGCGGCGGTTGGGGACGAACTCATCCAGTTCGGCTCCGCCGAGCCGCTAGGCGGACAGCGATTCCGGCTCTCGCGGCTGCTGCGCGGGCGGCGGGGAACCGAATGGGCAGCCGGCTCGCATGCGATCGGCGACTCCTTCACACTGATCGAGCGGGACAGCCTGATCGCGCTGGACGCGCCGGCCGGCTCGGTCGGCGGCGAGGCCCGAATCATGGCTGTCGGGGTCGGCGATTTCCCCGACGCCGCGTTCGGATCGATCGAGATCGTAGGCGCCGCGCTCCAGCCGCCGAACCCCGTCCACTTGAGCGCGCGTCAAACCGAAGCGGGCGACCTCGACATCCGATGGGCCAGGAGAAGCCGTCAGGGCTGGGCGTGGCTGAGCGGGAGCGATGCGCCGCTGGGCGAGGAGGCCGAGCTCTACCGACTCGTCATAGCCGGAGAAGGCTTCGAGCGAATCGTGGAGCCACTCGCGCAAACCTATCTCTATACGGCAGCGGCGCGCGCTGAGGATGGCGGCGGGCCGCTCCTCCTCTCGGTCCGCCAGGCCGGCACTTTCGCGACGTCACGCCCGGCTATGTTGACGATCGAATGAGAATTGGAGGTACGAATGACCGACACCAGCGCTCGCTTCACCCTGCCCTTCATCCTCCCTGGACAGGCGCAGAAGGAGGTCTATCACAACGAAGCGCTTTCGCTGATCGACGCCGCGCTGCACCCAACCGTAGAGGATGACCCGCTGGCGACGCCGCCCGCCGAGCCCGAAGCCGGCCAGTGCTGGATCGCCGCCGACGGAGCGACCGGGGCCTGGGCGGGAAATGCCGACGCCCTCGCCTGCTGGACCGGCGGGGGATGGCGGTTCGTTGCCCCCGTTCCCGGAATGATGGCCTGGAACATTGCTTCGGGCGTGTGGCTGCACTGGTCGGGAGAAGCCTGGAGCGACGGAAGCCTCCCCGCAACGGCATTTTCGATCGGCGGCCAACAGGTCGTCGGTCCGCGCCATCCCGATGTGTCAAGCCCTTCTGGCGGAACGACAATCGATGCCGAAGCGCGGGACGCGGTCGACGCGATCATTGCGACTTTAAAGTCACACGGCCTGATTGATTGAAGGACCTCCCCTTTCGCAGTGCAACCTATCCCGGTAGGCATCGTTTGGAGCTGACTGGTCACCTGCTGCGCGTCTCCTGACGCGTTGCGGCTTTTCAGCAACAGGTGAGGGGCGAACCGCGCTTGCGTGGAAACTCCGCTTACCGTAAGAGGTTCACGTCGTTCCCGTTTGGGACGCAGAAGAAAGGGGAAGATTATGCGGAAGCTCGCCATTGTTGTGGCGCTGTCGTCAACCGTGCTCGCAACTCCGGCTATGGCGCGCAACAGCGCCTGGTATGTCGGCGGCGATTTCGGTGCAGTGATCGTTGAAGATATCAATTTCTACACCGCGGGTGGGACTATTACCCAGGTCGAAATTGATCACGACCACGGCTTCGACGGAGCGCTCTTCGCAGGCTACGATCTCGGCGCGTTCCGGATCGAGGCCGAAGTTGCCTACAAGCGAGCGAGGCTCGAAGAGGTCGATTCCACGATCAGGCTGCCTGGCTTTGGTGCTCCCGCCGGTGGAACGCTCGCGTCGACGACGTTTGAAGCCGGTGGCGGGAACACGACCGCGCTCAGCTTCATGATCAACGGCATGGTCGATTTCGGCGACGATGAGGGCATCAGCGGCTTCCTCGGCGGCGGCGTCGGCGTCGCGCGCGTCGCCTACAATAACCAGCGTATCTTCGCGAACCAGGGCGCATTCGTCGATGATTCGGATACGCGCTTCGCTTGGCAGATCGTTGCCGGGCTCCGTCAGGCGATCAGCGACAATGTCGACGTGACGCTTCGCTACCGTTTCTTCAACGTGGACGACGTCCGGACCGTGGATTTCCGCGGGCAAGACACGGAATCGCGGTTGCGGTCGCACAGCTTGCTCGGCGGCCTCACCTTCAACTTCGGAGCGCCTCCGCCGCCTCCGCCTCCGCCTCCGCCTCCGCCTCCGCCTCCGCCGCCACCTCCGCCGCCGCCACCTCCGCCGCCGGGCGGACCGGGCATGCCGGCGCCCACGCCGTGGCCCGCGCCGCCCGCCGGTCCCCGTCGCGGGCGGGAGGGCCGGCGGGGTC
>Ga0190265_10000621_pt1 | contig 24429 bp, 22 predicted proteins | sample Popmic124T_FD_133135 | JGI IMG/M metagenome (GOLD analysis project Ga0190265, IMG submission 133135) | Populus adjacent soil microbial communities from riparian zone of Indian Creek, Utah, USA - 124 T | ecosystem: Environmental > Terrestrial > Soil > Riparian zone | place: USA: Utah | collected...
GCCAGCCGCAGCCACCTGCCGTACTCCTCCAGGGTCAGGTCGGGATGGATGCCGCCCTGCATGCAAATCTCGGTCGCACCGAACTCGACCGCTTCCCGAATCCGCGCGGCGAAGTCCTGCTCGGAGACCTCGTAGGCGTCGGGCGAGCGCCGGCCCTGCCCGAAGCCGCAGAAGGCGCAGCCGACCACGCAGATGTTGGTGAAGTTGATGTTGCGGTTGACGACGAAGGTGACCCGGTTGCCAGCCAGCTCGACACGCAGCTCGTCGGCGGCGGCCCGCATCTCCTCGATCGCCCCAGGCCGCGTCTCGGCGAAGAGCGCGGTCAGCTCGTCCTCGCTCAGCTCCCCGCCCTCGCGCCCCTTGGCGATCGCCCTCTCGGTCAAGCCGGACTCGAGCGACTCTTCCGAGCGTCGCCCCGACCCGCGCCGAGGGATGAAGCTCCAGTACTTCAGCTTGACCACGTCGAGGACCCCCTGCTCCATCCACTCGGGGTCCATGTATTGCGGGTAGACGCACAACCTCTCGGTCAGCGCATAGCCCTTTGGAGCCAACTTCTTCCGCACCTCATGGGGGCTCGGAAATGGCTCCTCAGGTGAGATGTGATCTCCATTCGCTGATAGTCCACCGAGATCAGTCGCTCCCTCCTCGACCAACTCGGGCCAGGCATCCGACAGATTCGGCGGCACCTGAACGCCTACATCGGGCATCAACCTCCGGCACTCGGCTATCAGCCGCTTGATGTCATCGACGCTGACTGGACTTGCCCAGGCTGGAAGGGACGATGGGGGCTCCCCCGATGGGAACTCGCGGAGCGGAGTTCCTTTCGTCCCTGCGTCACCTTGGGATGAAGCCCCAGCGGGGGAGTCCCCATCGTCCCCCCACCTCCGGCGTGCCGAAGCATCGGCGATATCCGCCACTTCTTGGCCGTAGTAGCGAGGGTGCGGGACGAAGTTCTGGAGGATCACCTCCTGCAGGTGCCCATAGCGTCCGTGTAGCCGCGCGAGCGCTTCGAGCGATTCGATGCGCTCGTCCTCGGTCTCTCCGATACCAACCAGGATCCCACTGGTGAAGGGGATTTTGAGCTCGCCCGCTGCCTCGATCGTCGCCAACCGCTTGGCTGGGTGCTTGGTCGGGGAGCCGGCGTGGACGGTGTCCATCAGGTGCTCGGCGGTGGACTCGAGCATCAGGCCCTGGGAGGCGGTCACCTCACGCAGGCGGGCGAGATCGCCGCGGTCGAGGACACCGATGTTGGTGTGGGGCAGGATGCCGCGCTCGAGTGCCCGTTCGCAGACCCAGACGACGTAGGAGGTGAAGTCGTCGTGGCCCCACTCGGCGAGCCGGGCCGCGACCTCGGCGTTGACCTCCGGCCGCTCGCCGGTGAGGACGAGCAGCTCCTTGGCGTTGCGCCGCTCAGCCTCGTCGAGGCGGCTTTCGACTGCCTCGGGAGAGTGGATGTGGGCGCGATGCGTGGCGAACGCGCAGTACTTGCAGTGGCACTGGCAGGTGCGCGAGAGGGAGAGCGTGTAGTTCCGCGAGAAGGTGACCCGGCGCACGACCGTCACTCTAGTGCGGGGCTAGAAACAGGCGAGCCGCCGGGGCGTGCAGTCCCGGCGGCTCGCGAAGCTGCTGAGGCTCAGGAAGCGGCGCCGGGGCTTCTGCCGGTGCCTGCGGTCGGCGAAGCCGTGGGCTTGACCCGCTCTGGCGGCTCGGTCGGCGCCGGACCGCCCGGCTCGAGCACGAACTTGAAGACGCCGACGGCGGCGAGGGCGCCGACGATCGGGCCGACGATGTAGAGCCAGACGTCGCCCCACTCGTTGCCGACCAGCGCCGGGCCGAACCAGCGCGCCGGATTGAACGAGCCGCCGTCGAGCGGTCCGCCGACCATGACGATGAAGCCCAGCGTGACGCCAATGGCGAGCGGCGCCCAGTCCTTGACGCTCTTCTTCGAGAAGACCGCGGCGAGGATCACCAGGACCAGACAGAAGGTCCCGACAGCCTCGACGATCATCCCCTGGAAGTTGCTGCTGAGCAGGCCGCTGACCTGGACCGCGCCGTAGTTGGTGGCACGTCCCTCGTCTAGCAGCAGGCCCTTGCAGAGCAGAGCGCCGAGCACGCCGCCGGAGAGCTGGGCGAGCATGTAGATCAGCGCGTCGATCGGCGCTATCCGCCTGATCGCGAGCACCGCGAGCGTCACCGCGGGGTTGAAGTGGCCGCCGCTGGCGATGCCGAACATCACGATCAGCCCGAACAGCAGGAAGGCGTGAACGAGGCCGATGACGGCGAAGTCGGTTCCAAACTGTGCCTGTTCACCAGTCGAGAGGTAGATCACGACGACGCTGGTGACGAAGAACACCAGTAGGAAGGTGCCGATCAGCTCGGCAAGGTAAGCCGGAAGTCCTCTTTGCTGCACGCTCTCCTCCTAGTTCCCAGGTTGCGGTTTCGCGGGCGGCAGTCTACTCACATCGACCGAGCCAATAAGGTCTCCCCCGCATGAGATGGGGTACCGCGCTGCTGGCGGTCGCCCTGCTGTGGGCCGGCGCGATCGGCTGCGGTGGGAGCGACGCAGAACCGGGCGCGCCGAGCGGCGCGACGCTTGTGCTCGATTTCACCCCCAACGCGGTCCACTCGGGGATCTACGCGGCGCGGGAGCGGGGCTTCTACGCCGACGCGGGGATCGATCTGACCGTACGCCAGCCCGGCGAATCGACCGACGCGCCGAAGCTGCTCGAGGCGGGACGAGCGGAGCTCGCGATCCTTGACATCCACGACCTCGGGATCGCCCGCGAGCGCGGGCTCGACCTGGTCGGCGTGATGCCCTTGGTGCAGCGCCCGCTGGCGGCGGTGCTCGCTCGCGGCGATGGCCCAGTGCGCCGCCCGCGTGATCTCGAAGGGAGGGTCGTCGGCGTGACCGGACTGCCCTCCGACGAAGCCGTGGTCGACTCCGAGGTGAGTGCCGACGGCGGCGACCCGGGCCGCGTGCGTCGGGTCACGATCGGCTTCAACGCAGTCGCCTCCCTCGCCGCCGGTCGCGTCGACGCGACCACCGGATTCTGGAACGCCGAGGGGGTCACGCTGCAGCGCCAAGGCATCCCGACCCGGGTCTTCAAGGTCGACCGCTACGGCGCCCCGCCCTATCCCGAGCTGGTCCTGACCACCTCGCGCGAGACGCTCGAACGCGACCCCGAACTGATCGACGCCGTCGTCGATGCCACCACCCGCGGCTACGCCCTCGCGGTTCGCGAGCCCCAACAGGCCCTCGACGACCTGCTAGCCGAAGTCCCCGGTCTCGACCGCGCCGAACAGGCGGCTCAGCTGCACGCTCTCGGCCCCGACCTCCGCCCCGCTCCCTTCGATCCCGTCGTGCTGCGCAAATGGGCGACGTGGGACCTCGAGCACGGGATCCTCCAGCGCCCGCTCGACGTCGAAGCGGCCTTCCAACTGCGCTGAATGGGAGGGACTGATGTCCCTCTGATGGAGACTCAGCCGAAGGGCCTCCAGCAGAGGGACATCAGTCCCTCCCACCCAACAACCGTTCGGCCAGCAGCGGCAGTTCCCGAGCCATTCGCGAGCGCGGCACCACCAGGTCAACCCCGGCTGCCTCCGCCGTCTCGCGCGTCTCAACGTCGACGTGGGAGTAGTAACCGAGCACCGGCATACCGAGTCCGACCAGTGCCTCGGGATTCTCGGCGTCCAGGTCGGCGACGATTAGCTCGACGCCTTCGAGCTCCGCCTCCTGCAAAGACGCCGAGAGCGTTACCTCATGTCCAGCCGCCCGCAGCGTCTCCTCGACCTTGCTGCCCAGCATCAGGTCAGTGGCGAGAGCGACGACGCGCGCCACTAGACGACTGACTCCCAATTGACGTGCCTGCGGGGGCACGACTGGCCTAGCTGGGCGGTGCACGCAGCCGCAGCGCGTAGCAGCGCTACGCGCGAGGACTGTGGGTGCCGATCCAGCGCCGTGCCAGGCGTGTCATCCGTGGGTACGTCAATTTGAGTCATTCGTCTTACAGCGAGCGGCGCTGGCGGAACTCTTCGCGGACGCTCTCCGGCCGGCCCCACATCTGCACGACCTCGGAGCGGCCCTCGCGCACCTCGCGCACCTGCATCTCGCCGGCGACGCCTTCGCCGTCGAGCTTCGCCAGCACGCCCTTCACCGTCTCCGCCGCCGCCGCGTGCCCGAAGCTGTGCGCGACGAGCAGCCGCCAGTGCCAGTCCGCCTCCGAGTAGGGCTGGGCGTTGACCTGGCTTAGGGCGACCGCCGTGTCGACATACTGGCTCTCGTCCTCGATTCGCAGGTCGACCTCCAGGTCGGTCCAGTCCGGCGGCAGCGAGTCGAGCACCTGCTGGAAGTCGTCGGCCAAGGCCACGGGGGCAGCCTAGCCGCTGGGTGGGCTCAGGTCGGGACCCGGGATCGGGGTGCCGTGGGGGTCGTGACTGGGTTCGCCGAGCTTGGCGGCGATCAGCAGCTCCAGCTCCTCGGAGATGTAGTGCTCGAGCACCTCGGCCTCGGCGTGGACGCGGTCGTCGGGCATGCCCAGCGCCTCGGAGAGGTAGGCCTCGATCAAGCGGTGGTGGCGGATCACCTCCAGCGCGACCTTCTCCCCGGCCGGGGTCAGGGTGACGCCCTTGTAGGGGAGGTAGTCGGCAAGCCCCAGATCGTCGAGCCGCTTCAGCATCGAGGTCGCCGTGGCCGGAGTCACCCCCAGCCGCTCCGCCAGCTCGCCGTTCGTCACCGGTCCCTCCCGCTCCAGCGCGACGGCGTAGATCGCCTTCGCGTAGTCCTCGATCGCCGCCGTCCCAGCCGCTCCTCGAACGTTCTCGCTTCGCGCACCCATCAGACGCTCACCAGGAGCCCGGTCAGGTAGAGGGCAAGGATGCCGATCAGGATGCCGGCGACCGATAGCGGGTGCAGGTAGCGACCCTCGTCGTCGCGCATCGCCGGCGCGATCTGCACCACCACCCTGGCGATCGCCCCGACCCCGACGCCGAAGAGCAGGGCCGCGAGGCTGGGGTTGAAGGCCGCCGCGCCAATCCAGGCGCCGAGGACCGCCGGAGCGCCCGCGATCAGCCCCAGGGCCGCGAGACGGCGGAGGCCGGGACGAGCGCTGGGACCGTCCTCGCCCTCGCGCAGCGGGGCCACGATCGCCAGCCCCTCGGTGGTGTTGTGGATCGCGAAGCCGACCACCAGGAAGGCCCCCAGGGCGAGCGCCCCGGTCGCGTAGGCCGAGCCGATCGCCAGGCCCTCGCCGAGGTTGTGCAGGCCGATCCCGATGGCGACCAGCAGCGCCAGGTAGAGGCCGCCGGCCGCGGTGCCACCGCCGGCCGCCTCGCGACGGCGCGCCAGGTAGGCGTCGACTCCGGCCAGCGCCAGGTAGGCGGCGATGCCGCCCGCGAAGACGAGCTCGGCACCGCCGAAGGCTCCGGGCGCTTCACCCGCGATCTCCAGTCCCTCGAGGCCGGCGTCGATCCCGAGGAAGGCGAGCAGCCCGACGGTGAAAGCGATCAATGCCCCGATCCAGCGCTCGCCGATGCGGCGCACGAAGGGCAGCCAGAGCATGCCGAGGCTGACCGGGATCACGCCCACGTAGATCCCCAGCAGCGCCATCAGGCCGTAGAAGCTCAGGTCCGCCTCGGGGGTTTCGGCGGCGACGTCGATCGCGGCGTCGATCGTCCCCCCGGTGGAGGTGAGGATGAAGATCTCGTAGGCCTCGCCTTCGATCCAGGGGTATTCGATCCGCAGCGTGGCCGAGCCGAGCCGACTGATCTCGCGCCCCTCGCTGGTCGCGAACGGGGCGAAGGCGTCGTTGACCGCGACCTGGGCCACCTCGACCGGGTCGGGCCCGTCGTTGCGCAGGGTCAGCTCGATCTCGCCGGGCCGCAGCACGGTGCGCTCGACCGTGACCTCCTCGACCGGAGGGCCGGTCCGCTCGCCGAGCCCAGGCCCGCCGAGCAGCGCGAAGGCACCGATCGCGACCGCGATCAGAGCCAGCGGGATCAGGCCCAGGGCCCAGGCCGGCAGGCGGCCGCCGCGTAGCTGCTCGGCCTGCGTTCCCGCCTCCATCGTCAGGCGGGTTTCCCGCCGCCCCAGGGCAGCTTGCAGTAGGCGGCGGCCGCGGCCGCCGGAGTCAGCAGCGACGGGTTGCCGACGCGGAAGAACCCGGTCCAGCCCAGCTCGGCGAACTCGCTGACGTGGGCGTGGAACATGTAGTCGCCGTCGAAGGGGAACTTCATCTCGAGGATCGAGCGCTGGCCCTGGCCCTGGACGATCGTGTCGGTGAATTCAGCCGGCGCCAGCGAGGTTCCGGTCGGGTAGTGCTGGAAGAAGTTGGCGTGAACGTGGAACGAGTTCAGCGGGTCGTACTCGAGCACGTTGACCAGGTAGATCCGGACCAGCTCGTCGCGCGCCACCCGGATCGGCTCGTTGATGTAGTGGAAGCCGACCGTGTTGACCGCGTAGACCTCGTTGGCGAGGTCGAAGTTGGTATCGAAGCCGTTCATCACCATCACCATCTCGTCGGCTTCCGGACGCCCCTTCTTCGGGTCGACGATGAAGGCGCCGTAGAGCCCGCGAGCGATGTGGGCGGCCAGCGGCGCGACGTGGCAGTGGTAGAGGTGGAGGCCGAACGGCTCGGCCTCGAATTCGTAGGAGAACGCTTCCCCGGGCTCGATCTGGCCGCCGCCCTGGCGCTCGCCGATCCCTGGCATGCCGTCCATCAGCGCCGGGTGAATGCCGTGGAAGTGCATCGTGTGCGGGTGGGAGGAGCCGTTGACAAAGCGGATCCGCAGCTTCTCCCCCTCACGGGCGCGCAGGGTCGGCCCCGGGACGCGGCCGTTGTAGGTCCAGGCTTCGTACTTGACCCCCGGCGCGACTTCGATCTCCTTATCGTGGGCAACGATCTCCCACTCACGCAGGACGCGGCCGCTGGCGAGGCGCCGTGTCTTGCCGTAGTCGAAGTCGCGCAGTAGCTGACTGGGGTTGAAGCCGTTGGCCCGGTGGTCGACGCTTCGTCCCGGAGCGAAGGTCGCGTGGGCAAAGCTTTCGTGTCCCATGTGAGGGGCTTTCCCGTCCGCAGCGGCACCCTGGCCCTGAGCCAAGGCGCTGGCCCCCTCTCCGCGCTGCAGCAGTGAGTTGATCCCAACCGCAGCCGGAACTACTGCAGCAGCGCCGAGCAGCTTTCGCCGACTGAGCTTGCCGCCGTCCTCGCTCACCGGATCCTCTTGCGGAGATATTTCGACACGTCTAAATCAGAGTTTAGACACATCTAAAGACGCTTGGTGGAGGCGACGGGGATGACCCCGAACGAGCCTCCCTGCTGTTGCGAGGGAGGGGTCATCCCCGTCGCCTCCCGACCGGAGCTTCTTAGAATTGGGGAATGCCTGATGCGACCACAGTCGAGATCGATGCTCAGTACCGCCAAGTGCGCGAAGAGTGTGGGCTGCTTGATCGCTCGGCGCGCGGCAAGCTGCTGGTCACCGGTCCCGAGGCCGCCGAGTACCTGCAGGGGCAGCTGACCAACGAGGTCGAGGCGCTGGAGCCGGGCGAAGGTGGCTATGCGGCCCTGCTCGACCGCAAGGGCCACATGCAGGCCGATATGCGCGTCCTGAGGCTGGCCGCGGACGAGATCTGGATCGACACCGAGCCGGAGGCGCTCGAAGCAGCCCGCCGCCACCTGCAGACCTACAAGATCGGCCGCCAGGTCGAGGTCGCCGACGCCGAGCGGGCACTCCTCTCCCTGATCGGTCCGCGCAGCGCTGAGATCGCCGCCTCTCCCCCGCTTCCCCCTTACCGCTGCGAGCGGCTGGCGGCGCACGGCGTCGAGTGCCTCGCGGTCGGGACCCGCGACGGGATCGACCTGATCGCCGCCGCGGACGATGCCGAGCGCCTGCGGGGGGCGCTGGTCACGGCCGGTGCCCCCGAGGTCGTTCCCGAGGTGGCGGAGATCCTGCGGATCGAGGCGGGCACGCCGCGCTTCGGCGCCGAGATGGGCCCGCGGACGATGCCCGCCGAGGCCGGCATCGTCGAGGCCGCGGTGAGCTTCACCAAGGGCTGCTACATCGGTCAGGAGCCAGTGGCCCGCCTCCACTACAAGGGCCGTCCGAACCGGCACCTGCGCGGGCTGAGGCTGAGCGCCCCGGCGGCACACGGAACGCCCCTGCGACTGGGCGAGAAGGAGGTCGGCGAGGTCGGTAGTTCCTGCCTCTCCCCGGCGCTCGGCCCACTCGGACTGGCGATCGTCCGCCGCGAGGCGGAGCCCGGCGACGAGCTCGCCGTAGGTGAAGATGGCGTTACGGCGCGCGTGGTCGACTTGCCCTTCGGTTAGATTCTCGCCGCGATGGGTCGTCGGAGAGGGAGCGTTGCGGCGCTGGCATGCGCACTGGGTGCGCTGGCACTGATCGTCGCCGGCTGCGGTGCCGAGGAGCGGGTCAACGACCCACGGCCGCAGCCACCCACCCACGTCAGCGTCTCGGTCACCGAGGGCGAGGTCACGGTGCAGCCCGAGCGAATCGCTGTCGGGCCCGAACCGACCCAGCAGATCCCCCAGAACGAGGAGGTCGAGCAGCCGACGGTGCGCAGCAACGCGCCACTCAACGTGCTCATCGTCGCCGCCAACCTCACCGACGTCCGCTCGCGGCTGGTCCTGCGCGGACCGAAAGACACCAGCTCGGGCACCCTCGTCCCCAACGGCAACGGCACCCTCCTCACCGACCTGCCCACCGGGGCCTACGAGATCGTCGCGGCCGGCCTCCCCGGCGCCAAACCCGCCCGCCTCGTCGTCGGTCCCTACCGGACCTCCTCCGATAACGACATCCTGCTGCCGTAGATAAGCCGCTGCAAGCGGCTTTTCAGGACGGCGGTCCCGTCTGGACGGCTTGTCAGCATCGATGGCGATGATCGTCGTGCTCGCAATCGCCGTCGTCCTGCTCGCAGCGGGGCTCGTCTACGCGCTCCTCGCCCGCCGCGAGGGTCCGCTCGAGCAGCCGGATCTCGGCCCCGCGATCCAGGAAGCGACCTTGAAAGCCGTCGCCGAGATGGTGCCGACGCTGCTGCAGAGCAACGACGAGGCGCGCAAGCTCGACGCGAAGACGGCAGAGGCGGCCCTGGACAAGCGGCAGGCGGAGATCAAAGCCCTGGCCGAGCGAATCGCGAGGGGCCAGGAGAGAATCGAGAAGGAGGTCCAGCGACGCGGCGAGACCGACCTTCAGACGCGGGCACTGATCGAGCAGGTGGGCCAGACCGTCGGCAACCTGGGGGCAGAGACCGCGGGCCTGAAGAAGGCGCTGCGCCAGCCCCAGACCCGCGGCCAGTGGGGCGAGCTGCAGCTGCGACGCTGCATCGAGATCGCGGGCATGACCGAGCACGTCGACTTCGAGCTGCAGCAGACGCTGCGCACCGAAGACGGCCGGCTGCGGCCCGACGCCCGCTTCCTGCTGCCGGAGGGACGCAGCTTCGTCGCCGACTCGAAGGTCCCGCTCGACGCCTTCCTCGACGCTCAGGAGTCCGAGGTCGATTCCGAGCGCAAGGTCCACCTCGAGCGCCACGCCCGGCAGGCGCGCGAGCACGTGCGGAGCCTCAGCTCGAAGGACTACCAGGGCCAGTTCAAGGCCGGCGAGATGCCGGACCTGGTGGTCTGCTTCATCCCCAACGAGCCCGCCCTGCACGCGGCCTTCGCCGCCGACCCTGAGCTCTTCGACTACGCCCTGGAGCGCAACGTCCTGCTCGTCAGCCCGACCTCGCTGATCGGACTGCTGCGGACGATGGAGCTCGGCTGGCGCCAGGAGCGAATGGTCGCCGAGGCGGCGGAGATCGCCGAGGCGGCGGGGACGCTGCACTCGCGCTTCTCGAAGTTCCTCGGCGAATTTGAGAAGGTCGGCAAGGGCCTGACCACGGCGGCAACCGCCTACGACTCCGCCGTTGGCTCGATGGAGCGCCGGCTGCTGCCGCAGCTGCGCAAGGTCGAGGGCCTCGGTGTCGCCCCAGGCAAGGAGATCGAGCCGCCCGAACCGGCCGAGATCGCCGTGCGGGCGATCACGGCGCCGGAGCTGCGCGAGACGTCCGAAGCCGCGTAGGATTCGCCGCCCGTCACCAAACGACCCCGCGGAGGATCCCCTTGGCCGTAGACACCAGCGCAGTCGCGAAATTGGACGTCGAGCCCGGCACGCTGCCGGAGACGATGGCGGCCTGGGTGATCCGCCAGGAGCGCGAGGGCGAGCCGACCGAGGCCTTTCAGCTCGAGCAAATCGAGGTTCCCGAGCCCGGCGCCTTCGAGGTGGTCGTGCGGGTGATGGCCGCCGGGGTCAACTTCAACAATGTCTGGGCGGCGCTGGGCAAGCCGGTCTCCGTCTTCGGCTACGGCGACCACCCAGAGTACGGCCACCACATCGGCGGCTCCGACGCCTCCGGGATCGTCTGGAAGGTCGGCGAGGGCGTCACCCGCTGGAAGCCGGGCGACGAGGTCGTCGTCCACTGCAACCAGGCCTCCTACGAGGACGTCGAGGTGCACGGGCTCGACCCGCTCGCTGCGCCGAGCCAGAAGATCTGGGGCTACGAGACGACCTGGGGCTCCTTCGCCCAGTTCACCAAGGTGCAGGCGCAGCAGCTCCTCCCCCGCCCCCAGAACCTCTCCTGGGCTGATTCCTCCGCCTACGGCCTCACCTACTTCACCGCCTACCGGATGCTGATCGACCAGTGCAAGCTGCAGCCCGGCCACAACGTGCTGATCTGGGGCGCTGCCGGCGGCCTCGGCGTCTTCGCCGTCCAGCTCTGCAAGGCGGCGGGCGCCAACGCGGTCGGCGTCGTCTCCTCCGACGAGAAGGGCGAGCTGGTCAAGCAACTGGGCGCGGTCGACTACATCAACCGAGCCGAGTTCGGGGAGATGATGAGGACCAAGGAGAACCTCGCCGACCCGGCAGCCGACAAGGAGCGCTTCAAGGCCTCACGCGGCTTCGCCAAGCGGGTCAAGGAGATCCTCGGCGACGCTCCCGACATCGTCTTCGAGCACGTCGGGCAGGCGACCTTCCCGACCTCGGTCTTCGTCGTCAAGCCGTTCGGCAAAGTCGTCATCTGCGGTGCCACCTCGGGCTTCCAGCTCGACTTCGACGTGCGCTACCTGTGGATGCGCCAGAAGCAGATCATCGGTTCGCACTTCGCCAACGCCTACGAGTGCATGCGGGCGAACCAGCTGATGGCAGAGGGCAAGGTCCGGCCGGTGATCTGGCAGACGATGGGCTTCGACGGGGTCGCCGAGGCGCACCAGCTGCTGCACGAAAACAAGCATCTCGGCAAGATCTCGATCCTGGTCGGGGCCGAGTCCGAGGACGAGGGCCGCAACGTCGACGGCCCGGGGGCGATCCGGGCGGAGGTGGGAGCATGAGCGAGGTCTGCACGATCGACTGGCACATCGCCCCGTTCCGGGCGGACCGCTGGCTCGATCTCTGGGAGCCTGCGGCGGCGCGGATGCCCGCCTTCGGCGCCAAGAGCTGGTCGCTGATCCGCTCGATCGACGACCCGCTGCACTTCCAGCAGTCCTCGGTCTGGGAGAGCCGCACCGACTTCGAGCGCTACTGGTTCTCGGACGAGATCGAGGCCGCCCGCGCCCTGGTCATAGACCTTCACGGCATACCGGTCCTGCCGAGCTGGCACACGCTCGTCGTCGCCGAGTAGCGACGCGCTCAATCCCGCGGCAGCACCCTCCAGCGGAAGGTCGCCGGCGTCTGGTCGCGCTCTCCAGCGAGGACGGCAGCGACACGGAAAACGTGCCGGCCGGGCCTAAGGTTCCTGTAAACATGCGGGGATCCGGACGGCGTGTAAGGCTCGCCGTTGAGCTTGCAGAAGAAGGTGGCGCCGGGGCTCGATGCGGAGAAGGCGAACCTCGCGATCGAGCTTCGTGTCCTCTTTTTCGGATGTCTGTCGATGCGGGTCCAGAGTGGGGTCGTGCCCAGCGGCGGAACCTCGAACGGACCAACGGCGGGCGCACCGCTCCCGCCGCCGCCGCCGTTACCACCGCTCCCTTCTTCTTTGCCGCCTTCTTCTTCATCTTTCGCGTACATCGCGACGTACGAAGCCGAGGCGCCGGCGACCACCGTGTGAACCCGCTCTCCCCCGTCGGACCAGCTCTGCCAGCTATAGGTCTCGCCGTCGAGCTGTGCCGAAGCAGGCGCGGAAAGCGTGACGTTGGAGCCCTCGATCGAGGTCAGCGTGAATGGCGCGGCTTTGGAGAGCAAGCCGGCCTCTACTGCTACGCCGGGTGGATCCGACTCAATCGTCAACTCGACGGTGCGGGGATGGATCGTGACCGTCTCCTTTGCCGCGAGGCCGCGTGAATCGACCGCCGTCAGGGTCAGCTCGATGCGCGAAGGATGGCCGTGATCGGGCGCGGCAAAGCTCCCGGAGTCGACCCCCGGAAAAGCCTGCAGCGAGTGCGCGTGACAACCCTCCGCCGGGCAGTGGAAGAGACGAGCGCTCCAGTCGAGACTGGTCGAAGGAAGCTCGTCGTCCTCGTCGTCTTCCGCGGTCCCTGAGAAGTCGACGTCCTCTCCGACTGCCCACTCGAGAGCTTCGGTGGGAGCGGCGATCTCCGGCTGCGGCGGCGTGTTGTCGGGGTAGATGGTCAGCCGCGCGACGCTGCTGGCCCCGTTGCCGTCGCTGACCCGGACCGTGGCGATGTAATTCTCGTCGTCGAGATAGGTTTCGCCGGCGGTGCCGGTCGAGGTGGGCGGATCGAAAATCCCGTCCCCATCCAGGTCCCACTCGTACTGGAGCTGATCGTCGTCGGCGTCGGATGAACCGGCCGCGTCGAACTCGACCTCCAGTGGTTCGCCGCCCCACTGTTTGTCAGCGACAAGGCGAGCCACGGGCGGCTGGTTGCCCGAGAAGTAAGAGATTCGGTGGACCGCTCCCGGTTCGAACTCGCCGCCGGCCTCCGTGACGATGCTTACGTAGTACAGGTTTCCTTCCGGCCCAACCTCGATGTCTATGCCGGGATAGGGGGCGGCGTCAGAGAGAAAGGGCGCCACCGTCGAGGGATCGGGGCGCCCATCCTCGCCAGGGAACATCGCGTAGATGCAGCCTCGCACGGAGTCGGCGAAGAAGAGAGCGCCCTCGTAGGAGGCGGGGAAGGCGCCTCCGTCGTAGAAGGCAAGACCGGAGATCGCCGATCCCTCCGAAACCGAGCACGTATCGCCGGGGAACACTCCGAGGATGTGGTGGTAGGCGAAAAAGGGCGCGGGGTTCGAGTCGGGATCCGCGTAGAAGCTCTCGCAGAGACCGAGACCGACCTCGCTGTAGGGACGGATGTCACCCTCGTAGCAGGGCCAGCCAGAGTTGAAGGTTTCGATTGATGTGGGGGCGAAGCGGTCGAGCTCCTCATAGCTGCCCTGACCGACATTGCCCACGTAGACCTCACGGGTCTCGGGGTGGATCGTGAAGCGAAAGGGATTGCGGAAACCGAAGGCGACGATTCGTCGGGCGTTGGCGTCGAGACTGGTCGCCATCGGGTTGTCCGGCAGGCCCTCGCCGGTGTCGGGGTCGATGCGAATGATCGTGCCGTCGAGGCCGGTCGGGTCCTCAGGCGTGAGCACGTCCTGCGCTCGCAGCGCCCCTCCTTCGGCGCTCGGTGGAGCCATGATCCCGCCGACTCCCGCCGGGGGATCGCCGCAGGGATTGACTTCCGGGAATCCGAACTGCCCGTAGTCGCGAACGGAGTAGCTGGCGCCGTCACCCGCGCTGGCGTAGAGCATGCCGTCCGCGTCGAAGTGGAGGTCGCCGATCGAGTGGGAGGGAAACTGCTGGCACCAGTCCTCGATCAACACTTGCTCGCCGCTCGCTTGGTTCCCCACCGCTGTCAGTCGCGAGAGCCGTCCGCTGATCACGCAGCCGTCGGTGTTGGAGCCCGGCGGATTCGGGCAGCCGTCGCCTGCCTCGTCCTCCTCGCCCCAGACCGGCGCCGTTCCGCCGATCGGCGCGTCGTGGGAGTAGAGGACATAGACGTAAGGCCTGGCAGGGAACTCCGGGTCGAGCGCGAACCCGAGCAGACCCCGGTCGCCGGAGTCGTAGACCTTGGTTCGAAGATCGGCGAACTCCACCGGGTTCTCATCCGCGATGCTCTCGTAGATCTTGATGATCCCCGCCTTCTCGGCGACGAAGATTCTGCCGTCCGGGGAGAACTGGAGCGCGGTCGGTTCGTCGAGCCCCGCGATCACGATCTCGTCCTGAAAGCCGCTTGGCAGGCCGACGCCAAGCGCGGAGCCCGGGGCGAGGATCAGCAAGAGGCTCGCGAGGAGCGAGCAGATGGCCGCGGCTGCCCTGGCTCTCAAGCGCGCTCCAACGGGGCCATCGTCAAGCCCGCTCCGTCCAGCTGCTCCCAGTAATGCTCGGCGGGCTCCTTGGGGCCCGTCCAAACGATCGCCTGACCGCTGTGGTGGATGCTGTCGGCGAAGCGATGGCCCTGGTCGAGGCTGACCCCCGGCAGGACACGGGCCAGCGTCTGGGCGACGTGATCGAAGGTGTTGTGGTTGTCGTTGCAGACGATCACCCGCCACTCGCCCCCCAAGCCCGCGCCGGGACCCGCCCCGCGCGGCCGCTCCACCGTGGTCGTCGACATCGCGCCAATTATGCGAGAAGGAGACAAGCCAGGGAAGCCCCCCTGCCTTTGCCTAAACATGATTTAAATACTCAGATTAGTTATGGTACTTCCAGGCCCTGAAGACGACCTGGAGGTTCATGGAGTGACCCAAGACGGCAACGCAAACGTCGATCAGCGCCTGCTGAAAGCACTGGCTCATCCACTCCGGGCGAAGGCGCTGCCGCTCTTCGCCAAGGGAGCGGTCAGCCCGATCCAGGTCGCCAAGCGACTCGACGTGGACGTCAGCCACCTCGCCTACCACATCAGGGTGCTACGCCAGCTCGGCTTCATCGAGCTGGTCGAGACGAGGCAGCGGCGCGGCGCGCTCGAGCACTTCTACCGCGCCACAAGCCCCGATTCAGACGAGTATTAAGGTCTTCCCCTACCCTCCCCACGACGATGTCGCGGCGATTCCACAGCGGTGCGGTGGCTGCGTTGGTGTTGGCCGTGGGCTTGGGCCTTCTCGCCCTGCCTGGAGAATCCTGGGAGCTGTCTCCCCCATCCCCTCCAGCCATTAGCGACACCGCGACGATCCAGGATTGCGACCGCTTCGCGAGCCCTCAGGGCGCCGATAGCGGCCCACACCGGGGCACCCTCCGTCGCCCCTACCGCAGCGTGCCGCGACTCTTGCGCTCGCTGCGGGGCGGGCAAACGGGCTGCCTGGAGCCGGGTGTCTACAGACACGAAGACGTGGCTCAGATCTTTCGCCGGGGGACCGTCCTGCGCAGCCTCGAGCCGGACACCGTCCAAATCCTCAGCCCGATCTGGTTCATGCCCAGCGCGACCGGCGCCCAGCTACTCGGTGTCTCGCTCACCTCCCGCAACCGCGAGTATCCGGAACCGCTCAAGGTGCAAGCTGACCGCGCCCGTGTGGCCGGCAACAGCATCACCGGCAGCTTGAACACGATCTGCATCCTGATCGGTTCGCAGCGCGAGACCCACGGCGTCACGATCGAGGGCAATCGCATCAGCCACTGCGGCCGTCACGGCAAGTTCGACCACCTGATCTACGTCCAGAACGCCGTCGGCACGACGATCAGGTGGAACCTGTTGACGGACAACCCGGGCGGCTGGGCCGTGCATCTCTATCCCGATGCCGACGACACGCTGATCGAGCACAACGTGATCGACGAGAACCGGGGCGGCGTCATCTTCGCGGGGACCGATGGAGAGACCTCGGACCGCAACGTCGTGCGCGACAACGCGATCACCTACTCCGGGCCGCGCTGGAACATCGAGAGTTCTTGGAGCGACGAGCCCGCCGGCAGGGACAACCTCGCCTACTCCAATTGCCTGTTCTCGCGCGGAGCCGACGAGCCAGCCGGAATCAACGAAGCGGAGGGCTTCACGGCCGAAGGCAATCTGGTGCTGAGCGAATCGCCGTACGTCGACCGGCATGGCGGCGACTACAGCTTCCTCTCCGAAAGTCCCTGCCGGATGCTGGTCGGCGACGTCGCTCAGGCGACCGTCGCGAGCCGCTGAGCGGCACCTGGACATTCGTCTACACACAGCGCTCTCGTTGAAGCAATCGATCCCGGCGACCCGATGGAGGCGGCATGCCTCGCAGCGGAAACGCCAAGAACAAGGCGATCGGCGCGCTTCTTGCCACCGCCGTCGCGCTTGTGCTCGCGGCCTCCCCGGCGTCAGCCGCCTCCACCAGCTGCACCAAGGTCGCTGCCCCCTATGGCTCCGATTCCGCCGCCGGCACCGAGGCCGCTCCGTACGGCACCGTTCAGCGCCTGATCAGCGAGCTCGACGCCGGCGAGACCGGCTGCCTGCGGACCGGAACCTACGGCGGCAAGCCGCTCTACATGCGGGAGCCGGACACCGCCCTGCAGAGCTACCCCGGCGAGCGGGCGACGCTGACCGCCTTCCTCGAGGTGACGCCGGAAGCCCCGCGCTCCCGGGTCTCGGGGTTGACGATCGATACCACCGGCAACTCGAACGGCGTCGGCACCAAGCTGCAGGCCGACGACGCCGTGCTCAGCGACAACGTGATCACCAAGGGGAACGAGGGCATCTGCGTCCTCGCCGGCACCTACAACCCGGCCCAGCGCGTGATCATCGAGCGCAACTACATCTACGACTGCAGCTCGGCGGTAACGCCAGACGGCTCACACAACAAGTGGGACCATGCGATCTACCTCGCGGGCACCAGCAACGCGGTCGTGCGCTGGAACATCATCCGCACCAGCCCCGGTGGCTGGGGCGTGCACCTGTACCCCGGTGCCGACGGCACGCTGGTCGAGCACAACATCATCGACGGCAACCAGGGCGGGGTGATCTTCGCCGGCGACGGCGAGGACGACACCTCGGACAACAACGTCGTCCGCAACAACGCGATCACCGGCAACGGTCCGCGCTGGAACGTCGAGGCCTCGTGGTCCGGCGGCCCGGCCGGCACTGGCAACGTCGCCACCGGCAACTGCGTCCACAGCACCGGCCCGAGTCAGCCAAGCGGGATCCCCTCGAGCACGAGCTTCTCCGCCACCGGCAACACCGTGCTCAACAGCTACCCCTACGTCGACCGGGCCGCGGGCGACTACCGCTTCAAGCCCGGCAGTCCCTGCGCCGAGCTGGTCGGCGACGTCGTCGCCACCGTGAGCGGCGAAACCTCCATTCCGCCTTTGGAGCCCACGCCGCCCACGTCGACGACTCCCCCGCCTTCGGAACCCACGCCGCCGTCGCCGGAGACCACACCGGCGTCGCCCGAGACCACGCCGGCGCCTGAGGCCACTCCTCCGGTGTCATCCACGCCGCCGTCATCGACCCCTTCACCACCCGCCGCCCCCGAGGAGGCGCCGAGTCCGAAGCGGACGACGAAGAAGAAGCGGGCGAAGAAGCGGGCCTCGCGGTCGCGTCGCACCGACTCGCGCCCACGCATCGGCAACGTCCGCGCGCGCGGACAGCTCCACCGCTAGCCTTCCCCGCCAGGGAAGCCAGTGAGCGGACAAGGCAAGGAAGACGGCTGCGTCTACGCCGCCACCGGGTCGGCGGCAGGAGTGTTCGTCGCGCTGCTCGCCGCGATCTTCGCGCTGCCGGCACTCATGGCCACCCCCGCATCGGCGGCCTCAACCGGTTGCGCCAAGGTCGCCGCCCCGTACGGCACCGACTCGGACACCGGCACCGAGGTCGCTCCGTACGGCACCGTTCAACGCCTGGTCAGCGAGCTCGACGCCGGCGAGACCGGCTGCCTGCGGGCCGGGACCTACGGCGGTTCGGCGCTCTACATGCGCGAGCCGGACACCGCCCTGCAGAGCTACCCCGGCGAGCGGGCGACCCTGACCGCCTTCCTCGAAGTGACGCCGGAAGCGCCGCGCTCCCGCGTCTCGGGGTTGACGATCGACACCAGCGGCAACTCGAACGGCGTCGGCACCAAGCTGCAGGCCGATGACGCCGTGCTCAGCGACAACGTGATCACCAAGGGCAGCGAGGGCATCTGCGTCCTCGCCGGCACCTACAACCCGGCCCAGCGCGTGATCATCGAGCGCAACTACATCTATGACTGCGGCTCGGCGGTGAAGCCGGACGGCTCGCACAACAAGTTCGACCACCTGATCTACCTCGCCGGCACCAGCAACGCGGTCGTGCGCTGGAACATCCTCAGCGCCAACGCCGGTGGCTGGGGCGTGCACCTGTATCCCGGCGCCGACGGCACGCTGATCGAGCACAACATCATCGACGGCAACCAGGGCGGCGTGATCTTCGCCGGCGACGGCGAGGACGACACCTCGGACAACAACGTCGTCCGCAACAACGCGATCACCGGCAACAGCCCGCGCTGGAACATCGAGAGCTCCTGGTCGGGCGGCCCGTCCGGCAGCGGCAACGTCGCCACCGGCAACTGCGTCTACAGCACTGAGCCGAACCAGCCAAGCGGGATCTCCTCCGGCAGCGGCTTCTCCGCCCCTGACAACACCGCTCTCGACGGTTACCCCTACGTCGACCGGGCCGGCGGCGACTATCGCTTCAAGCCGGACAGCCCCTGCGTCGAGCTGGTCGGTGACGTCGTCGCCGCCGTAACCGGCGAGACCGCCCCCCCGGCGTCGGAGCCCACTCCTCCGCCGGCTGAGCCCTCGCCTCCGCCGCCGGCTGAACCCACACCCCCTCCGACCGAGCCTTCTCCGCCTCCGGCTGAGCCCACGCCTCCGCCGCCGGCTGAACCCACACCGCCTCCGACCGAGCCTTCTCCTCCGCCACCAGCTGAGCCCTCTCCTCCGCCGGCTGAGCCCGCACCACCTCCAGCTGAGCCCTCTCCTCCGCCGTCCGAGCCCATCCCTCCGCCGGCTGAACCCACACCGCCTCCGACCGAGCCTTCTCCGCCTCCGACGGAGACGATGCCCTCCTTCACGCCTTTCCCGACCACGATCCCGGCGAACGAAGGCAAGGAGCGCGCAAGGAAGCCGTCGCGCTCCAAGCGGACCACCCGGAGGAAGCGCATGAGGAAGGCCGCGACCCCGAGGTCGCGGGTCTGGCTGGCTCAGATCGCCGGCCGCTCGCAGCGCTAGGGCGCCCGGCTCGGCAGCTAGGGTTCCGAGCCTGATGCGAGCCCTCGTCACCGGCTGCGCCGGCTTCATCGGCTCCCAGGTCACCGAGGCCCTGCTGCAGCGGGGCGACGAGGTGGTGGGCGTCGACTGCTTCAACGACAACTACGGCCGACCCCAGAAGCTGCGCAACCTGCGCCACTTCTACGACTGGGACGGCTTCGAGTTCGTGCCGATCGACCTCGGGCGAGGCGACCTCGAGCAGATCACCGACGACCGCGACGCGGTCATCCACCTCGCCGCCGAGCCCGGCGTGCGCTCGAGCTGGGGGGAGCGCTACGAGCGCTACGTGCACAACAACGTGATCGCCACCCAGCACCTGCTCGAGGCGCTGAAGGACCGCGACGACGTGCGGCTCGTCAACGCCTCCTCGTCGTCGGTGTACGGCGACGCCGAGCAGCGCCCGACGCCGGAGACTGCCCCGGTCCAGCCGCTCTCCCCGTACGGGCAGACGAAGCTCGCCGCCGAGCACCTCTGCTCGCTCTACGTCGCCAACTACGGCCTCGACGCCGTCTCGCTGCGCTACTTCACCGTCTTCGGCCCGCGCCAGCGACCCGACATGGCCTTCCACATCTTCTGCCGGGCGGCGCTCGAGAAGCGCCCGATCACGGTCTTCGGGGACGGCCGCCAGACCCGCGACTTCAGCTACGTCGGAGATGTCGTGGCCGCCACCCTCGCCGCTGCCGACCGGCCGCTCGACGAGGCGCGGGTCTTCAACATCGGCGGTGGCACGCCGGCCTCGATCAGGGAGGTGCTGGAGATGATCGAGCAGCTGGCCGGGCACCCGGTGGAGGTCGAGTACCTCGACAAAGAGCGAGGCGACGTGCGCGACACGGCGGCCGACACCACTCTCGCGCGCGAGCACCTCGGCTTCGAGCCGGGGACGTCGCTCGAACAGGGCCTCGGCGCCGAGTTCGAGTGGCTGGCCGATGCCGTCGCCGACGGGCGATCCAAGCCGAGGACCGCGCAGTAGGCCGGCGGCAACGGCGAAGTCGTGCGGGTTATCCACGTCACCGACTACGGAAGCCCGCACGCGGGCGCCTTCGTGCCGATGCTGCGCACCGCGATGGCCCGAATCCGCGCCTGCGGCTGGAAGCCATTGGCGACTTTCCCCGCGCGAGCCCGCACGCGTTCACGCGAGTGGTTGCCTGAGTTCGAAGCGGAACACGGCAACGAGGTGCTCGTCGCCCCTGACGTCAGCCGCCGGCAGCTCGGCCGCTGGCTCGCGGAGGTCGTCGCCTCCGACCCCGGACCGACGATCCTGCACTCTCACATGACCGCCTACGACCTCGCCGTCGCCGGGCTCGCCCGCCGCCGCCGGGACATCAGGGCGATTTGGCACTTCCATACGGTGCTCAACGACGACCTGCGCGCGCAGGTGCGTAACCGCCTCCGCTTCGCCCTGGCGAGCCGTTACGTCGAGCGCATGCTCTGCGCCGGGCCCGGCCTGGTCGAGGCGATCTGCGCACGAGGCGCGCCGCGCGACAAGGTTCTTCATTTCCCTGCCGGCCTTGACGTTTCGCGCTTTCCAGGCGGAATAGAGGCCGATGAGCGGGCCTCGGCGCGCGCCGCGCTGGGCGTACCGTCCGATGCCGTCGCCCTGCTGCATTTCAGTCGCGATTGGCAGGTCAAGGGGGGCGACCTATTCCTCGAGGCCTTTCGGCTCCTCAGCGACCGCGACGGCTTGGTTGCGCTGATGCTCCGCGGCGGGGACGACGCCCGCGCTGAAGTCACACGACACCGGCTCGATGACCGCGCCCTGGTGCTCGAAGACGTCTCGGATATCCGCCTGCTGTACGCCGCCTCGGACCTGATGATGGCCACCAGCAGGGGCGAGGGCGAACCGCTCGCCGTGCTGGAGGCGCTCGCCAGCGGGCTTGGCGTGGTCGCAACCGACATTCCCGGCCACTCGGCCTTCATCGACGGGCCGCCGGCGTTGTCCATTGCGCCGCTGGCCCCGAAGGGCATCGCGAAGACCGCTGCGGCTTTGCTCGACCGCGATCCCGAGCTCGCTCGGCGGGAGGGCGCCATCTCGCATGAGTGGGTGAAGACCGAGCGCGGCCTCGAGGCATGGGGCGACCGGCTGATCGCCCTCTACGAGGACGTGTCACGTGACTGGGGCGCGGCGGCTCGATGAGCGCCTCCCCCGAGCCATCCTCACCCGACAGCATCGCCCGCAACGTCGGGTTCTCCTTCGCCATGGGCGTTACCAGCGCCGTCTTCACGGCGGTCCTGCTGTTCTTCCTCGTGCGCGAGCTGGGGCCGGAGGAGTACGGCGTCTTCGTGCTGGCGATGAGCGTCGGCGGCTTGGTGACGCTGCCGGCGAACCTCGGCATCTCGAGCGCAACCGCCCGCTTCATGGCGGAGTCGCGCCACGACCGCGCAGCCGTGCACGGTGTCGTCTCCGATGCCTTCCGCCTCAAGTTGCTCGTCTCGGGCGTCTTCTGCCTCGTCCTCGTGATCGCCGCCGAGCCGATCGCCAACGCCTACGACACCCCCGAGCTGACCTGGCCGATCCGGATCCTCTCGCTTGCCGTCTTCGGCGAGAGCATGCTCCAGCTCTACAACCAGATCTTTGAGGCCGAGGGGAAGATCGCGATCAACCTCCGGATCGTCGGCGCCGAGAGCGCGGTCGAGACACTGAGCTCGATCGTGCTCGTGCTCGCCGGGCTCGGTGTCTCCGGTGCGATCGCCGGACGCGCCGGCGCCTACCTGTTCGCCGCCGGCTTCGGCTTGGTGCTCATCGTGCGCACGCTCGGGATGAGGCCGAAGCTCACCGGCCGTGGTCACGGCAATGTGAGGCGGATCGTCGGCTACGGATCGGCGTTGCTCATCATCGACGGCGCCTTCACGCTCTTCAGCAAGATCGACGTGCTGCTGATCGGCGCGATCATCGACATCAAAGCCGTCGGCGAGTTCGAAGCCGCGATGCGGCTGGCAGCGATGACGACCTACGCCGGCGCCGCCGTCGCGGCCGGCGTGGCGCCGCGGGTCGCGCGCGGCAAGGATGGGCCCAACACGGCCGCGTTCGACTCCTCCCTGAGGCGCCTGATGGCGGTCCAGGGCATCTTCATAGCGCCGTTCCTGATCTGGGCCGAGCCGCTGACCCAGCTGGCGCTGGGATCGGGCTACGCGGAATCGGCCGACGTGCTGCGCGCGGTCACGCCCTTCGTCTTCCTGCTGGCGATCTCGCCCGTGCTCGCCCGCGGTGTCACCTACATGGGCGAGGCGCGGCTGCGGATTCCGATCGCGATCGGGGCGCTGCTGGTCAACCTCGCGATCGACCTCGCCCTGCTCTCGCAGATCGGCATCGTCGCCGGCGCGATCGGGACCGACGTCGCCTACACCCTCTACGTCGCCGCCCACCTCTGGATCTGCAAGCGGCTGATCGGCACCCAGCTGCGGCCGCTGGCGCGAACGTTCGCGGCGGTGCTGCTCGCGATCGCCTGCATGAGCGCCGTCCTCTTTGCCTTCGGCACCGGCGAGGTATCGCTGCCGCTGCTGATCGTCGGTGGCGCCCTGGGCCTGGCCGTCTACGTCGGCGCGCTGCTGGCGACGCGCGAGCTCACGCTTTCCGACCTCGCCGAGCTTCGCCGCCGGGCCGCCACGATGCTGCCAAGTCGCCCTCGGCGGGCCTAAAACGGGCTGGGAACCCGGACGACGACGTCGTCTACGCTGGCAATCGTCCCTTTGGCCTGGACTTCAGCGCCGACCGAGACCCCGGACGCCCGACCGCTGAGGTCTCCCGCTCCGTCGTCGACGGCCTCGGCGACGAGGCTGCCGCCGACGTAAGCGCGTAGGCGGCAGAGGCCACGATCGGGCCCGCTGGTCACGTTGATCGCGCTGAGCCGCAGCTGGTTGGCCTGGCCGACTCCTTTGACCTCAGGCACAGATTTGGCGACGTCGAGATATCTGGTCGTGCCGTCGCCGAGCACCTTGCGCAGCTGGACCTTGCGCTGTCCCGGGAAGACCGCGAGCTGGTAGTAGGCCCCGTCCCCCGCCCGCAGCTGAAGCCCCAGGAACACCTTCCGCTTCAGCGCTTTCGGCGTCCCGCCCAGCAGCCGCTCGGTCGCGGCGATCTCGAGGTCGCGCCCAAGGACCGGGGTCCGGTAGGAGCACTCGCGTGTCTCCTCGCCGATCGCGATCCGCAGGGCGCCGTCGAGGTCGCCGCGACCGCAGCTCTGACCTGAGAGCTTGACGATCTGGCCGCGCAGCGCCGTCGTCTCCATGCTGTTGCGGTAAACGCCGATCAGCGCCGCCGCAGCGCTCGCGACGAGCAGGAGCGATGCGGCGATCGTCGCCAGGCAGAGGGCTGTGAGTCGCACCTTCATCGTTCGCAGCCTAAACACAGGTCCTGGGAAAAGATGCGCGTTGTGACCGATGAACGCTGTCTTTCTTCTTGTGGCAAATATCATTGGTGACGATGGCTGAGCACCGCCTTCCCGAGCGTGACCGCCCCTGGGTGATGCGCACCTACGCGGGCCATTCCGACGCCCGCCGCTCCAACGAGCTCTACCGAGGCAACCTGGCCAAGGGGCAGACCGGCCTCTCCGTCGCCTTCGACCTGCCGACGCAAACCGGGTACGACCCCGACCACGTCCTCGCCCGCGGCGAGGTCGGCAAGGTCGGCGTCTCGATCGCCCACAAGGGCGACATGCACCAGCTGCTCGACGAGATCCCGCTCGACGAGATGAACACCTCGATGACGATCAACGCGACCGCGGCCTGGCTGCTCGCCCTCTACACCACGGTCGCCGAAGAGAATGGGGTCGAGCGCTCCCAGCTGAAGGGCACGACCCAGAACGACATCATCAAGGAGTACCTCTCGCGCGGCACCTACGCCTTCCCGCCCAAGCCATCGATGCGGCTGATCGCCGACATGGTCGCCTTCACCGTCAACGAGGTGCCGAGCTGGAACCCGACCAACATCTGCAGCTACCACCTGCAGGAGGCGGGGGCGACGCCGGTGCAGGAGATCGCCTACGCGCTCTCGACCGGGATCGCCGTGCTCGACGAGGTCAAAGCGCGCGGCCAGGTCGCCGACGAGGACTTCCCCAAGGTCTTCGGCCGCATCTCCTTCTTCGTCAACGCCGGCATTAGGCTGATCGAGGAGATCGCCAAGCTGCGCGCGATGGGCCGGATCTGGAACGAGATCGGCCGCGAGCGCTACGGCGTCACCGACGAGAAGATGCTGCGCTTCCGCTACGGCGTCCAGGTCAACAGCCTCGGCCTGACCGAGGCGCAGCCGGAGAACAACATCCAGC
>Ga0190265_10000622_pt1 | contig 24422 bp, 36 predicted proteins | sample Popmic124T_FD_133135 | JGI IMG/M metagenome (GOLD analysis project Ga0190265, IMG submission 133135) | Populus adjacent soil microbial communities from riparian zone of Indian Creek, Utah, USA - 124 T | ecosystem: Environmental > Terrestrial > Soil > Riparian zone | place: USA: Utah | collected...
ACGCGCACGCTGCCCGCGCGGCGCAGCGCCGCGTCGAACACCTCGTCGCTGCCCACCAGCGCGCCGGTGTGGCTGGAGGCGGCGCGCGAGCCGCTCGCATAGCGGCCGACCTTGAGCGAGACGACCGGCTTCACCCGCGCCGCCGCGCGAAGCGCCGAGACGTAGCGCCGCGCATCGCGGATGCCTTCGACGTACATCAGGATCGCGTCGGTGGCTTCGTCGGCGACCAGGAAGTCGAGCACCTCGCCGAAATCGACGTCGATCGCGCCGCCGAGCGACACCACGCTGGTGAAGCCGACCCCGGCGCTCGCCGCCCAGTCGAGGATCGCGCCGCAGATCGCGCCCGATTGCGAGACCAGCGCGAGCGGGCCGGGGCGCGCCGGCGTGCGCGCGAAGGTGGCGTTCAATCGGGCGTCGGTGCGCATCACCCCCAGGCAGTTCGGGCCGAGCAGGCGCACCCCGCCGCGCTTCGCCGCCGCCAGGACCCGCGCCTGCAGCGCCTTGCCTTCGGCGCCGGCCTCGCCGAAGCCGCTGGTCAGGATCACCGCGGCCTTGATGCCGGCCGCGGCCGCATCCTCGACCACGCGCCCGACTGCGCGCGCCGGCGTAACGATGACCGCGAGGTCCGGCGGCCGCGGCAGATCCTGCAGGCGCCCATACGCGCGCCGGCCGAACAGCCTGCGGTGCTTGGGATTGACCGCGTAGAGCTCGCCGGGCAGCCCGGCGGCGGCGAGGTTGCGCCAGACGATGGCGCCGAGCGCGCCTTCGCGCTCGGTGGCGCCGACCAGGGCCACGCTGCGCGGCGCGAGGAGCGGCTGCAGGTAATGCGGCGGCATCCGCGCTAGTTTGACGCAGATCAAACCTCCGCCCACCACCCGTCCTATCCTGACTGCATGCTTTTTTCGGCCGGCTTCCGACCCTTCTTCCTGCTCGCCTCGGCCTGGGCGGCGCTCGCGGTGCCGGTCTGGCTCGCGGCCTACGTCCACGGCTACACGCTGCGCGGCCCGCTGCCGCCGCTTTTCTGGCATGGGCACGAGATGGTGTTCGGCTTCGGCTTCGCCGCCGTAGCTGGCTTCCTGCTCACCGCGATCCCGAACTGGACCGGCCGCCTGCCGGTGCGCGGGATGGCGCTGGCCGCGCTGGTCGGGCTGTGGCTTGCCGGTCGGATTGCAATGCTGGTCCCTGGGGCAGCCCTGGTCGATCTCGCGTTCGGTGGCGCGCTGATCATCGTGGTGGCGCGCGAGCTGATCGCCGGGCGCAACTGGCGCAACCTGCCGATGCTCCTCGCGCTTGCGCTGCTCTTCTCGGGCAACGTGATGGTCCACCTGCACGCGCTCGACGTCGCTTACGTGGCGCCCGAGGGCATTCGCCTGGGCATCGCCACCCTTTGCATGCTGATCGCCCTGGTCGGCGGGCGCATCGTGCCGAGCTTCACGCGCAACTGGCTGGCGAAGGCGCGCCTCGCGCCGCCGGCGCCGGAAGGCTGGCTCGACCGCATTGCGCTCGTGGTTACGCTGGTCGCGCTGGCGGCGTGGGTCGCGGACGCGTCGTTCTCATCCTGGCTTCTCCTCGGCGCCGGCCTTGCGCTCGCCGCGCGGCTGTCGCGCTGGCGCGGTCTCAGCACCGTGCGCGAGCCGCTGCTCTTCATCCTGCACCTCGGCTACGGATGGCTGGCGCTCGGTCTGATCCTTCTCGGCCTCGATCCGGCATCCACCGCGGCGCTGCATGCGCTCACGGTGGGCGCAATCGGCACCATGACCCTGGCCGTGATGACGCGCGCTTCGCTCGGCCATACCGGGCGCGCGCTGGTCGCCGACCGCGCCACGGTGGCGATCTACGTCCTCATCACCCTCGCCGCGGTGCTTCGGGTGGCGAGCGCCTATCTTGGCGCACAGGCGGTGCTGGTGACTTCGCTGGCCGGCGTTGCCTGGAGCGCTGGTTTTGCCACCTTCGCCCTGCATTACGGAAGCTTCCTTATTGCCGTTGCACCACGCCGGTTGACCTAGCTCAAACGGCCGGCGCAGCGTTTCCCTAGCATGGGTCCATGATTCGACGCCTTCCCGCCGCCCTTTGCGCCCTGCTGCTCGCGTCCTGCGCGGTGGACAGCAACTGGTACCTCATGGATTCGGGCTACAGCATCAACCCGGTCGACGGCGACGCCGACGCCTACGCGATCGAAGTGCACCTCAACCAGCTGAAGCAGCTCGGCGGCGAGGTGAGCAGCGCCGAGTTCCGCCATTTCGCCGCCGAGCGCATCAAATGGCACGGGTTCTGCGCCAAGGGCTGGCAGCCGCTGCCGTGCGTGCAGGATGGCTCGTGCGTCCAGCACACCCGCCGCTCGGTCACCGTTCCCGGCCGTTGCGTGACGTCATGAAGCGCCCGCGGCGCCTGGTCATGCTGTCCGTCGCCGGTGGCATTGCCGTCGGCGCCTTCGCCTTCGCCTGGCTCGCCTACGACCGCGACCTGCGCCGGGAGCGCGCACGTATCGCGAACAGCAGCCAGATCGCAGCCACGCGCTGCGGCCCGATCGAGTTCGCCTCGGCCGGCCGCGGCCCGGCCGTGCTGCTGGTGCACGGCGCCGGCGGCGGCTTCGACCAGGCGCTCGACATCGCGACTGAGCTCGCGGCCCAGGGCTTGCGCGCGATTTCCATGTCGCGCTTCGGGTACCTGCGCACGCCGCTGCCGGCGGACGCTTCTCCCGCAGCGCAGGCCGACGCGCATGCCTGCCTCCTCGACGCCCTCGGCATCGAGCGCGCGGCCATCGTCGGCGTGTCGGCCGGCGCGCCGTCCTCGGTGCAATTCGCGCTGCGCCACCCGCAGCGCGCCAGCGCGCTGGTTCTGCTCGTGCCGCTCGCCTATGCGCCGCGCGAGGCCAAGCCTGAGCCCGAGATGGCGCCGGCGACGCGCTTCATGCTCGAGAAGGCGGTGAGGTCGGACGTGCTGTACTGGGCGGCGCTGAAGGGCGCACCGTCGCTGGTAGTCAAGACCGTGCTCGCGACGCCGCCCGAAGTGCTCGCCGCGGCGAGCGCACAGGAGCAGGCGCGCGCGCGGGCCGTGATGCAGCGTTTGCTGCCGCTGAGCGAGCGCAAGCAGGGTCTGCTCAACGACTGGGCGATCGGCGCCACGATCGTGCGCTACCCGCTCGAGCACATTACCGCGCCCACGCTGGTGGTGAGCCTGGAAGACGACCTATACGGCACCTTCCACAGCGCGCGCTATACCGCTGCACACATTCCCGGCGCCCGGTTCGTCGGCTATGCCAGCGGCGGGCACGCCTGGATTGGCCACCACGAGGAAATCTTCGCCCAGCTGGTCGCTTTCCTGGGCGGCGGCGCGCTGCTCGATCGAAGGGACGCCGATGCGGCGCGTTAGCCTCCTGCTGCTCGCGCTCCTGCCTTTGGCCGCCACGGCGCAGGACGCCGAGCGCGGCCGCCTGCTCTACCAGACGCACTGCGGCGGCTGCCACTACGAGCGCATGCACGACGAGCGCCTGCGTCCGGCGGTGCGCGACCTCGCCGACCTGCGCGACACTTGCGCCAAGGAAAAAGCCATGAAGATGTAGCCTGCCGGCGTAACACCCGGTAACAATCTTCCTCGCACGCGGCGAGCGAAGCCTTGTCTATCCAGTGCGGGAATTCAATCCGCACTTTCCAACACCTATAAAGGAATCTCGTATGAAAAGGGTACGCACTCTAGCGATGGCGGCGGCCGGCGCGCTGACGCTGGCATCAGCCGCGCTGGCGCAGGAGGCTCAGCAGCCCGAAGCGAAGCCCGAAACGAAGGCCGAAGCCGGCGGCTGCCACGGCGCATCGCACCGCGCGCGGCATCAGAAGCATGAAAAGCACGAGCGGCACGGCCAGCACGAAAAGCACGACAAGCAGGAGAAGCACGACCATTCCTAGGCCGGCGGTTTGAGCAGGCGCTCGGCGGCGTGGTAGATCACCATGCCGCCGAGCATCGCGGCGACGAACACCGCGGCCTGGTCGAGGCCCGAGCCGAACGCAACCAGTGCCGGGCCGGGACAGAAACCGGCCAGCCCCCAGCCGATGCCGAACACGACGCTGCCCGCCACCAGGCGCGCGTCGATATCGCGCCGCTGCGGCAGCTGCAGCGCGCCGCCGAGGAAGGTCTTGCCGCGCCGGCCCGCGAGGCGAAAGGCGAAGAAGCCGACCAGGATCGCGCCCGCCATGACGAAGGCGAGCGACGGATCCCAGTTTCCGGCGAGGTCGAGGAAGCCGATCACCTTGCCCGGATCGGTCATGCCCGAGAGGATGAGCCCGGCGCCGAAAACCAGCCCGGCGGCGAACGCCGCGACCAGGCTCATACGATGTGCCTGACGAAGAACACGGTAATGAAGCCGGCGAGCATGAACTGCAGCGTGGCCACGAGCGAGCGCGGCGAGAGGCGCGACAGGCCGCATACGCCGTGGCCGCTGGTGCAGCCCGAGCCGTAGCTCGTGCCCGCGCCGACCAGCAGCCCGGCGAGCGCGAGCGTGCCGAAGCCGGCGTCGATGCGCGGACTGACCGGATAGAAGGCCATCGCCGCGGGCGCGAGCAGCAGGCCGCCGACGAAGGCGAGGCGCCAGCCGATGTCGCCGCTGCGCGGCACGAGCAGGCCGCCGACGATGCCGCTCACGCCGGCGATGCGCCCGCTGAGCAGCACGAGCATGGCGGCGGCGAGCCCGATCAGCATGCCGCCGCCGAGCGAGGTCCAGGGAGTGAAGTGTGTCCAGTCGATGGTCATTTCTTCTTTCCCTTGCGGCAGAACTGGTCGTAGAGCACCTGCAGCACGGCGAGCGCCTGGGCGCTGCGCACACGGTAATGGATGTGCTTGCCGTCGCGCCGCGTCTCGACCAGCCCTTCTTCGCGCAGCACGCCGAGCTGCTGCGAGAGCGTGGGCTGCAGGATGCCGAGCGCGGCCTCCAGCCCGCTCACGCTGCTCTCGCCCTGTGACAGCTGGCACAGCAGCATCAGGCGGTCGGGATTGGCGAGCGCCTTCATCAGGCGCGCCGCGTCGGCGGCGGCGTCGTGCATGGCGTCGAGGTCGAACATCGGTCAATATTCTATTGACATACAATATATCAGTCAATATATTGTTAGCCATGCCGCCGCACCTACCGGACGACAGGCGCTCCCACCTCGAGATCCCGCGCAATGCCCTCTGACCCGGTTCAGGTCGCCTGTCCCGCCTGCCTCACCGCGAACCGCGTGCCGGCAGCGCGGCTCGGCGAGGACCCGAAGTGCGGCAAGTGCGGCGCCGCGCTGCTGCCCGGCGCCCCGCTCGAGCTGAGCGAGGCCGCGTTCGACGATTTCGTGCGCCGCACCGAGCTGCCGGTGATCGCGGACTTCTGGGCGCCGTGGTGCGGCCCGTGCCGCGCGCGCCTGGTCAAGGTCAACACCGAGGAAGCGCCTGCGCTCGCGTCGCGCATGGGCATCCGCGCCATCCCCACGATCGCGCTGTTCCGCGGCGGCGCCGAAGTGAAGCGCGTCTCGGGCGCGCTCGATGCGGGGAGCCTGATAAGGTGGGCGCAGTCATGACACGCCTCCTGCTCTTCTGCTCGCTGCTCGCGGCGCTCACGGCCGCGGCGCAATCGCCGCACACGCACCAGCACAGCTTCGGCGACGCCGAGAAGTGGGCGCACGTGTTCGACGACCCCGAGCGCGACGCGTGGCAGAAACCGCACGAGGTAATCCGGGCGCTCGCGCTCGAGCCCCGCGCCGCGGTCGCCGACCTCGGCGCGGGCACCGGCTACTTCGCCGCGCGCCTCGCCAACATGCTGCCGAAGGGGACGGTGTACGCCGTCGACATCGAGCCCGCCATGGTCAAGTACCTCGCCGAGCGGGCGCAGCGCGAGAAGCTCGCCAACCTCAAGCCGGTCGCCGGCACCGCGGGCGATCCGCGCCTGCCCGCCAAGGTCGATCTCATCCTCCTCGTCGACGTCTACCACCACATCGAGGACCGCGAGCGCTATTTCCGCAAGCTGGCCGCTTCGCTCAAGCCGGGCGGCCGCATCGCGGTGATCGACTTTCGCCTCGATTCGCCCTCGGGGCCGCCCAAGGCGGCGCGCGTCGCTCCCGAGCGCGTCAAGACGGAGCTTGGCAAGGCCGGCTACGTTCTCGCCGCGGAGCACCGCTTCCTGCCGCGCCAGTACTTCCTGCTGTTCAGCCCAAAGTGAGATAGAGGGCGAGCGCGAGGCCGAGCACGCCGATGAGCGCGCTCGCATACACCGACAGGTTGACCCAGTAGTCGGGCGGGATCTCCACCGGGCGCAGCGTGGCCACCGAGCGCCGGTACTGCACGATCGACAGGGCGCTCAGCAGCACCCCGAGCAGCACGAACGCGAGGCCGATCCATAGGGCGAACGCTGCGCTCGCCCCGGCGCGCGGCACGAGCATGGCGGTGCGGTCGATGACGAAGCCGAACGCCATCAGCCCGGCGGCGGTGCGGCTCCAGGCCATCAGGGTGCGCTCGGCCGCGAAGAGGACGCGCGGGTCTTCGAGGTTGCTCACGCCTCGATCCTAGCCTAGCGGCCGCCGGCGCTGCGCACACCGCGCATCCTTTGACCGGGATCAAACCCGGCCGCGGGCCCCGGGCTAGGCTCGGGGCGTGATGAAAAACGATACCCAGGCTCGCATCGAGCACGAGATCGCCGAGCTGCGCGGCGCCTGCCCGCGCATCACCAGCTGCCACAGCGCCCTGAGAAACTGGTTCGAGGGCGCCGAGCCGCGCTACTCGCTGTGGCTCGAGCTGCGCTGGGCGCAGCACCAGAGCATCGTCAGCGGCCCGGCCTGCGACAGCATCGAGCGGGCGCTGCAGGCGGGCTTCGACAAGGCGCGCGCCGAGCTGGGAGGCTGCCATGCTTAGCCTGGAGGACTGCCTCGCGCTCAGCGAGCTGAGCGAGGCCGAGGTGCTGGCGATCGCGCATCACGAGCGCCTGCCGGAGATCGCCGCCGCCGAGCTCGGCAGCTACCTCGTGCGCACGCCCGCCGGTGAGATGCGCATCAAGTCCATTATCCGCGACGACATCGCGGAGGCCTGCGCGCGCGGCGACCGCGGGCGCGAGCTCGCGCTCAAGCTGCTGCTGCGCGAATTCGTGCTGTGCCACCCGGATTGCGAAGAGCGTCAGCGGGAGAGACGATGAGCGCGTACAAGAGGATCCTGGTGGCCGTCGACGGCAGCGCGGCGTCGGACAACGGCTTGCGCGAAGCCATCCGCCTGGCGAAAGCCGAGGACGCGAGGCTGTGCATCCTGCACGTGGTGAACGACTATGTCGTGATGGCGTCCATGGGCGGCGTGGCGCCGCCTCGGGACCTGGGGCCGCTGCTGCGCGAGAGCGGCGAGCGCATCCTGGCGCGGGCGAAGGCCCTCGCGGCGAAGCACCGGCTAAAACCGGTGGTCGTGCTGCGCGAGGTGCTGAGCGGCCCCGCGGCCGAGTCCATCGTGCGCGAAGCGAAAAAGCAGCGCGCCGAGCTGATCGTGCTCGGCACCCATGGCCGGCGCGGCGTGCGCCGCCTCGTGCTCGGCAGCGACGCCGAGCAGGTGGTGAGGAGCGCGCCGGTGCCGGTCCTGCTGGTCCGCGCCTAGTACGCGGCGCTACTTCACCAGCGTCACCGGGATGGTGCTCAAGTGGACGACTTTCGCGGCGACCGAGCCCATGAGCATGCTGCCAAGCGCGGTAAGGCCATGGGTGCCCATGATGATCCCGTCGCAGCCCAGGGCGCGTGCGCGTTCCACAAGCACCGGGGCAACCGGGCCGACCAGGACTTCTTTTTCGTACGGCAGCCCCGCGCCTTTTAGGATCGGCTCGGCACGCGCGAGCACGCCTTGGCTCTGCTCGCGCTGCAGCTTCTCCATTTTCTCGCGCGGCACGTAGACCGCGAGTTCGCCGTAGATCAGCGGCTCTTCATGGGCGTGCGCGACATGGATCGAGCAATCCCCGGAGCGCCGTGCCACGGCCACTGCGTGCTGGAGCGCGCGCAGCGCGCAGCCCGAGCCGTCGAATGGTACGAAGATCTTGTGCGCCATAAGCGCCAACGCTAAGGAAGATTGGCGGGGCGGACTTGATCTGCGTCAACCTGATAGTTGATCCAGGTCAAGCCCCCAGGCGCGCCGCCGCCTAGCATCACCTTAGCACCAGACCCCACAGGAGATGACGATGCAACCCGCAACCGACAAGTTGACGCAGGACCTGCGCGCCGTGATCGGCGACGCGGAAGCGCTCCTCAAGGCCACCGCCGGCCAGACCGGCGAGCGCATCGAGAAGATCCGCACCCGCGCCGAGGAATCGGTGCGCGTGGCGCGCGAGCGCCTGCAGGACGCCGGCGAGGACCTGAACGGCCGCGTGCACGACAACCCGTGGACCGCGGTCGGCGTCGCCGCCGGCATCGGCCTGATCGCCGGACTGATCCTCGCGCGCAAGTAGGTGGCGGGCAAGCGCATCACCATCCTGCAGGGCCATCCGGATCCGGCCGGCGGGCACTTCATCCACGCGCTCGCCGACGCCTATGAGCGGGCGGCGCGCGACGCGGGCCACGAGGTGAAGCGGATCGACGTCGCGCGCCTCGAGTTTGCGCTGCTGCATAACGCTCAGGAGTGGCAGTGGCAGCCGCCGGCCGAATCGATCGCCGCGGCACAGCAGGCCATCGCCTGGGCCGGGCACGTCGTGATCCTCTATCCGCTCTGGCTCGGCGACCTGCCGGCGCTGCTGAAGGGCTTCTTCGAGCAGACGCTGCGCCCCGGGTTCGCCATCGGCAAGGCGGCGCCCGGCCGCCTGCCGAAGAAGCTGCTCGCCGGCCGTTCGGCGCGCGTGGTGGTCACGATGGGCATGCCGGCCCTGTTCTACAAGCTCTATTACCGCGCGCACACCCTGAAGAGCCTGAAGCGAAATATCCTCGAGTTCTGCGGCCTCTCGCCGGTGCGCACCACAGTGATCGGCATGGTCGAGGGCAGCAAGGATGCGCGCGCCGGCTGGCTCACCCGGCTCGCCGTGCTCGGCGTGCAGGGCGCCTAGCGGCTAGCGCGGCACGCGCAGCGGCAGGAACTGGCGGTTGCCCGCGCGCTGCACCAGCAGCGCCACCGTGGTGCCCTTGCCCGCAGCCGCGAGTTGCGCGCGGAACCCCTCGGCACTGGAAACCGCCTTGCCGTTCACCGAGAGGATGATGTCGCCGCGCATCAGGCCGGCGCGCCGGCTTGCATCGCGCGCGTGCTCCACGCGCAGGCCGCCGTCGATCTGCAGCCGCTCGCGCAGCTTGCGCTCGAGCGGCGCGAGCTGCAGGCCGAGCGGCTCGTGCTCGGGCAGCGTGATCGCCGGCGGCATGATCCGCGCACGCGCCTCGTCGATGGCGATGCGCAGGCGCAGCGGGGCGCCGAAGCGCACCAGCTCGACCTCCACCGTCGAGCCGGGCAGCGCCGCGGCGGTGAGGCGCACGAGGTCGGCGTCGTTCCCGACCGGCTTGCCGGCGAAGCGCACGATGACGTCGCCGGCCTGGAGCGCGGCGCTCTCGGCAGGGCTGCGCCGGAACACCTCGACCACCGCCGCGCCCGAGGTGTCGGGCAGGCGGAAGGCGCGCGCCAGCTCCGCCGTCACCTCCTGCAGGCGCACGCCGATGCGGCCGCGCGTCACCTTGCCGCTCGCGCGCAGCTGGCGCGCCACGTCCATCGCCACGTCGATCGGAATCGCGAATGACACCCCCATGTAGCCGCCGGTCTCGCTGTAGATCACCGAGTTCACCCCCACCACCTCGCCCCGCAGGTTGAAGAGGGGCCCGCCGGAGTTGCCCGGGTTCACCGCCACGTCGGTCTGGATGAACGGCACGAAGCTCTCCTCGGGCAGGGTGCGGTTCACCGCGCTGACGATGCCGGCGGTCACGCTGCGCTCGAAGCCGAAAGGCGAGCCGATCGCCGCAACCCATTCGCCGGGCCGCAGCTTGGCGGGGTCGCCGATGCGCACCTGCGGCAGCCCGTGCGGCGCTTCGATCTTGACCAGCGCGATGTCGCTCAGCGCGTCGACGCCGACCACGCGCGCCTCGAACTCGCGGCGGTCCGCCAGGCGCACGCGGATGTCGCGCCGCTCGGCCACCAGATGCGCATTGGTGATGATGTAGCCGGCGGGGTCGATGACGAAGCCGGAGCCGAGGGCGCGCAGGTCGGGCGACGGGCCATGGAAGCGGCGCAGGAAGTCGCGCAGGATGCCCGGGTCCTCCTCGTCCAGCGCCTCCTCGTCGGCGAGCGGCAGATCGGAGTACACGACGTCCTGGCCGCCGCTCAGGTTGACCACCGCCGCGGCAGCGTCGCGGACGAGAGCCGTAAAGTCCGGCGCGGCAAAGGCCGGCGCCTGCGCAGGCGCGGCCGGCGCAGCCAGGACGAAGAGCAGGGCGAGCAGAATCCGCATGACGGGAAGCTAACCTGCGGCCGGCGCCGCCGCTTGACGAGGATCAAGGGTGGCACGCGGCGCGCGGCTACGCTGCCGGCATGAATTCCGATTTCCGGCGGTATGTGGAGCAATGCCCGGACGCGGTGCTGGTCACCGACCTGGCGGGCCGAATCGTCTACGCGAACCCCGTGTTCGAGCGCATGACCGGGTACGCCGCGGCCGAGCTCGCCGGCCGCACGCCGGGCATGCTCAAGTCGGGGCTGCACGAGGCCGACTTCTACCGCGACCTCTGGTCCGCGCTGCTCGCCGGCAGGGAATTCCGCGCCCTCTTTGCCAACCGGCGCAAAAGCGGTGAGCCCTATTACGAGGACAAGATCATCCGCCCGCTGCTCGACGAGCAGGGCCGGGCGACGCACTTCGTGTCCTACGGGCGCGACGCCACCGAGCGCGCGCGCGAATTCCAGAAGCTCACCCACGCCGCCACGCACGACAGCCTCACCGATCTGCCCAACCGCGGCCTGTTCCTCGACCGGCTCGGCCAGGCGCTGCGCCAGGCTACCCGCCGCAGCGAGCCGCTCACCGTCGCGATCCTCGATATCGACCGCTTCCGCGACACCAACAACCGCCATGGCCACCTTGCCGGCGACGCGGTGCTGCAGGCGGTCGCGGCGCGCACGCGCGCGTGCGTGCGCGAAGCCGACACCGTGGCGCGCATCGGCGGCGATGAGATCGCCATCCTGCTGCTCGGCGCCGCGGAGGCCGACGCCGAGAGCGTGCTGGCGAAGGTGGTGGCCGCCAACGCGGCGCCGCTGCAGCACGACGGTGTCGAGCTGCGCGCGACGGTGAGCGTCGGCGCCGCCGGCTTTCCGGACGATGCAAAGGAAGGAGAGGCGTTGCGCAAGCACGCCGATGCCGCCATGTACGCGGCCAAGGCCGCCGGCGGCAACCGCTACGCGCGTTACCGGCGGTAGGTCTTCTCGTGGCGGCGCTGGCAATCGATGCAGCGCGCCGCCTCGGGCTCGGCGTGCAGGCGCTCGAAGCCGATGTCGACGCCGCAGTCGGTGCAGATGCCGTAGCTGCCGTCGGCCAGGCGCTGGCGCGCGGCCTCGATCTGGCGCAGCTCCTCGACATCGCGCCATTCGTCGGCGGCGTCGACCGGGTCGGAGGTCGCGCCGGGGGTCTCGGCAACGCGATCGGCGCGCTGCCGTGCGGCGTCGCGGTTAAGCTCGTCGAGGAGGCTTGCGCGGCGGCGCTCCAGCGCGCGCTGCAATTGGTCACGCTGCCAGGGTTTCATGGGCGCAGCGTACCCGGGGCGCGGCCGTGGTTTTTGACCGGGATCAAATCCTGCTGCCGTCTGCCGCATACCCTCGGCTGGCGACATGCCCTCTCCCTTCAATCCGCAGGCGCTGGCCGCCTATCTCGCTTTGGTGCATGGCCGCCCGGTGAGCGGCGTGCGCGTGACGCCGCTCGGCGGCGGCCGCCAGGGCGACAAGGGCTACGGCTATGGCATCCCGCTGCGCGTGGATTACACGCTCGACGGCGCGCCGCGCCGCACCGTGGTGGAGACCGTGCGTCCCGGCCCGTTCGGCCACGAGCACATGGCCGACCGCGCCCAGTCGCTGCTGTGGGCGCACGGCGCCTTCGGCCGGCTGCCGCGCCACGTGGCGTCGCTCGACGTCGGCGCGGTGCGCGCCGGCGGCGAGCTGGTGCCGCTGGGCAGCGCCGAAGAGCTTTTCATGCTCGCCGAGTTCGTCGACGGCAGCGAATATGCGGACGACTTGCTGAAGCTCAGAGGCGGCCAGTCCCTCGGGCCCCTCGACGAAGCCCGGGCCGATGCCTTGTGCGATTACCTGGTGGGCATCCACCGCGTCGCCGGCCCGGACCCGGGCCTGTACGTGCGGCGCATCCGCGAGCTGCTTGGGCACGGCGAGTGCATTTTCGGCGTCGCCGACAGCTATCCGCAGGCGGGCATTCTCAGAGAAATCGAAAAGAAGTGCGTGGACTGGCGCTGGAAGCTGAAGGGCAAAACGCACCGCCTGCGCCAGGTGCACGGCGACTTCCATCCCTGGAACATCCTGTTCCGCGAGGGTACCGACTTCAGCGTGCTCGACCGCTCGCGCGGCGAATGGGGCGACCCGGCCGACGACGTCGCCTGCCTGGCGATGAACTATCTGTTCTTCTCGCTGCAGCGCTCGGGCCGGCTGGAGGGCGGCTTCGAGCGCCTGTGGCGGCGCTTCTGGCAGCGCTATCTCGAGCGCTCGGGCGATCGCGAGCTGCTCGAGGTGGCGGCGCCGTTCCTCGCCTTCCGCGCGCTGGTGATGGCCAATCCGCTCTGGTACCCGGCGCTGGAGGCCGGCGTGCGGCGCAAGCTCTTCAACTTCATCGGCAACGTGCTCGACGCGCCGGCCTTCGACCCGGCGCTCGCCGACGAATACTGCGCATGAGCTTCGCCCTCTGGCTGACCGGGCATTCCGGTTCAGGCAAGAGCGCGATCGCGCGCGAGCTGCTGCAGCTGCTGCATCAGCGCGGCGTCGAGGTGGCGGTGCTCGAATCCGACGTGATGCGCACGCAGCTCACGCCGTTTCCGCGCTACGACGAGCAGGATCGGGATTTCTTCTATGGTTCTCTGGGCAAGATCGGGGTCACCCTGGTCGAAGAAGGAAGGGCCGTCCTGTTCGACGCCACCGCCAACCGCCGTGCCTACCGCGACGCGGCGCGCAAGCGCATCGCGCGCTTCGCCGAGGTCTACGTCGACACGCCGCTCGAGGTGTGCATGGCGCGCGACCCGAAAGGACTTTACCGCCAGGGGATGAAGATTCCCTACGAGCCGCCGCTCGCGCCGGAGCTCACGTTGCATGGCGATCGCGGCACGCCAGCGCAAAGCGCCGCCCGCGTGATCGCATTGCTCGAACGGCAGGGCTGGATCAGCGCCGCACTCTGAGATACTCGCCGGCATGGCACCGAATGGATTCGACGCGTATTCGCCCCGCGAAATCGCCGGGCGGCTGGAGGCCGTCTGCATCGCCAAGGCGGCGACGCCATTGCTTTCGCTCGTGATGCTCGGGATGCTCGCCGGGGCCTTCATCGGCCTGGGCGCGCTGTTCTCGGTGATCGTGCTCAGCGACCCGTCGCTCGGCTTCGCCGCATCGCGCGTGCTGGCGGGCGTGGTGTTCTCCCTCGGGCTGGTGCTGGTAGTGGTCGCCGGGGCGGAGCTCTTTACCGGCAACAACCTGCTGGCGATGGCATGGGCGCACGGCGTCCTCTCGACGAGGGACGTGCTGCACAACTGGGTCATCGTTTGCGCGGCCAACTTCGCCGGCGCCGCCGGCCTCGCCGTGGTGGTGTACCTGTCGGGCCACGCCGAGATGAATGGCGGCGCGGTCGGCCGCACCTACCTCGAGATCGCGGCGGCGAAGTCCATGCTGCCGTTCTGGACGGCGTTCTTCCGCGGCGTGCTGTGCAACGTGCTGGTCTGCATGGCGGTGTGGATGACGCTTGCCGGCCGCAGCGTGACCGACAAGGCGGTGGCGGTGGTGCTGCCGGTCAGCCTGTTCGTCGCCGCGGGTTTCGAGCACTCGATCGCCAACATGTACCTGCTGCCGCTCGCCACGATGCTGCAGGCCGCGGCCGGGGCGCCGCTGCAGCTTTCGTGGCTGTGGACCAATCTGGTGCCGGTGATTGCCGGCAACCTCGTCGGCGGCAGCGTGCTGGTCGCCCTCGTCTACCACGTCATCTATCGCCGTCCGGCCTGAAACGCGTCACCGGTACACGAGCACCGGTACCTTCGAGAGCTGGATCACCTTGTCGGTGACGCTGCCGAGGGTGAAGCGCGCGAGACCCCGGCGGCCGTTGGACGCCATCAGCACCAGGTCGCAGTCGTGCTTCTCGGCGGCGTTGACGATGCCTTCATAAGGCGTGCGCGCGTTTTCCACCACCGCCTCGAACGGCACGCCGGCCTTGAGCGCCTCGCGCTCGAGGACCGCGACGTGCTTCTTCGCGTTGGCGCGGTGGCGCTTCTCGAATTCCGCGGCCAGGCGCCGGTCGGTGACGTAGCCCTCGCCGTACAGGTGCGCCGGCAGGGCCTCGAGCGCGTAGAAGCCGGTGACTTTCGCGCCCGACTGCCGGGCGAACTCGAGGCCGGCCTTCACCGCTTTCGCGGACACCGGCGAGCCATCGGTGGGAATCAGGATGTGCTTGAACATGGTGTTGCCTCCTTGGTCTCAGTGCTTGGCCGCGAGCAGGCGCTCGAGGCCGGCGATGTCGAGGATGCGCACGTGCTTCTGCTGCACGTCGATCAGGCGCTCGGCCTGGAACTGCGAGAACAGGCGGCTCACCGTCTCGAGCTTCAGGCCAAGGTAGCTGCCGAGCTCCTCGCGCGTCATGCGCAGGTGGAAGTCCGATGCCGAGTAGCCGCGGCGCAGGAAGCGCTTGGAAAGGTTGAGCAGGAAGGTGGCGAGGCGCTCCTCGGCGCGCATCGAGCCCAGCAGCAGCATCACGCCGTGGTCGCGCACGATCTCGCGCGCGAGCACCGTGTGCAGGTGGCGTTGCAGGGCCGGCACTTGCTGCGCCATCTTCTCGATCAGCGCGTAGGGCAGCACGCAGACCTCGCTGTCCTCGAGCGCCACCATGGTGGCGTGGTAGCTGCCGCCGCCCAGGCCGTCGAGGCCGATCAGCTCGCCGGCCATGAAGAAGCCGGTGACCTGCTCGCGGCCCTCGCCGTCGAGCACGCTCGACTTGAAGAAGCCGCTGCGGATGGCGTACAGCGCGTTGAACTCGGTGCCGGCGTTGAACAGCGCCTCGCCGCGTCGCACGCGGCGGCGCGCGTAGACGATGTGCTCGACGCGCTCGAGGTCCTCCAGGCACAGCCCGCCGGGCAGGCACAGCTCGCGCAGGTTGCAGCTCGCGCAGGTGACTTCGAACTTGGCCGGCGCCGGCTTGAACGCGGGCTTGATGGCGATCACCGCGGACAGGGCGGCTGCCTTCGTGGTTTTCATTGTTTTCCCGCGGCGCGCTGCGCTACGAGGTCGCGCACGCGCGCCAGGTCCTTGCTCTTGTCGAAGAAATCGCGCGCCCCGAGCCGCTCGGCAAGCTGGCGGTAGGGGTCGGCGGCGAAGTTGGACAGCATGTAGAAATCGATCTCCGGCGCCTGCGGGCACACCGCGCGCAGCACGTCGAAGCCGCTGTCCTCGCCGAGGTTGAGGTCGAGCAGCACCATCTCGGGCCGGCTGGAGAGGATGTCGCGGATCGCGGGTAGCGCCTGCGAGGCTTCGCCCACGATCTGCGCGCCGGGCACCGAGCCCAGCAAATCGACCAGCCGGGCCCGGACCAGGGGGGAATCTTCGACGATGAACAGTTGCATGCCGGCAGTGTGCCGGCGCGGGGTTGCGCGGCCTATCGGCGGCGGCTGATATTCGGGGTAGGCGCTTTCCGATTCGCGGCCTTAGGAATTTTCCTAGACCAGGCGGTGCTCCATCGCGTAGCGCACCAGCTCGGCGGTGCTGCCGAGGCTCAGCTTCTCGAGGATGCGCGTCTTGTGGGTGCTGACGGTCTTCACCGAGAGGTGCAGGCGCTCGGCGATCTCGGTCGGACCCAGCCCTTCGACCAGCAGGCGCATGACCTCGAACTCGCGGTCCGAGAGGGTCTCGTGGGCCGGTTTGCCGCTCGCCTGCAGCAGGCCCGCGGCGGCCGCCTCGCCGATGTGCACGCCGCCGCCTGCGATCTTGCGCAGCACGCCCAGCAGCTGCTCGGAGGCGCTGTCCTTGTTGAGATAGCCCGCGGCGCCGGCTTTCAGCGCGCGCGCAGCGTACTGCTGCTCGCCGTGCATGGAGAGCACGAGGATGCGCAGCTTGGGCTTCTCCACTTTGAGGCGCTTGATCAGGTCCAGACCCGAGACTCCCGGCATCGACATGTCGAGCATCACCACGTCGTAGTCGTTCGCCTTCACCAGGGCGAGCGCCGCGTCGCCGCTCGCCGCCTCGCCGGTGACCTGCAGGTCGGCGGTCGCCCCGAGGATGCGCTTCAGGCCGTCGCGCACGATGCTGTGGTCGTCGGCGATGAGTACGCGGATCATGCCACCGGCTCCGCCAGCCCGTGCAGCGGGACCCGCAGCCGCAGCCGCGTGCCGCCGCGCGGCGCGCGCGCGATGTCCAGCGTGCCGCCGAGAAAGCCGATGCGCTCGCGCATGCCCTTCAGGCCGAGCGAGCGCGCCTTGGCGAGGTCCTCGGGCGCGATGCCGCGGCCGTCGTCCTCGACCTCGACGTGCATCGCGCCGTCCTTGACTGTGAGCACCACCCAGGCGCTCTTCGCGCCCGAATGGCGCGCGATGTTGGTGAGCGACTCCTGGATCGCGCGGTACACCGCGGTCCCCACCGCCTTGGACAGCGCCGGCAGCTCCTCGGCGACGTCGATGCGGCACGCTACGCCGGAGCGTTTGGCAAAGTCCTCCACCAGCCAGCCGGCGGCGTCCGCGAGGCCAAGGTCGTCGAGCATGAGCGGGCGCAGGTCCGCCGAGATGCGGCGCGTGGAGTTGACCGTCTGGTCGAGCAGCTCGCCCATCTCGGTGGCGCGCGCCGCCAGCTCCGGATCTTCCGGCAGGCGCTCGCGCAGCCACCCCAGGTCCATCTTGAGCGCCGTCAGCAGCTGGCCGAGCTCGTCGTGCAGCTCGCGCGCGATGCGCGTCTTCTCCTCCTCGCGCGCCTCGAGCACGCGCGCGGAGAGCTCGCGCAGCTCGCGCTGCGACTGGCGCAGCGCGTCCTCGGCCTGCTTGCGCAGCGTGATGTCGCGCAGGATCACGGTGTAATAGCGCTTGCCGTTCTCCATCGCCTGCGAGATGGAGGCCTCGATCGGGAACTCGTCACCGTCGGCGCGCAGGCCCCATAGCGTGGGGGCGGCGCCCATGCGCCGGCTGGTGACGCCGGTGCGCCCGAAGGCGTCGACGTGCGCTCGGTGCGCCTCGCGAAAGCGCGAGGGAATGAAGCGGTCGAGCGGCGCGCCGATCGCGTCGCGGCGCGGGCAGTGGAAGATCTGCTCCGCGGCGCGGTTGAACAGCACGATGTTCTGCGCCGCGTCGACCGTAAGGATGGCGTCCATCGCCGAGTCGACGATCAAAGCGAGCTGCGCCTGGCTCTCGTCGCCGCGGTGCTCGGCTAGCAGCACCTCGCGCGCGGCGACGATGACGCCGGCGCCGATGGCGAGCATGTCGGCGATGATCACGCCCGCCAGCAGCCAGGGCGCGTCGAGGCCGCGCAAGAAGGCGAAGGCATTAAGCGTAAGCAGGGCAAGCAGCGCCGCGCCGCCGGCCGCGGCCACGGCCGGGTGGCGAAGAAGGCTTCTTTTGACCGTGATCAAAGCGCGGCTGTGGTTCGCGCCCATAGTCCACCCATGCTTTACCCCGCTTCCGAGCTGGTGATCGACCCGCTGCTCATCCGCCAGTACGACGTGAGCGGCCCGCGCTACACGTCCTATCCGACGGCCGACCGCTTCGTCGAGGCGTTTGGCGAGACGCAGCTTCGCCAGTCGCTCGCCCGGCGCAACGTGGGCGGCTTCGGCCAGCCGCTCTCGCTCTACGTGCACCTGCCGTTCTGCAACACGCTCTGCTACTACTGCGGCTGCAACAAGATCGTCACTCGCGACCGCGCGCGATCAGCCCAGTATATCAAGTACTTGGAGAAGGAATTGGCGCTGCTGGCGCCGGCCGTGGGCGAACGCCGCGCGCTACGCGAAATGCACTGGGGCGGCGGCACGCCGAATTTCCTCGCCCGCGAGGAGATGGCGGCGCTGGTGCACGCCATCGAGGCGCAGCTGCCGCGCGAGCCGCGCTCGCAATACTCGATCGAGATCGACCCGCGCAGCGCCGAGCCCGGCCTGATGGCGTTCCTCGCCGATGTGGGCTTCGACCGCGTATCGCTCGGCGTGCAGGACTTCGACCCGGCGGTGCAGAAGGCGGTGCACCGCGTGCAGAGCGTCGAGCTCACGCAGCGCGTAATGGAGGAGGCGCGCGCCTGCGGCCTGCGGTCCATCAACCTCGACCTGATCTACGGGCTGCCGAAGCAGACGCTCGACAGCTTCAACCGCACGCTCGACGAGGTGCTGCGCCTCGACCCCGATCGCATCGCTCTTTACAGTTACGCGCACCTGCCGGCGCTGTTCAAGCCGCAGCGGCGCATCGACGCGCTCGCGCTGCCTTCGGCAGAGGTCAAGCTCGAGCTAATGACGCTCGCCATCGGGCGGCTCACGCGCGCGGGCTATCTCTACATCGGCATGGACCATTTCGCGCGCCCGGGCGACGAGCTCGCCGCGGCGCAGGCGCGCGGCCAGCTCAGCCGCAGCTTCCAGGGCTATTCCACGCACGGTGGCGACCTGCTCGGCCTGGGCGTGTCGGCGGTCGGCCAGATCGGCCCGGCGTATTACCAGAACCTGAAGGACCTCGAGCGCTATGAGGAGGCGCTCGACGCCGGCCGGCTGCCGGTAATGCGCGGCGTTGAGCTCACCGCCGACGATCTCGCGCGCCGCGCGGTGATCCAGGCGCTGATGTGCCACTTCCGCGTCTCGATCGAGTCGATCGAGCTCGGCCACCTGGTCGATTTCAAAACGTATTTCGCCGAGGAGCTAAAGGCGCTGCGCCCGCTCGCCGACGACGGCCTGGTCGAGCTCGGGCCCGACTGGATCGTGGTGACACCGAAAGGCCGCCTGCTGGTGCGCGCGATCGCCATGGTGTTCGACCGCTACCTGCGCCAGGCGCGTGAGCGCGCGACGTACTCGAAAGTCATCTAGGGAGAAGCCGTGAAACAGGCCATTAACATCCTCCAGAGCGAGCACCGCTCGATTTCGGCGGTGCTGCAGGCACTCAGGGATCTCGCGCGCCGCGCGCAGGACCCGAAGGTGCGGCCGCATTTCCAGGCGCTGCGCAGCATGGTGCGCTACATGGATGAATATCCCGAGCAGCTGCACCACCCGAAAGAGGACCAGCACCTGTTCGCGCGGCTGCTGCTGCGCGCGCCGCAGGCGCGCCCGCTGATCGACGAGCTGCACGCCGAGCACGAGCAGGGCGCGCGCCTGATCCGCGAGCTCGAGCGCGCGCTGCTGTTCCTCGAGGAGGACTGGCCCGGCGGGCGGCGCGAGTTCCAGCAGGCAGTCGACGCCTACGCAGAGTTCCAGTGGAAGCACATGCGCAAGGAAGAGGAGCAGCTCCTGCCGCTCGCCGAGCGCCACCTCAAGACCGAGGACTGGCAGGCGATCGAGCAGGCCTTCGCCGCCAACCCCGATCCGGTCGCCGGCACGCACGCCGCCCACGTCGAGGAGCTTTTTGCGCGCATCGCCATCAACCAGGGAGCCAATTCATGAAGGAAGCCATTGCCATCCTGAAAAGCGAGCATCGCTCGATCTCCGCGGTGCTGCAGGCGCTGAAGGAGCTCGCGCGCATGGCGCACGACGCCACCGCGCGACCGCGCTTTCAGGTGCTGCGCAGCATGGTGCGCTACATCGACGAATACCCCGAGCGGCTGCACCATCCGAAGGAGGACGAGCACCTGTTCGCGCGCCTCGCGGCGCGCGCGCCGGAGGCGTGCCTGCTGGTGGAAGAGCTGCAGGCCGAGCACCAGGAGGGCGCGCGGCTGATCCGCGAGCTCGAGCGCGCGCTGCTGTTCATGGAGGAAGGCTGGCCGGTCGGCGCGCGCGAGTTTCGCAAGGCGGCCGACGCCTACGCCGAGTTCCACTGGAAGCACATGCGCAAGGAGGAGCAGCAGCTGCTGCCGCTCGCCGAGCGGCACCTCACGCCCGAGGACTGGCAGGCGATCGATGCCGCCTTTGCGAGGAACCGCGACCCGATCGCCGGCATGGAGGAGGGCGATTTCGACAAGCTGTTCACCCGCATCGTCAACCTGGCGCCGGAGCCGGTCGGCCTCGGCGAGCGCTGGGCTTGATGTGCGTCAAAACGCGCCTGCGCGAGCCGCCTAGAGTGAGCTCATGTATACCCACATCCTGATCCCCACCGACGGCACGCCGATCGCCGATAAAGCGGTCAGCGCCGGAATCGAGTTCGCGCGCGAGGCTGGCGCGAAGGTCACCTTCTTCACCGCGGTTCCCGAGTACGAGGTCCCCAACGAGGGCAGCGTGATGGCGCGCCAGGTGATTTCCCTCGCCGAGCACGCGCGCCGCTCGGAACGGATTGCGCACCGCATCCTCGCCCCTGCCGCCGACAAGGCGCGCGCCGCGCAGCTCGAGTTCCGCACCCACTACGGCCAGTGCAATCGCCCGTGGGAAGCGATCGTCGATGCCGCGAAAGTGTACGGCTGCGATGCGATCATCATGGGCTCGCACGGCCGCACCGGGCTTTCGCGCCTGATGCACGGCAGCCAGACCATCGATGTGCTGACGCATACGGACATCCCGACGCTGGTCGTGCGGTGATCCGCGTTCGCGCCCTGCCGGTGGTCTATGCCTGCCAAGGCTGCGAGGCCCATGGCCAGAGGGCGCGCGACGTGGCGGCGCTTATCGAGAAGGCTGGCCTGGCCGAGACCGCCTGGCTCGGCACGCCGCGCCTCGAGCCGAAGGCGCGTTTCCCGCTCATGGCGCTCGATGGCTGCGCCGACGGCTGCGCCCGGCGCTGGCTGGCCGGGCGCGGCATGCCGCCCGATCGCCATTACGTGCTCGACAGCACCGACGCGCGCCGCGCCTTCGAGGCCATCGCCGCCGAGCTCGCATGAGCCGCATCGCTTCCATCGCCGAGCTGTACGTGCACGCCATCGCGATCGAGCGCGAGGCCGCCGAGCGCTACGCCGAGCTCGCCGAACGCATGCGCGATGAGTCGAACGAGGACCTGGCGGCGCTCTTCGCCGGGCTCGCGGCGCTGGAGAAGGAACACCTGGAAGCGCTCGAGCGCCGCACCGCGGGCGTGGCCCTGCCGCCGCTCACGGCGCGGGACTACAAGTGGCTGGGCGACGCGGCGCCCGAAAGCACGGCGCGCGAGCTGGTGTTCCATCTGATGACCCCGCGGCACGCGCTGCGCATTGCCCTGCGCGCCGAGCAGCGCGCCCAGGCATTCTTCGAGCACGTGCTGCTGACCGCCGACGATCCGGCGCTGCGTGCGCTGGCGCGCGAAATGGCGGCCGAAGAGCAGGAGCACGTGCTGCTCATCGAGCGCATGCTGGAGAGCACGCCGGATCGGCTGGTGCACTGGGAAGGCCTGTATGAAGCCTGACGAGCCGCTCGACGCTCTGCAGACGTGCCACGGCCGTATCGAGGAGCACCTTCAAACCCTGGAGAAGCTCACGCGGCGTGTCGCCGCCGGTGTGCCGGACAGCGCCGCCGGCTCGGACGCGAGGGCGCTGCTGCGCTACTTCGAAACTTCGGGCGCGCAGCATCACCGCGACGAGGACGAGGATCTCTTTCCGCTGCTGCGCGCGCGTGCCGCCGCGCTCGGACGCATCGAAGTCGCGGCGGCCATCGACGAGCTGGAGCGAGAGCATGCAACGCTGGAGGCGCAATGGCGCCGCCTGCGCCAGGCGCTGACCGCAGTCGCCGCGCTACGCGAGGCCGCCGGCATCGACGCGGGCGACGCCGAGCGCTTCGCCTGGCTCTACCGCCGCCACATGGACCGCGAGGCGCTGCTGGTGCTGCCCTTCGCGCGCGAAACCTTGGGAACGAAGGAGCGCGCCGAGCTCGGCGCGCGGATGGCGGCGCGCCGCGGCGCGAAGTAGCATCAGCGGATGGCCATAGACCCCGTCTGCGGGATGACGGTCGATCCCGCGAGCGCGGCCGGGCACGTCGGCTTCCAGGGCAAGACCTACTACTTCTGCTCCAAGCACTGCTTGCACGCGTTCAGCGCCGACCCGCCGAAATTCCTTGCCGGGAAAGCAAAACCTGAAGCTCCTGCGGGGGCGCAATACACCTGCCCGATGCACCCGGAGGTCGTGCAGGTCGGCCCCGGCTCGTGCCCGAAGTGCGGCATGGCGCTGGTGCCGATGGAGGGCGCCGAAGAAGATGACAGCGAGCTGCGCGACCTGACGCGGCGCCTGTGGGTGAGCGCGGCGCTGAGCGCGCCGCTGGTACTGATCGCCATGGCGCCAATGCTCGGCTGGGGCAGCAGCCACCAGCTGCTCGAGCTTGCGCTCGCCACGCCGGTGGTGCTGTGGGGCGGCTGGCCGTTCTTCCGCAAGTTCTGGCTATCCGTGACCAACCGCAGTCCAAACATGTACACGCTGATCGGCCTGGGCGTGGCGCTCGCCTACGGCTATAGCGTGGTGGCGGTGCTCGCGCCGGGAATTTTCCCCCACGAGTTCCGCATGCACGAGAGCGGCGAGGGAGGGGCGTATGTGGCGGCGTACTTCGAGGCCGCGGCGGTGATCGTCACCCTGGTGATGGTGGGCGAAGTAATGCAGCTTCGCGCCATGGGCCAGACCAGCCAGGCGATCCGACAGCTGCTCTCGCTCGCGCCGAACACGGCGCTGCGCATCGCAGCGGATGGTTCCGAAAAAGAGGTTTCTTTGAATGACGTGCAGGTCGGCGACCGGCTGCGCGTGCGCCCCGGCGAAAAGGTGCCGGTTGACGGCGCGGTAGTGGAGGGCACGTCCAACGTGGACGAATCGATGATTACGGGCGAACCGGTGCCGGTGCCGAAGAAGCCGGGCGAGCGCGTCACGGCGGCGACCATCAACGCCACCGGCTCGCTCGTCATCCGGGCCGACCGCGTCGGCGCCGACACGTTGCTCGCGCGCATCGTGCACATGGTGGCGCAGGCGCAGCGCACGCGCGCGCCGGTGCAGCGCCTCGCGGATCTGGTCGCCACCTACTTCGTCCAGACCGTGATCGGCATCGCCATTCTCACCGCCATCGCCTGGGGCCTCTGGGGGCCCGAGCCGCGCCTGGTCTACGCGCTGGTGAACGCGGTGGCGGTGCTGATCATCGCCTGCCCGTGCGCCGTCGGCCTGGCGACGCCGATCTCGATCACCGTGGCGATGGGGCAGGGCGCCATCAACGGCATCCTGTTTCGCAACGCCGAAGCCGTGGAGAAGCTGCGCGACGTCGACACGCTGGTGCTCGACAAGACCGGCACGCTGACCTTGGGCCGGCCCACCGTCACCGACGTGGTGGTCGATTCGGTGGAGGAACAGGAGCTGCTGCGCCTTGTCGCCTCGCTCGAGCGCGCGAGCGAGCATCCGCTGGCGCAGGCAGTGGTCGGCGCAGCCGAAGCGCGCGGCATCCGTCTTTCGCCGGTATCGGATTTCTTCACCGCGACGGGGCAGGGCGCGGTCGGCAGCGTTGGTGGAAAGCAGGTGGCGGTCGGCAGCAGCGGCTTCATGCAGGCCTCCGGGATCCCGCAGAGCCTGCTCAGCCGGGCCGATGCACTGCGCGCGCAAGGAAAAACGGTGATCTTTGCCGCGCTCGATGGGCGCGTCGCCGCGGTGATCGCCGTCGCCGATCCGATCAAGGACACCACGCCCGAGGCGGTCGCCGCGCTGAAAGCGCTGGGCGTGCGGCTGGTCATGCTGTCCGGCGATGCCCAGGAAACCGCGGCCGCGGTCGGCGCCCAGCTCGGCATCGACGAGGTCAAGGGCGGCGTGCTGCCCGAGCACAAGGCGAAGCACGTGCGCGCGCTGCAGGCCGAGGGCCATGCGGTGGCGATGGCGGGCGACGGCATCAACGATGCGCCGGCACTCGCGCAGGCGAACGTCGGCATCGCCATGGGCACCGGCACGGACATTGCCATGGAGAGCGCGGCGGTCACGCTTGTTAAGGGCGACCTGCGCGGCATCGCCAAGGCGATGCGCCTTTCGCGCGCCACCATGCGCAACGTGAAGCAGAATCTGTTCTTCGCCTTCCTCTACAACGCGCTCGGCGTGCCGGTGGCCGCCGGCGTGCTGTATCCGTTCTTCGGCATCCTGCTCTCGCCGATCTTCGCCGGCGCGGCGATGGCGATGAGCTCGGTGTCGGTGGTCACCAATGCCCTGCGGCTGCGCCGCGTCAAGCTTTAGAATCCGGGCATGGAAACCATCGAGCTGAGAGTCGAAGGAATGGACTGCGAGGGCTGCGTGAAGAGCGTGACGCGCATGCT
>Ga0190265_10000623_pt1 | contig 24419 bp, 12 predicted proteins | sample Popmic124T_FD_133135 | JGI IMG/M metagenome (GOLD analysis project Ga0190265, IMG submission 133135) | Populus adjacent soil microbial communities from riparian zone of Indian Creek, Utah, USA - 124 T | ecosystem: Environmental > Terrestrial > Soil > Riparian zone | place: USA: Utah | collected...
CGGCTGGTCAAAGTCACGCAGCGCCGCCTGCTCACCTTCGAGCAGGAGGTCGAGGCCCCCGACGGCGTCATCAGCACCGGCACGCATCAGAGGTTGATCGTCGAGCTGTCGCGGTTCGCGCCGGCCTGAGCGAGAGAGCGCCACTCGCGGGCCTTGTCGATCATCTCGAGCGACAGGGACATCTTGCTGATCGTGTACTGCAGGTAGCTCTGATCGATCTCCCCGGCAAGGCGGCGCTTCAGGTCCGCGTAGAGGTCGCGCTCCGCTTCATGGGTGCGGAAGAAGTCGCGCAGATCCATCTGCTCGTCGAGCCAGGGGCGGTCGTGGCCGCAGGCGTGGATGACGAAAGCGCGGTCCTCCTCGATCTTCCAGAGCCAGAGCGTCACCGGGTCGATCGGGCTGTTGCCGTAGTTCTCGTAGCCCGCCCGGGAGAGCCCGGCAAGGAGGTCCGCGCGGTCGGGAGCGCCGTCCAGCCCCACGGCGATGTCGATGATGTTCTTGGACGACAGCCCGGGGACCGAGGTGCTGCCGAAGTGCTCGATCGAGACCGCCGACGCGCCGAGCGCTTCGGCGATGCGCGCCCGCTCGGTCCCAAACCAGTCCGGCCACTCCTCGTTGTACGGCCGCTGCTTCAACGGCAGGTCCGGCACCCGCACCTTCTGCCAGCGGGAGAACTTGCGCTCCAGGGTCTCCACCCCTTCGTGCCGGGCGCGGATCTCGGGCGGGATCTTCTTGAGCGCCCTGACGCTCTCCAGGATCTCGCGCATCCGGACGCCGGAGCGCGGGGCGGGAGCGGGCGGCAGCCACGCCGAGAGGTCGCGGCCCAGGAGGGCGCCGAGGCGGGTGACGTCTTCGGCGAAGAGGCCGCGCAGGCGGGCTTCGAGCTCGGGAGCCAGCGGCGGCAGGCGCGAGGCGCTCTCGTGCTGCTTCATTTCGGTGCGCTGCATGCGGCTCCGGACCTCCGGAGCGGCGTCGCGCAGTTGCCGGATCGCCATCATGCGGACGCTCTGATTGGCCCGCCGGGGATCGAGCTCGGCCTCGAACGTGGGGTCGACGCCGAGGAAATCCAGCGTCCCCCGGTAGGCCGCCGCGGTGTCGCCCACGAGGTCCTCAAAAAGGATGCAGTGGACGTTGCCGCGGCCGAAGACCTCGAAGTAGCGCTCCACCTTCTCGGCATTGCGCGCGATGTCCGTGTAGAGCAGCCCCTCGGGGAAGTAGGCGCCCGGCGGCAGCCGCCGCCCTTCCCGGCGCTCCGGCTCCGCGGCCAGGGCCTCCTCGAAGGAGGCGAGGTCTTCGTTGCCGGTGCGGGTGTAGAGCCCGTGGAGGGAGCGCGCCATCTCGACCGGATCGCGGAGCAGGACGATGATCTTCGCGTCGGGCGAATAGGCCTTGATCTCGAACGGCGCCCGCTTCGACGACAGGTAGAAGACCGAGGCCTCGCCGGCGCGCGGGCGGTCGCCGGCACCCGCGAAAAGCGACAGGTATAGAGGCTCCTCGCGGATCCCGCCGGGCAGCGGCGTCAAGTCGCTGCCGAAGAAGTGGGGCTCCTTGTTGATCGATACGTAGATCTCCGGGTGCTGCTTCAAATAGGTGTAGAGCGAGGTCGTGCCGCACCTCGGAGCCCCGACGATGAAGAAATTCGGTCTACGCATGGCCCCGCTACATCGGCTGCGACTCGACCTGCTGCTCCGCGAGGTGCTGGCGGATGACCCGCGCGATGGACTGGAGGTTCCTGAACGTTTCGGTGTTCAACGCCTCGTCCCCCAGCTCGATGCCGAAGCGCTTCTCGATGAAGCTGATCAGCTCGACCAGGATCACGGAGTCGAGCGCCAGGCCCTCTTCGAACAGAGGCACCGTCTCGTCCAGGTCCTCGTACTTCAAATTCACGTCCAGATCCTCGACGACAATGCGCCGGACCCGTTCAAGCACCTGATCTGACATCGTTTTCTCGATCCTTTCCATGTGTGTGCTGAATTCAAGCTCTAGAAGAGCACCCGCGCGCGGCTTCCGGAGGCCCCTCCGCTGAGCTTCTTCAACGAGCCCTCGAGGACTCTTCCCACGTAATCGCCGAAGAGGACCCCATGGTCGGTCAGGGTGATGCTCTGAGCGCCCACCGTGAGGAAGCCCTCGTCCGCGAGCTGCGCCAGCTCGGTGTCGCAGACCCGGAGCAGGTCGATGCCGTGCTTCTCGCGGAACCGCAGGTGATCGAAGCCGACCAGCTTGATCCCCATCACCACGTCGCGCACCATGCGGTCGAACGTCGAGCAGGTGTAGCCCCGGAAGGCCGGGAGCTGGCCGCTCTCGATGGCCTCGGTGTAGTTCGGGATGTCGTTCAGGTTCTGGTAGTTCCAGTCGCCCAGCGAGCCGAACGCCGAAACGCCAGCGGCGTAGTTGTCGTTGCCCAGCCACTTGCTCCGGGTGTGCTTCTGATCGTAGACGCCCCCCTTGGCGAAGGTGAACGTGTTGACCGGGTGGTAGTCGTGCTTCTTGAGCTCGGCCTGAGCGTACTGGATGAACTCCAGCTCCTGATCGTCGGTCGGGAGCGAGATCTCGTGGGTGCGCTCGGCGGTGTAGTAGGGGGTGTTGGCGTAGAGCTCCAGCTTGTAGATCGTGATGTTGTGGACGCCGGTCTCGATCGCCCGCTGCACCGAGTAGGCCCAGGTCTCGGGGGTCTCGCCGGCGAGACCGCTGATCAGGTCGATGTTGACGTCGGCGCCGGTGCTTTTGGCGAGCGCGATCGCCTCCATGGTCTGCGCTTCCGTGTCGCGGCGGCCGGTCTGGAAGACGATCTCCTCCTTGAACGACTGGATGCCGAGGCTGATGCGGTTCACCTTGTGGCGCTTCAAGAGGGCCGCCTTGCGCTCGGTGAGCGTGACCGGCTCCCCCTCGAAGGTGATCTGCGGATCGGCGAGCGTGAAGTTCTCGTTCAGGGCCTCAAAGAGCCGGTCGATGTTGTCTTCGGTCATCAAGGTCGGAGTGCCGCCGCCGAAGTAGACCGTTTCGACCGGGCGCTTCTTGAGGTCGAAGTGCTTCGAAGCCATCTCCAGCTCCTTGCAGACGGACTGCACGTAGCGGTCGATCTCGCTGAGCCGGTTCTCCTTCAAGGTCGTGGTCTTGAACCAGCAGTAGGCGCACCGCTGGATGCAGTACGGCATGTGGATGTAGACGTTCAACGGCCGGGGCAAGATCCCGTCGTCGACCGCGCTCTTGTTCCAGTAGCGGAACATCGGGTAGGTGATGATGAAGCCTTTTCTAGAAAGCTCCGGCATACCGGCCCCATTCGTGGGCTCCGGTTCCGGGTTGGTCTGCGGCTGGTCCTCTGCGACGTCGAGCATGACGATTCCTTTCCTAATGAAGAGGCTCTGGCCCTTCTAATCTTGTAAGGTGAGCCCCGCGAGATTTTCGAGCTTCGCCTGGACGCCCCATCCGCCCAGGTCTTCCGAGACGGCCATCAGGAGCTCGTTCTCCCCCTCGATAAAAGGGAGGTAGAGCGAGTCGAAGTAGCCGATGCTGCCCAGGAAACGGTAGTCCCTGGATAAGTAGGCGTCGTCGCCGCGGAACAACAGCCGGCGGTTCAGATACACCCTGACGCGATCGCTGAACCCGAAGTCGAGCCGTTTGGTCTGCTCCCGGTCGGAGACGATGACCTGGCGGGCGAAGACCGTGTTCTTGCGCAGGTTGATCCCCTGCACCCTGGCGAGGTTGGCGAGCCCCGAGCGCTCCGTTTCGAGGCGGGTCCAGCTCCGCTCGGCGAGGTCGCCCTCGCCGAGCACGTACTTGTCTTTCAGCACGCTCTCCGGGAAGACGTCCGAGACCGACCAGGAGGGGATGACTCCCTGGGGGACTGCCACCGGCTCGGGCGCGCGCCGGCCCTTGACGAGAGGGGCGTCCGCAACGGTGTAGGAGAAATTGGAGAAATGGGCCGCGGCGAAGTCCCCGCAACTGACGCCGACGGAGCCCGGCCGGACGCCTCTCTTGAGGTCGTCGACGAAGAGCACGGGTTTCTCCATGCCGCCGATGTAGATCTCCGCCTGCTCCCCGGAGAAGACGATCTTGACGTGGATCCACTCGTTGAAGCGGTAGGCGACGGGAACCGAGTAGCGCGGGCCGTGGTAGAGCTGCCAGCCGGAAACCCCGTGGAACACCGGGGTGTACTGGTTGGCGTCGGGGTTCCCCGACTGGTGCGGCCGCACGTAGAGCTCCTCGTAGTTCTTGGAGTCCTCGACGCGCCAGATGCCGCCCATGAACCCGCGCTCGCCGCTGAACGCCAGGTCGAACTCGATCGCTCCGTGCGTGAAGCTCAGATCGGCGATGGTGGCGGTCCCGCCCCTCAGGTGGAGGCTCTTGCGGCCCAGGTAGTCCTCCACCCGCGCTTCGGCCGCGTTCCATCGCCAGCGCTCGGAATCGAACGATACGGCCTCGGGAGAGCTGAAGGTCATCATGGACAGCAGGGCTCCTGAAACGACGGATGACATCAGCGTTCGACCCCCAGGAGCAGAAGGTCGTCCAGCACCGCGCCGAACTCGTGGAACCCCGAGCGGCCGGCGATCCACTTCACTGCCAGCAGGGCCCCCTCGGCGAGCCCCTGGCGGTTTCTCGCCCGGTGCTCGATGTGGATGGTGTCGACCGCCGAATCGAAGCCCACCCAGTGCACGGACGGCACGTAGCCGGCGCGCTGGCAGGTGATCGGCACCTCACGCTCCCCGTAGTACCGCGCCATCCGCCGCCGGATCTCGAGCGCCGTGCCCGAGGGGCTGTCGAGCTTGAAGCGGTGGTGCCAGTCGTGGATGAATGGGTCGTAGCCCTCGACCGCCGAGAGGATCGACGCCGCCTGCTCGACCAAGCGGTAGAGGACGTTGACGCCTAGCGAGAAGTTCGCGGCCCGGACGACTCCGATCCCGGCGCCCTCGGCCACTTCGCGGACCTCTTCGAGCCGGTCCTGCCAGCCGGTGGTGCCGATCACCAGGGGGAGCGACAGCTCGGCCGCCGCGCCCACCGTGTCGACCACGGCCTCGGGCACGGAGAAATCGACGAGCGCCGTCACGTCCGCGAGAGCTCGGCGGGTCGCTTCGTCGGCGCGCAGGGGACGCTCGCGGGTGAAGCGGTCGACGACCTCGAAACCCCGGGCCGCCGCGATCTCCTCGACGCCACGCCCCATCTTGCCGTAGCCGACCAGGGCGACCTTCATGCCCGCGCCTCCCCGATGCCCAGGGCGCGCGCCAGCTCGGCTTCGAGCAGCAGCGCGCCGCCCAGGTAGGCGGTCAGGACCTTCGCGGAGCCTCCGGCCAGCGGACCGTCCGCCTCCAGGCCCATCGAGCCGCGGAGCTCTTCCGTCCTGGCGGCGACCGCGGCGAGCGTCCGGGCGGCCGCGGCGGCCACCGCCAGGCCGGGGTTCCTCTTCGCCGCGGCGAAGGTCAGGTCCGCCTCGATCTCCACCTCGGTGATCCCCAGCGCTACCCACTGCGAGGCGTTGAAACCCGTGGTCCGGGCGGCGCGGCGCAGGGATTGGACCCCTTCGCGGGCGACCGCCGCGGCGGCGAGCGCCCAGACACCCGCGTAGGCCGCGAGGCTGCGGACGAGCTCGGAGCCGGGGTCGAGCGAGACCGGCCGCGAGACCAGGCCGGAAGCGATCGCGGCCTTCTCGACCTGGAGCCAGCACGGCCCGTCGCCGCCGCCATCGCCATCAACGGACCGCTCGACGCCGGGCGAGCCGTGATCGAGCCAGGCGAGCCGGAGCTCCCCATCCGCGCAGCGCACCGGCACGATCGAGCCGTCCGCGGCCGGGCTCGGCAGGCGGATCCGGCCGGAAACGAGCAGGCCGCCGCCGTCCGCTGCGACGCCGGTCAACGCCACGGCCCCGAAGCCGGGCTCGGGCGCCGGCGTGAAGAGGCCGAGCGCGCCGACCTTCGGGTCCGCGACCGCCTCGTCCATCGCGCCCCGTTCGAAGAACGCTGCGGTCAGCGGCAGGACGCCGGAACGGTGCTCGAGCACCGCCAGGTCGATCACGCCGCGGCGCCCCGCTGCACCGAGAGATAGCGCACGATGTTGTCGATCGTGTGCAGGAAGGTGTGGTCCTCCTCGTGATCGAGGTCGATGGCGACGCTGAACGTCCTCTCCAGGCCTTCGAGCAGGTTCAGGTAGCCGAGCGAGTCGAGCCCGAGGGTCCGCAGGTCGGTGTCGTGGCGCCCGAGCTCCTCCTCGTTGATCTTGCCTCCCGCGGCGATGTAGACCAGCCGCTGCACCCGCTTCTTCATCGCCGTCTGATTCTCTTCGTTCATGCCATCGATCCTTTCGTGTTGAGCTGTTCGCGGAGCACGGCGATCCGCGGCTTGCCGATCCCGGTACGCGGGATCTCCTCGACGAAGCTGATCCGGCCTGGGACCTTCCAGGGCGCGAGGCGCGACCGGCAGGCCTCGGCGACGGTCTCCTTCGTGACCCCCTTCGTGCCCTCTCCTGCCGCGGCGACGACCACGAGGTGCACGAGCGCCTCGCGGTTCAGGTCCTCGTCGGGGAAGGCCACGGCGTCCGCCACGCCGTCGAGCGCGGAGACGACGGCGACGATCTCGGTGGGATCGATCTTGCGCCCCGCGACGTTGATGTGGTCCTGGGTACGGCCCACCAGGTGCAGGCGTCCGTCGGCGAGCCGCCCGCGGTCTCCGGAGTGGTAGAAACCTTCCGCATCCACCCGCGCCTCGAACTGCCCCGGATGGTTCAGGTATCCGCTCGCCATCGACTCCGTGCGCACCAGCACCTCGCCGGTCCCCGGCTCGTCTTCGGAGGCGGGAGCGAGCCGGATCTCGACGCCGGGCAGCGGCTCGCCCAGCCCGGTGTGGTGGGAGGCGTCGCGCTCGAACGTGCAGGGGCCGGTCTCGGCGATCCCGTAGTAGTCGGAGACGTCGAGCCCGTACCGGGAGCGGAACTCCTCGCGCACGTCGGGCCAGAGCGGCGCGCCGGCGGAGATCGCGTGCTTCAGGCCCGAGAGCAGCGTTGGGTCCGGGCCGCCGGGGGCGACGAAATTGCGGTAGAGGGTGGGGAATGCGACCAACCGGGTGATCCCCGCCTCCACGATCCGGCGCGCCACCGGGCGGGTCAGCGGAACCCCTTTGAGGAAATGGATCTCGCCGCCGGCCAGGAAGGTCGAGAGCAGCGAGGTGTTGAACGCCAGGCCGTTCGAGAGGGCGGCCAGGCAGAGCGTCCGGTCCTCGCCGGTCATGCCGGTGCCGAGGATCCAGTTGCGCGCCGCCGAAACCACGGCGTGCCCGCTGAACTCCAGGCACTTCGGCCGCCCTGTTGTGCCGGAGGTGAAACGGCAGACCTGGGTCGACGGCCGCGCCCCGAACGACGGCTCGCTCTGCCGGGCGAGCGGCAGGATGGCGACGTCGTCGCCGAACGCGACCGGGTTCCCCTTGCCGGGGACGTCCAGCCCTGCGGCCTTGGCGCGCTCCACGACCAGGGCGTCCAGGCCGCAATCGCTGCGGATGGGCTCGATCTCGCCGGTGTTGAAGTTGGCGTCCAGGAGGAGCGGCAGGTGGCCGGCGAAGAGCGTCGCGAAGTAGAGGACGACGTACTCCGGACGGTTGCCGAGGCAGAAACCCACGTGCCGAGCCTCGCCGGGCAGGAGGTCGCGGAGCGCGCCGGCGGCGGCCTCGATCCGCTCGCCCAGCTCCTCGTAGGAGAGGGGCTCGGAGCCCACCACCGCCGTGCGTCCGCGGTGGCGGCCGAGGCCTTCGGTCATGGCGTCCTGAATGGGGCCGCGGGCGAGAGCGCCGATCATCCCAGCGCCTCCAGCTCCTCGCGGTAGGCGAGCGCCTGGCCGGCGATCGCCTTCATCGTCGTCAGGCTCCCGCCCGACATCTTGAGGCCCAGGATCTGCGCCTGGGCAAACAGGAACTCGCTGTCCCACATATACCCCGCGCCGCCGTGGAGCTCGGCGCAGAGGGAGGCGAAACGGGATGTCCGGTCGACGCAGAACCACTTGAGCGCGGCGATCTCGGCCACGGCGTTCTTGCCGCTCTCCAGGAGCTCGAGGCCGTCCAAGAGGCCGGCCACCATTAGCTCCTGGTCGGCGGCGGCGCGGGCCAGGGCGTGCCGGTTGACCGGCCAGCTCGCGAGCGGACGCCCGTCGACCATCCTGCCGCCGCCGTACTCCAGGATGCGGCCGAGCAGGCGGGCATGGAGGAAAGTGGCGTCGGCGCACATCATGTAGCGCGCGGCCGTCATCACCTTGTTCCAGTGCATGAGCTGCCTCACACCGCGCTTCGCCGACAGGTTGGCGGCCGGCACCCGCACGCCGTCGAAGTCGATCATGGCCTGATCGATCGACCGGGTGCCGAGCTTGTCGAACACCTTGAGGACACGGACGCCCGGGCGCTCCTTCTCGACCAGGACGGTCGCCGACTCGCCCTCGAGCTTCAGGGTGACGAAGCAGAGGTCGGCGTTGGCGCCGTTGACGATGTAGAGCTTGCGGGCGTTGACCACCAGCTCGTCGCCGTCGCGCACCGCCGTCGACTCCATGTGCCGGCCGGGCTCGGTGTCGCAGGCGCAGCCGACGAGCCGGCCGGCGATCATCCCGGGGAGGTGGCGGTCCCGGACCTCCGGGTCGTGGGCGGTCGCCAGCCACTGCGCGGTGATCTCGGTCTGGCAGTGGAGGCCGAGCGAGACGCCGAGGTCGCCGAGCTGCGACGCCGCCTCGGAGAGGATCAGCGCTCCCAGGAGCCCCAGGCCCTGGCCGCCCAGCTCGCCGGGGAGCGAGGCGCCCAGGAACCCGAGCCTCCCGAGCTCCTCCCACTGCTCCTTGCGGAGATAGCCGCCGGGCTCGCGCACCCAGTCCCCGAGCCGCGCGGGGTCGAAATAGCCCCGGGCGCGCTCCCGCAGCTCCCGGTGCGCGGGCGTATACCGCCCTGCGAGGGCTGGGTGATCGAGAAAAGACCGATCGAGAAGAGACGGGCCCATCAGCCCTCCACCGTGGTGAGCCCATGGCTGAACGCCACGCTCAGCCGGTCGTGTTTGAAAGCGGACTCGTCGCGGATGCCGAGCAGGATCACGTAGATCGTCTCCTCCTCGGCGGCGAGCCGGGCGAAGGTGCCGCACTGCTCGCCGTCGAACCCGCCGATGCAGGTCATTCCGAAGAGCGGCCCCATGCGGGCTGCCGCCAGGTGGAGGCGCTGGCCCAGCTCCGCGGCGCGGAACTGGAGCTCGGCGAAAGCCGAATACCCGTGCTCCTCGAGCAGGCGGGAGAGCGGGGCGTGAAGGATCACCAGGGCCGCGGCGTCGCCGGCGAGGTCCTGACGCATGCAGGCCGGCCGGGGGTCGTCCGCCTGTTCGTCGATCGGGTGGAGAGCATGGGTCTCCGGGCTGTAGGCGAAGACGCCCGAGAGGCCTTCGACGTTCCTCGCCACCAGGCGTACGCCGAAGCGGGCGGAGACGTTGGCGGAGCAGTCCGCCGCGAGCCCGTCGACCCGCAACGCCCCGAGAAACTCGCTGACCTGTGCCACGCTCAGCGGCTCCTGGCGGAAGCCTTTGGCCGACCGCCGGCCGAGGATCGCCGAGCGCCACTCCGCCGCCACCGAAAGAGGCGGGCGGCCCTCCGGAAGCCTGAGGGCGGGGCGTTCGGGCACCTCCTCGGGCTCCACCAGGAGCGGTACGCCGGCAGGGTCGGCGGGAGGCTGGAGCGAGAAGTCGTACGAGAGCACCCCCTGGAGCGACTCCCAGCCCGCGAGCTCCGCCGGTCCGGGCAGATCCAGGCCGGCCGGCTGGACGCAGGGATCGGTGTAGGGAGCAGCGGCCCGCTGCGGGTCGCCGGCCGGCCCGGCGCTCGCGAAGGAGAGGACCGCGAGAGGCTCGCGGCACAGCCCCTCGAGCTTCAGGTGCTCGGTCAGGAAGGGGCGGGAGAACCGCAGGTGGAGGATCGGAGCGTGGCCCAGCGCGGCCGTGTAGAGGGCCAGGTTGGTGGCCGTGTGGCCGACGTCCAGATGACTGTAGGCGTAGCCGCGCAGGCGGTACTTCTTCATGCTCAGCCAGGGACGGGCCACGAAGGTGAGCAGAGCCTCCAGATGGTGGCCGGGGCGGGTGACGAAGCCGGCTCCGGCCAGCTCGTCCCGCGTCAGCGCCGGGGATTCGTAAGGGACGAGATGACCCTTTTCGATGTCCCACAGATAGCTCCCCTCGCCGATCACGGTCGCGATCACCTCGAACGGATAGATCGCTCCCGCCGAGGGGGTCGTACGCCAGCGGATCTGCTCCCAGGAACCGGCGACGAAGCGGGGCTGGGCCTGAATGCCGTAGCCGACCTTGAGGACGTCCTCGAGGGCGGCTCGCCAGGGCACGTAGCCCGGGGCAGGCTTGACGGAGGCCGACTTCGCGAGGTCGGCGCGCAGGCGCGACTCGTTCCAATAGTCGACGAGGTTCTTCGCGGGAGCGCTGGAGCGTGCCGTCGGTATCATGGCCGTGCTCCTTCCGTCGCCGGGAAGAAGCTCTCGTGGAGGCCGCTCAAGGCGGGGACCAGATCGTCGGGATGCACCGTACAGCTCAGGCCGGAGCCGCCGGACGGCTGCGTCACGAGGTCGCTACGGACTCCCGCCGCGGCAAGGCAGGAGAGCATCCGGGAGCGGACCCCGGAGTCGCTGGCGACGCCCTCGCCGACGATACCGATCAGGGCCGGCGAGCATCTTCGCGAAGCCAGGGCGACGACACGGGTGCCGCGATGCTCCAGCTTCTCCACCAGCCGTGTGCCGGCGGTGGACCCGTTCCCGGGGATCGACGAGATGAAGATCTGGGTGGAGCGGCCGCGCAACGGATCGAGGCAGCCGTGGTGGACGATGCGGGAGCCGTAGGCCCCCAACTGGGCGACCTCGTCGAACGAGACCTCGTGGATGACACGGGCGCCGCGGACCTCTTGCGGGTCGGCGGACATGAATCCCGGCACGTCCTTCCATAGCTCGAGGCGGTCGGCGTCGAGCCCCGCCGCGACGGCGCACGCGGTGTCGTCGCTGCCGCCGCGGCCGAAGAGCACGACCCCGCCGTCGCTGCCGACGCCGTAGAAACCGGTCAGCACCAGGATCCGGCCCTCCAGATCGCTCAGCATCCGCTGAAAGCCCGGCGCGCTCGCCGGGAAGTTGCAGGAACCGGCGCGGGGGGATCCCGAGGCCCGCAGACCCGCTTCTTCCGCGGCGATCGGTTTCGCTTCGGGACCGGCCTCTTGGATGGCGGACGCCAGGAGAATGACGCTCAGCCGCTCGCCGTAGGAGAGGAGCCGGGCATAGACCGCATCGGAGAGCTCTCCGGCGGCGCTGATCAAGCCGACCAGCTCCTCCGCCTCGGCGAGCGCTCCCAGGACCCGATCCAGGACGGCGCCGTCGGCGGTGACGTCGCGCGTGATGTCGAGGTGACGGCGGCGCAGGGCTCCCAGCGTCTCGCCGAGCCCGGCGGATTGACGATCCCGAGCCTGGATCGCCGCCAGCTCCAGCAGGTCGGTGACCCCCTTGAGGGCCGAGGCGACCACCAGCAGCGACCCGCCCTCGCACTGTCTCTCCGCGATGGCGGAGGCGATCCGGTGAAGATCGGCAACGCCCTGGAGGAGGCTGCCGCCGACCTTGACTACGGTGAGGAGGTCACGGTTGGACCTGCCTGAGAGGTTGGGTTTCGATCGTGGCTCTTTCATGGGTCTATCCGACTCCCTCGTCGTTGCGAACCACCCCACCCCATTGAGACTCCACGCAAACAAAGCATTATACCCTTCCGGGTATGGCTTGTGATCGGGTAGAACGGCGAAACCGTTACCATGGGAACTCCTCACGGTCCTTGAAGAACTTGCCGCGCGGGCCGTCGTCCGGCAGCATGGCCAGCCATACGGCGGTGGCCGCGCCCTCGGCGGTCGAGCGCGGAGCCTTCATCCCGCCAAGGCGGGTGCGCACCCAGCCGGGCGTCACGGCGTTGACCAGGATGTTGGTCTCCTTCACCTCGTCGGCGAGGATCACGGTCAGGGCGTTGAGGGCCGTCTTCGAGATGCGGTAGCTGGGCCCTCCGGCGCCCAGCTTGGAGAAGGACCCCCGCCCGCTCGACACGTTGACGATCCGGCCGTAGCCCTGCTGTTTCATGATCGGCAGGAACGCCTGGCAGCAGGCCAGGACCCCGAGGAGGTTGGTCTCGAGCGTCCGCCGCATCACGTCGACGTCCACGGTCGCCAGGAGATCCCTGGGATCGATCGCAATCGCCGCGTTGTTGACCAGCGCATCCAGCCGGCCGAGCTCGCCGGCGACGAAGGCCGCCACCTGCGCGGCGCCGGCAGGATCGGTCACGTCGAGCGCGTGAAAGTGCGCCTCCAACCCTTCCTTGCGCAGGGTGCTCACGGCTTTGGCGCCCTTCGCCGCGTCTCGCGCGGTGAGCACGACCGCATAGCCGGCCGCGCCGAGCTGGCGGCAGATCTCGAATCCGATCCCCCGGTTCGCTCCGGTTACCAATGCAACTCTCTTCACCTTCTCCTCCCCACGCCTTGAAGCACCGGGCTCTCCCTCAGCAGCTCGGCGAGCGGGCAGTCCGGCTCGGCGACTGCGGCGGCGAGGATCCGGAGGAAGCGGTCGATCATACGGAAGACCCTCTCGCGATCGAGCACGTCGCGGTTGTATTTGAAACGCCCGACGAGCTCGTCCGACTGGGAGAAGAACAGGCTCAGGTCCTGGCGGATCTTGCCCGTGTCGAACGGCAGACGGGTCACCTTGACGCCGGCCAGCTCCTGCTCGGCGGGCGGCAGCTTGGCGAGCTGAAACAGGATGCGGAACGTGGCGAGACCGCCCCGGTCTCCCGGCTCCAGGCAACCGAGGCCTTCCATCACCGGCTCGTAGAGGATGTCCGGATGCTCGTGGGCGGCGAGCGTCGCATTGCGCACCCGCTCCAGCAGCTCGCGGAAGGTGGGAGAGCCGGAGAGCCGGGCGCGCAAAGGCAGCCCGGCGTAGAAGTTTCCGATCAGGTTTTCGATCTCGAGCTGATTGCGGTTGGCAAAGAGGCAGGTGACGACGATGTCGTCCCGCCCCGTCTCGTAATGAAGGAGCGCCTTGAAGGCCGCGAGCAGCGTCATGAAGAGGGTGGCGTAGTGCTCCGCGGCGAACGCATCGAGCTGCTTTTCGAGCTCCTTCGGCACCGTGAACATCTCGATGCCGGCCTCGAAGCTACGGCTGCCGGTCCGCGGACGGCCGGCCGCGAGATCGAGAGGGACGGCACCCCGGAGCTGATCCCGCCAGAAGGTTACCTGCTCCTCCAGGAGCTCTCCCGAGAGAGTCGTCCGCTGCCAGCGCGCGAAGTCCTGGTATTGCGCCGCCAGCGGGCGCAGCGGTGAGGGCCGGCCCTCGCGGAAGGCGTTGTAGAGCGCCGACAGCTCGCCAAGGAGGACGGAGGTCGACCAGCCGTCGAAGGCGACGTGGTGGATCGTGAAGAGCACCACGGTCTTCCCCTCCGAGCACCGGAAGAGGGTCATGCGGAAGAGCGGTCCGCGCTCGTAGTCGAAGGGTGATCGCCCGTCGAGCGTGCTCAAGCGCTGGACCTCCGCCTGCTGATCAAGAGCGGCGATCCCCGCGAGGTCGACGATGGGGAGCTCGAGCGGCATCGAGGGATGAACGACTTGAACCGGCCCTTTCCCCTCATCCCGGAAGCTCGTCCGCAGCACTTCGTGGCGCTCGACGATCTCCTGCATCGCCCGCCGTAGAGAGGCGAGGTCGAGATCGCCTTCGAAGAGCACCACGATCGGGATCGTCGACGCCACGGTCTTCGCTTCGAGCTGCCGGCCTGCCCAGAAACGCTCCTGCGCGAAGGAGAGGGGGGGCGGCGCGTTGCGCTCCTGGCGGAAGGAGGCGATCCCCGGCCGTTCCTCGGAGCCGGCCCGCCGGCGCCGGCGTTCGATCTCGGCGGCCATGCCGGCCACGGTCGGTGCCGCGAAAAGGGTGCGCAGAGGCAGGTCGACCTGGAGCGCCTGGCGCAAGCGCGAGATGACCTGGGCCCCGGTCAGCGAATGCCCGCCGAGTTGGAAGAAGTTGTCGTCCGGGCCGACCTGCGGCAGCCCGAGGACCTCCGCGCAGACCCCGGCGACGATCTCCTCGACCGGGCTCCGCAGGACACGCGACGCCTCCGCAGGCAGCGCGACCTCCAGGCCGTGCCTTGCCAGCGCCCGGCGGTCGACCTTGGCGTTCGGCGTGAGCGGCATCGCATCGAGGAGCACGAAGGCCGAGGGCACCATGTAGCTCGGGAGCCGCTGCCACAGATAGTCGTGGAGCTCCGCCACATCGGCCGCACCGGGCGTCGCGGGCACGGCGTAGGCCACCAGGCCTCTGCCTCCCGGCAGGTCCTCCTTCAGCAGCACCGCCGCCTCCCGCAGGGCCGGATGGCGCGCCAGCAACGCCTCGATCTCTCCCAGCTCGATGCGGAAGCCGCGCAGCTTGACCTGGAAATCCGAACGGCCGACGAACAAGACCTCGCCGTCGGGTAGGTAGCGCCCCAGATCCCCGGTGCGATAGATCCGGTCCCCCTCCTGGCTGGTGAACGGGTTGAGCTGGAACCGGTCGGCCGTCAGCTCCGCGTTGCCGAGGTAGCCGCGGGCGAGGTGCGGGCTGCGCACGACGATCTCGCCGAGCTCGCCGATCCCGGCGAGGCCCCCGGCGCGGTTGATCACCAGGAGCTGCACGTCCTCCATACCGCGCCCCAGCGGCAGCACCTGCTTGCCTCCTTCCGAAACGGCCTCGACCTCTTCAGGCCTCACCCGATGGAAGGACAGGGCGCGCTGGGTCTCCGTCGAGCCGTAAAGGTTGAAGCAGGTGACTTCAGGGGCCATCTCGCGGAGCCGGGCCACGTCCTGGCGCGCCAGCGCCTCGCCCACCAGGGTGACGCTACGCAGGCTCGGCACGACCACCACCTCGCCGCCCGGGGGGCGTTCGGTCAGGAGCTGGGAGAGAGCGGGAGTCAGGTGCGCCACCGTCACCCGTTCCCGGTTCATCCATTCCGCCAGGCGGCCCGCGACCCCGATGTCGGCGGGGTCGGGAACCACGATCGCCGCACCCAGGTAGAGCGGAGTGAAGATGTCCCGCTGGAGGGGATCGTGGGCCAGCCCGGAGAGCAGGGTGAACCGATCCTCAGGACCGAGCTCGAACTCCTCGCAGTAGATAGGGAGGAAGTGCGAGAGCGAGCCGTGCAGCCCGAGGATGCCCTTGGGTCCGCCGGTCGAGCCCGAGGTGAAGCCGATGCAGGCCGGATCCTGCGGGCCGACGACGACCCGCTCGCCCCCGGCGAAGGGTGCCAGGCGCTCGACAGAGGAGAAGCCCCCCGCGGGCAGCTCGAGGCGGGAGCAGCCGGCACTCTCCAGCCAGGACCCGACCGCCTCGGGAACAGGGCCCGCAGCCTCCAGGGCGATCCAGGCGCGGGGTGCCGCGAGACGCAGCATCTCGACCAGCCGCGACTCCGGGTAGGCCGGGTCCAGGATGGTGAACACCGCACCGGCCGTGAGCACACCCAGGACTGCCGGCACGAGCGGCGCGCTGCGGTGGGCGAGGATTGCGACCGGATCGCCCGGGCCCACTTCCTGGGAGGCGAGCCAGCCCGCCAGCCCTCGGGTCGCCGCGAGGAGATCGCCGTAGCTCCAGACGACGTCCCCGTCGACGACTGCGGGACGCTCCGGAGCGCGTTCGGCCTGCGCCGCGAAGAGCTCGTGGACTCCGCCGATCCAGCTCGCGTCCAGGGGCGCCGTGGGATCGGGCAGCAACGCGTGCGACGCGTCGGTCACCAGCGAGAAGCTGTCCACCGATTCATCCGGCCGCTCGACGGCCTGCGCCAGCATCGATTGGAGCTGCGCGAGGACGTCGACCATCCGCGCCTCGTCGAACAGATCAGAGTTGTAGACCAAGTCGATACCGACGCCGTCGTCGCCCTCCGCAAGGTAGAAGGTCATGTCGAGCTTCGACGGGACGTCGGCCGGGGTCAGGATGCGCAGATCCAGCCCCGGCAGGGAGAGGTCTGTCTTCGGCAGGTTCAGCAGGTTGAACAGCACCTGGAAGAGCGGCGTGCGGGAGAGGTCGCGGTCGACGCGCAGCCGGGCGATGACCGCCTCGAAGGGGACGTCCTGGTTGGCGTAGGCCTCGAGCGTCACCGTCCGCACCTGCGCCGCGAGACTTCGGAAGCTCGGAGAGCCGGAGAGATCGGTGCGCAGCACGAGGGTGTTCAGGAAGCAGCCGATCAGACCTTCGGTCTCGCTCCACTGGCGGCCGGCCACCGGAGCGCCCACCGGTACGTCGAGCTCGCCGCTGTGCCGGGAGAGCAGCGCCTGGGTCGCCGCGAGGAGCGTCATGAACAGCGTCACGCCCTCGCCACGGCCGAAGCTCTTGAGCCGTGCGGTCAAGTCCGGGGAGAGCACGAGCCTCCGGCGCCCGCCGCTGAAGGTCTGGACCGCCGGCCGTGGCCGGTCGCTCGGCAGCTCGGCAGGCGCGATCTCCCCTCCCAGGCGGCTCTCCCAGTAGGCGAGCTGCGCAGCCTGCCTGTCGAGGAGCCAGGAACGCTGCCAGTGCGCAAAGTCGGCGTACTGTATGGGGAGCTCCGGCAGCGGCGAGGGCCGTTCCTCCAGGGATGCGGCATACAGCACCCCAAGCTCGTGAACCAGCACCCCGATCGACCAGCCGTCCGCAATGATGTGGTGGAGGTTCAGCAGGAAGCGGTGCAGCTCCCCGGTCAGGCGCACGAGGAGCCCCGAGACCAGCGGCCCGCGCTCCAGGTCGAAGCCCATGCCCGCGTGCTCCCCCTCGAGGCGCTCCGATTCGGCGGCGGCGGCCGCAACGGGCAGTGCCGAGAGATCGACGAGAGGCAGGGCGAGCCGTGCGGACAGGGAGATCCGCTGATGGGGAGCGCCATCGATCGTGGTGAAGGTCGTGCGTAGCGACTCGTGACGGCGCACCACCTGGGCGAGCGCCTCCGCCAAGGCACCCGGCCGTAGCGATCCGGAGAGCTCCACCGCGACCGGCATGTTGTAGGTTGCCGAGCCGGGCTCGAGCTGCTGCAGGAACCAGAGCCTCTCCTGGGCGAAGGAGACCGGCAGGCTCGGTCCCGTCCTGGCCCTCGGCTGAAGCCTTGGCACGGGCAGCCGCTCTCCCGTCGAGTGCGCCGCTTCCACGGCCCGCGCAAGATCCGCCAGCTTCGGCCTCTCGAACAGGGTACGCAGCGGCAGCTCCACCCCGAAGGCCTCGCGCACCCTCGCAACCACCTGCGTCGCCAGCAGCGAGTGGCCTCCCAGGTCGAAGAAGCGGTCCTCCCGGCTCACCTGAGGCAGGCCGAGCACGGCCGCCCAGATCGCCGCCAGGATCTCCTCGGTAGGCGTTTGCGCCGCCTGGGGTTCGGTGCCGGTGCTCCACTGGGGGGCGGGTAAGGCGCGGCGGTCGAGCTTGCCGTTGGGGGTCAGCGGCAGCTCCGGCAGAACCACGAACGCCGCGGGCACCATGTATTCGGGGAGCGTACGGCGCAGGGCCTCGCGCAGGGCCTCGGGCGCCGGGCTCGGCGCCGCGAACGGAACCACGTAGGCCACCAGGCGCTTGTCGCCCGGCTTGTCCTCGCGCGCCAGCACCACCGCCTGGCGCACTTCAGGATGCCGGGCGAGCACCGCCTCGATCTCTCCCAACTCGATGCGGAAGGCCCGCACCTTGACCTGCTGATCGATCCGGCCCAGGTACTCGAGGCGCCCGTCCGCCAGGTGGCGCGCCAGATCGCCCGTGCGATAGAGGCGCCCTCCCGGCTCGCCACCCTCGGCCGGAGGGAATGGGTCGGGGACGAAACGCTCCGCCGTGAGCTCCGGCCGTCCCAGGTAGCCGCGCGCGAGACCCGCGCCACCCAACAGCACCTCGCCCGTAGCGCCCACCGGCACGGGCTCGCCATAGCGGCCGAGCAACAGGGCCCGGGTGCCCGCGATGGGCCGGCCGATCGTCGGCTCGCGCCGCTCGTTCCAGGGAGCCGGAGCCCAGGTCGAGTAGGTCGTGCACTCCGAAGGCCCGTACAGGTCGAGCACCCGGGAGACGGACGAGGATTCATGGATCGAATCGACCAGGGACCTCGCCAGCGGCTCGCCGGCGAGGTTGACGGTGCGCACCGATTGCGGCAATGCCCCCAAGCGCACGAGCTCCGCCATGGCCGAGGGCACCGTGTTGATCAACGAGAGCTCGCCGGTCGTCGCCAGCCGCGGCAGCTCCAGGACGTTGGCGGCGAGCACCACCTTGCCGCCCCAGGCCAGGGTCACGAACAGCTCGAAAACTGAGAGGTCGAAGCAGATCGAGGTGGCGGCGAGCACGCCCTCCAGATCCTCTGGCGAGAAGACCGTGCGAGCCCAGCGGGCGAAGGCGACGGCGCTGCGGTGCTCGATCGCCACTCCCTTGGGACGGCCGGTCGAGCCCGACGTGTAGATCAAGTAGGCGAGGTTCTCGGGGCTGACGCCGCTCGCCACACGCGGTCCGGCCTCGGCTCGGCGCGAGGCGGCGGGCTCCACGATCAGCAGCTCCGCGCGGTGCTCAGGGAGCCTCGCCACGAGGTCCGGCTCGCTGAGGAGGATCGCCGCGTCGGCGTCTTCCAGCATGAAGGCGAGCCGCTCGGGCGGATAACTCGGGTCGAGCGGCACGTAGGCGCCGCCGGCCTTCAGCACCGCGAGAAGCGAGGCGACGAGCAGGGGTGTACGGTTGAGGCATACCCCGACCCGCATCTCCGGCCCGATGCCGAGGCCGGCCAGCCGGCGCGCCAGGGAATCGGCCAGGAGGTCGAGCTCGCGGTAGGTCCAGCGCTCCCCCGTCGAGCCCTCGGGGTATGCGACGAGGGCGACCGCCTCGGGAGTCCGAGCTGCTTGCGCCTCGAAGAGCGCGTGGAGCGTCACGTCCGGAGGCGGCACCGTGCCGACATCGTTCCATTCGGCCAGAAGCTGCCTCCGCTCCTCCGGCGACAACATCGGCAGCTCCGACAGGCGATGTCCCGGGTCGGCCGCGGCGGCGGACAGCAGACGCACGAAATGCCCGGCCAGACGCGCGACCGTCACGCCGTCGAACAGATCCCGGCTGTATTCGAACGCCCCCTCGAGGCCGCTCTCCGTCTCCGTCAGCGCACAGGTCAGATCGAGCTTCGACGTCCCCGTCGTTGCGGCGAAGGTGGTAAGCGTGAGACCGGGCAGCTCCAGGGGGCCCGATGGGGCGTTCTGGAGGGCGAAGAGAACCTGGATCAGCGGGGGCCGGCTCAAATCGCGCTCGGGCGTCAGCTCGTCGACCAAGCGCTCAAACGGCACCTCCTGGTGGGCATAGGCCGCGAGCGCCGTCTCCCGGACCCGGCCGAGAATCTCGACGACGTCGGGATCTCCCCCGAGGCCCACGCGCAGCACCAGCGTGTTGACGAACAAGCCGATCAGGGGCTCCGTCTCAACTCGGGTGCGCCCCGCGATCGGCGTGCCGGCCACCAGGTCGTCCTCGCCCGTATACCGCTGCAAGAGCGCCGCGAACGCGGCGAACAGCGTCATGAAAAGAGTCGTTCCATGCCGTCGGGAAAGCCCGGCGAGCTCGGCGAGAGCCTCGGCGCCGAGCGAGAAGTCATGGAGCGCGCCTCTCCCGCTGCGAGCGGCCGGCCGCGAGTGGTCTGTCGGAAGGTCGAGCGTCGGCGGCATCCCCGCGAGCTGCCAGCGCCACCAGGCGAGCTCCGCTCCCAGGAACTCGCCCGAAAGACGGCGCCGCTGCCAGGCGGCAAAGTCCGCGTACTGGATCGCGAGCTCGGGCAGCAGGCTCTGCCGCCCCCCGGCGAAGGTTGAATACAACGCACCGAACTCCCGCACCAGCAGCCCCAGGGACCAGCCGTCGCTCACGATGTGGTGCAGGGTCAACAGCATCACATGCGACTCGGTCCCGAGCCGGAGCAGCGTCGCCCGCAGCAACGGGCCGCGGCCGAGGTCGAACGGCCGCCTCGCCTCGGCGGTCGCCTGGCGGTTCGCCTCCTCCACGCGCTCGCGCTCCGGCAGATCCTGGAGATCGACCAGCGGCAGGTCGAAGCTGGCGGATTCGGCAACCACCTGCACCGGCTCTCCGGCCACCGCCTGGAAAGTCGTCCGCAGTGCCTCATGCCTCTGCACCACCGCGCCGAAAGCCGCCACCAGCGCTGTCCGGTCCAGCCGCCCGGTCAGTCCGATAGCCGCCGGAATGTTGTAGACCGGGCTCTCCGGCTCCAACTGATCGAGGAACCAGAGCCGCTGCTGAGCGAAGGAGAGCTCCAGCGGCTGCTCGCGCGAGACCTGCGTCATGGCGGGTACCCGGGACAGATCCCCCGCCTGGACCGAGCGCTCGATCCGGAGAGCCAGGCTTTCTATCGTCGGGGCTTCGAAGACCGCGCGAACCGGCAGCTCCACTCCGAACACGGTGCCCACCCGTGAGACCACCTGCGTCGCCAGCAGCGAGTGGCCGCCCAGCGCGAAGAAGTCCTCCTCAACGCCCACCCGCTCCAGCCCGAGCACCTCGGCGAAGATACCCGCCAGCAGCTCTTCGGTGGGCCGCGTCGGCGACACCGTGGCGCTCGCCGCGGCACGCTCCGGACGCAGCTCCGCGAGAGCCTTCCGGTCCACCTTGCCGCCGGGTGTCAGAGGCATCGCCTCTAGGAACGTCCAGAAGGCGGGCAGCATGTACTCCGGCAACCGCTGCCTCAGGAAGTCCCGCAGATCGGCGGTCTTCGCCGTCACGGACGCCTCGTCCGCCGCCACCAGGTAAGCCGCCAGGCTCGTGCCGCCCACCCTATCCTCGCGGGCGATGACGACCGCCTCGCGCACCTCGGGGTGACGAGCCAGCGCCGCCTCGATCTCCCCCAGCTCGATACGGAAGCCCCGCACCTTGACCTGCTGATCGATCCGCCCCAGGTACTCGAGCCGTCCGTCGGGCAGATGACGGGCGAGGTCACCCGTTCGATAGAGGCGCCCGCCCGGCTCCGCGGCGAAGGGATCGGGGATGAAACGCTCGGCCGTGAGGTCCGGGCGGCCGAGGTAGCCGCGCGCGAGACCCGCACCGCCGAGCAAGAGCTCGCCCGGTACGCCGGCGGGCACGAGATGGTTACGGTGGTCGAGGACGTACGCGCTGCGGCCGGAAAGCGGAAAGCCCAGCGGGACCGAGGCCGAGGCCGCCGACGCGGCCGGGACTTCGACCTCGTAGAACGTTGCGCTGACGACCGCTTCCGTCGGTCCGTAGCCGTTGAGCAGGCGAGCTTCGCGGAGCGGCGACCGCCACCAGAGACGAGCCACCTCTCCCGACATCGCCTCTCCTCCCACCACCACCAGACGCAACGGGAGATCGGCCGGCGCACTCTCCGCAGGACACTCGCGGACCCACTGCTGCCAGTAGACCGTCGGGAGATCGATGACCGTGAGGCCCATCTCGCGAACGCTGGAGAGGAATCGGGAGGGTTCCCAGAGGTCCGTGCCGCGCACGACGACGGTCGCGCCGGAGACGAGCGCCGGCACGGTTTCCTCGAGCCAGATGTCGAAGCTCGGGGATGCGAACTGAAGCACCCTGTCGCCTGGGCCCAGCTCCCAGGCGGCCGCAACCGTCTGCATGTGGTCGGCCGCCACCGCCTGTTGCACCGCCACCCCTTTGGGCCTGCCTGTCGAGCCCGAGGTGTAGATGACGTAGGCGAGGTTCTCCAGGGCCAAGGCTGCCGGTTGCCGCCCCTCTTCGAGGCACGGCTCCTCCAACTCGTCGACCAGAACCTTGCGAGCGCCGGGGACAGGGAAGTCCGACAACCCGCCACGGGTCAGCACCAGCGGCGCTCCGGAATCCTCCTGCATGAACGCCAGCCGCTCGGCCGGATAGGCCGGATCAAGGGGCAGAAAGGCGCCGCCGGCCCTCCAGATGGCGAACAACGCGGTCACCAGCTCGAGAGAACGCTCCAGGCATACGCCGACGATCGTTTCCGGTCCGACACCCAATCTGCGCAGGTGGCTCGCCCAGCGCTCGACGCGGAAGGCGAGCTCGCCGTAGCTGAGCCGTTCCTCGCCGTAGACGACGGCCTCCGCTTCGGGCATCCGCTTCGCTTGAGCGGCGAAGAGGGCGTCGAGGCTCGTCCTCTCGCGAGCCCCCTGAGGAGCCTTCCCCCACTCCACCAGGAGCTGACAGCGCTCGGCCTCGCTCAGCAGGAGGAGGTCGGTATAGCCCTTGGCCGGCGAGGCGACCGCATCGGCCAGGAGGCGCTCGAAGCAACCGGCCAGCCGCTCGATCGTCGCGCTGTCGAACAGGTCGGTGCGGAAGCCGAAGGCCCCGACGAGACCCTCCGGTTCCACGGCCAGGGTAAGGCTCAGGTCGAATTTCTCCGTCTCCTGCTCGATCGGCAGGAGGGTCGCCTCGATGCCGCCCAACCTCAGGGATCGCACCGGCTCACTATCCAGGGCGAACTCGACCTGGAAAAGCGGCGAATGGCTCAGATCGCGCTGTGGTTGAAGCTCCTCGACGAGCTTCTCGAAAGGCAGATTCTGGTGAGCGTAGGCGGCCAGCGCGACCTCCCGCACTCGCGCGAGCAACGCCGTGAACGAGGGTTCGCCAGACAGGTCCGTCCGCAGGACCAGCGTGTTGACGAAGAATCCGATCACGCCCTCGGTCTGAATCTGGCCGCGGCCGGCGACCGGCGTCCCGACGCTCACGTCTTCCGTCATGCAGACCCGGGAGAGAAAGGCCTGAAAAGCAGCCAGAAGGGCCATGAACAGGGTCACCCCTCGCCGCTGCGCCAACTCCTGCAAGGAGGAGAGAAGGGCGGACGAGAGCTCCAGGGCGCAGCTCGCTCCGTGGTCGCTGACCGCGGCGGTGCGCGGACGATCGACAGGCAGGTCGATCACGGCGGGAGCACCCGCCAACCGGCCTCGCCAGTAGGCGATCTCGGCGGCCAGCAACTCGCCCTGTAACCAGCTCCTCTGCCAGACCGCATAGTCGCCGTATTGGATCTCCAGATCCGGCAAGGCGCATGGCCTGCCCTGTGCCCAGGCGCTGTAGGTCTCTTCCAGCTCGTGCGCCAGCAGCCGGACCGACCAGCCGTCGCAGACGATGTGGTGCATCGTCAGCAGGAGCAACTGCTCCTCCGCGCCCAGGCTCACCAGGGCCACCCGCAGCAGCGGTCCGCGGGCGAGGTCGAAGGGCAGCACGGCTTCGCATCGAGTCAGCCGGCTGGTCTCTGCCTGGAGCCGGTCGGCGGGCAGTCCCGCGAGATCGATCACCGGCAGCGGGACCGGTCCAGGTGGATCCACCACCTGGACCGGTCCGCCCGCCTCCATGACAAAGCGGGTACGCAGCGCCTCGTGGCGGCGTACGATCTCGCTCAAGCCCCTGGCGAGCACGGGAGGGTCCAGCCGGCCTTGCAGGTGGAGCGCAGCCGGCACGTTGTAGGCCGGGCTTCCCGGCTCCAACTGGTGGAGGAACCAGAGCCGCTGCTGGGCAAACGACAGGACCAGCCGCTCGCCCTGCGGTATCCGCCGGATGGGTGCGATGGCCGTCTCGGTGGAGCCGGCCTCGTCCTGGAGCAGGCTCTCGACCCAGGCGGCGAGCTCGGCCAGCTTCGGCCGCTCGAACAGCGTGCGCAGCGACAGGTCGACACCCCAGGACTCGCGCACCCGAGACACCATCTGCGTCGCCAGCAGCGAATGACCTCCGAGATCGAAGAAGTTGTCCTCCAGGCCCACCGCCGACACCCCCAGCACCGACGACCAGATCGACGCCAGGGCCTTCTCGACCGCCGTCTCCGGAGCCACCAGCTCGGCGCTGGTGCTCCACTGAGGAGCGGGCAGGGCCTGGCGGTCGAGCTTGCCGTTGGCCGTCACCGGCAACTCGCCAAGGTGGACGAACGCCGAGGGGATCATGTAGTCCGGCAGCGTCTGGCGAAGGGCCTCCCGCAGCTCCGGGGCCGACAGCGCGCTCACCACGTAGGCCACCAGGCGCCGGTCTCCCGGCTCGTCCTCCCGCACCAGCACCACCGCCTCGCGCACCCCGGAGTGACGCGCCAGAGCCACTTCGATCTCCCCCAGCTCGATCCGGTAGCCCCGCACCTTGACCTGCTGGTCCAGACGACCCAGGAACTCCAGGTTGCCGTCCACCTGATACCGCGCCCGGTCGCCGGTGCGGTAGAGCCGGGCTCCAGGGGACTCCGAGAACGGGTCCGGCAGGAACGCCTTCGCCGTCAGCTCCGGCCGACGGTAGCCTGCGCACAGGCAGTCGCCGCCGATGTAGAGGTCTCCCGGCACGCCGATCGGGCAGGGCGAGAAGGCGGCGTCCAGCACGTGGTAGCGGGCGTTCGAGATCGGCCGGCTGTAGGGGATGCTCGGCCAGGCGGGATCGACCTCGCCCACCGGGAACCAGTTGGACCACACCGTGGCCTCGGTCGCTCCCCCCAAGGCCAGGACCTGGGCTCCCGGGAACGACTGA
>Ga0190265_10000624_pt1 | contig 24409 bp, 20 predicted proteins | sample Popmic124T_FD_133135 | JGI IMG/M metagenome (GOLD analysis project Ga0190265, IMG submission 133135) | Populus adjacent soil microbial communities from riparian zone of Indian Creek, Utah, USA - 124 T | ecosystem: Environmental > Terrestrial > Soil > Riparian zone | place: USA: Utah | collected...
CCGGAAGCCCTGGATCGCGCTTTCTCGGCTTGCGGCAACGAGACCGTGCCGTCCTTCGGGCGGGAATATTTCCATCGCTATCGTGGCGAGCTTCAAAATCTACTCAAGCGCACCGCGGGTTCGAAGGCGCTTGCCGGCTTTCAACGCTTCGGCACCTTTGATCGGCTGAAGTCCCTCTATTTGCAAAGGTGGCGGTTGAGGCGGCGGCTTGGTTCGATACGGCTGTCAGGGTCGTCTTGAGCCTACCCCGTAAAGAAGCAAAACGACCCCGAAAGACCGACCACCATCGTGCCGTTTTCGGATCCCCGCACCACCTGGCACTTTACATTGACTTTCCGGGCTGCCTCACTCGCAGACGATTATGTGTCGCTAGACATCGGGGCCGCAAATGCGCAAGAGTCCTCCATGATTATTGGCAACGGGACCAAAGTATTTCGGGCGTTGGGCAAGACATGAAGATCTTGGTTACGGGGGGGGCCGGCTTTATCGGTTCGGCCGTTTGTCGCCAATTGATCGCGTCGGGATTCCCCGTCGTCAATGTCGATAAGCTGACCTACGCCGCCAACCTCGCCTCGCTCGAAAGCATTTCGGGAAGTTCGCTCTATACCTTCTACCAACTGGACATTTGCGAGCGCGCAGGGCTAGAAGCGATCTTCAGCCGCGAGCAGCCTGACGCCGTGATCCATTTGGCCGCCGAGTCGCACGTTGATCGATCGATCACAGAGCCGGCTGCGTTCATCATAACGAACGTCGTTGGCACCTATGAATTGCTCGAGGCGGCCCGTTTCTACGGTGATCGCTTGCCTCGCCATCGCAGGGACGGTTTCCGATTCTTGCACGTGTCAACCGACGAGGTGTTCGGAAGCCTTGGCGATGACGGAGCCTTTTCAGAGACCACGGCTTACAATCCGGTTTCGCCCTATTCGGCGAGCAAAGCGGCCTCCGACCATTTGGCGCTCGCTTGGCATCGCACCTATGGCCTTCCGGTGCTTATCGCCAACTGTTCGAACAATTACGGACCTTACCAGTTTCCGGAAAAGTTGATCCCCTTGATCGTCACCAATGCGATTCTCGGACGAAAGCTGCCGGTCTATGGTAATGGGAAGAATATTCGTGATTGGCTGTATGTAGGTGATCACGCGCGGGCATTACCCGCAATCCTTGATCGCGGCACACCGGGCGAACGCTACAATATCGGAGCGCGGAATGAACGCAGCAACCTGTCCGTGGTGACGGCGATCTGCGACTATCTCGACGAACGGCGACCGCGCAAGAACGGTTATTCCTATCGCAGCGAGATCACCTTCGTCACCGACCGTCCCGGTCACGACTTCCGCTACGCGATCAATCCAGATCGGATCGAACGTGAAATCGGTTGGCAAGCCGAAGAGAGTTTTGGTTCCGGGCTATCGAAGACCATCGATTGGTACCTGGCGAATGAACCGTGGTGGCGATCCATCCTTGAGAAGCGACATGACGGGGAACGGCTTGGGGTGCGTTCCACAGGCAGTGAACATAATGCCATGGCTGAGCCGGTGGCGGCGCGCCAGTAACCCTGACCTGGAAGCCGAGAAGAAACGGTGGCAGTAGGCAGGGCAGATTCTTAGAATGCGTTCCCTGGGCCTGAGTGGGTGCCTTCTGTGAAAAACGATCTGGCGACCCGGCATGCAGTTTTGTCTGAAACGTCGTCGATTCCTTTCAATAAGCCAGGCCTTCAGGGGGCTGAGCTAGACTATATCGCCGAGGCCGTCAGCAACCGGCATCTTTCCGGCGACGGACCCTTCACCAAGCGCTGCCAGGAACTGCTCAAAGAGGAACTCGGCGCCGCTTGCGTGTTGCTGACGCACTCGGCTACCGCCGCGCTCGAGATGGCCGCCCTCCTAATCGATGCCGGTCCCGGCTACGAGCTCATCATGCCTTCCTTTACCTTCGTCAGCACCGCGAATGCATTCGTACTGCGTGGCGCCGTACCGGTTTTCGCAGACATCCGACCCGATACCCTCAATTTCGATGAGACCCTCCTCCCGGATTTGATCACCGAGAACACAAAGGCGATCGTGCCGGTGCATTACGCAGGTGTCGCCTGCGACATGGAGAGTCTTGGCGATCTAGCCGCTTCCCATGGTCTGTATGTGATTGAGGATGCAGCCCACGCCCTTGGAGGCAGCTATAAAGACCGGCCACTGGGGAGTTGGGGAGAACTCGGCTGCTTCAGCTTTCATGCGACCAAGAACATTCAATCGGGAGAGGGCGGCGCGCTTAGCATCAACGATCAGCGATTTACCGCGCGGGCGGAAATCCTCTGGGAGAAGGGAGCTGACATTGCACAGTTTCATCGTGGCAAAGTTGGCAGCTACTCTTGGCAGGACCTAGGCTCCTCCTTTCTGCCAAGCGAGCTGGTCGCCGCTTTTCTGTTCGGCCAACTGGAGCATTTAACCCGCATCACTGACCGGCGCCGCGCGCTCTGGGAAAACTATCACGAACTTTTGGCACAGCTGGAGTATGACGGCTTGGTGCAACGGCCGAAGGTACCGCCTGAATGCCGGCCCAATGGCCACATCTATTGGCTCGCTTTACCGGACGGCACCGATCGAAGCCGGGTCCTTCAGGCGCTCCATAAAGCCGGTGTGCATGCCACCAGTCATTATTTGCCGCTGCACCAGTCCCCGGCGGGACGCCGCTTCGGCAAAGCACCTCTACCGCTGCCGATCACTGAGGATATCGCCGGGCGGTTGATCCGTCTCCCGCTGCACACGGGACTCACCGCAGATGATCAGGAGCGAGTGGTTGACGCTTTACGGCAGAGCATTGTGACGGCTCTGCCGTAGCAGTGGAAATTCCACCTCCTGGGTGCCAGCCCCGCAAAGTCGACGGACCCGGTACACGTTTCGCTTCTCCGGCACATTCGCCAGCTGTCGGGTCGACACGCCAGGACAGTTTGCCCTGATAGTGATGAGGGCGAGGTTGATCAACTTGGCGACACTGTAAGATGACGGGACCTTGCTCACGTCATGCTGCACATCGATACTCGTGGTGCTGAAGGCAACCGAACGCACAAGCAAGGGAAAGTAGTAGCGCTCGCGGTTTGCCAGGATCGCTTCGATCGCCGGACGGCGATAGAGGCCGAAATTTCCCACCGTGTGGTCCTGGCGAATGCCAGTGATTAGTCTTAAGACAGCGTAGAAGGCTTTGGATCCTAGCAAGCGCAAGCCTGCGTGCTGCCTCACGATGCGGCGCGCCAGAACGATATCGAATTCATCACCTGCCGCTTGGTAGAGACGGAGGATCTCCTCCGGGCGGTCTTGCAGATCGCAGTCCATCACCACCACCCATTGCCCGCGCGCATGATCGAGTCCCGCCAGAATCGCCACGTGTTGCCCGACATTGTCGGCGAGGTCGATGCCCCGCACCCTTGCATCGGCCCTGGCAAGCAATCCGATGGTCTCCCAGGCGTTGTCAGGGCTCGCATCGTTGACCATCACGATCTCTAAATTGTCGCTGATGGATGAAACCGCCGTCACCACACGCTGATACAGCGCCTCCAAACAGGCCCCGCCATAGACCGGCGTGACGATAGAGATGAGAGGCCCCGCAGAACTATTCATACTGTTTGTTTCCAAGAGCCTCCAAAATGCGCGGAACACTTAGTTTGGCGTGACAGATAGGGGCCTCTGGAACCCCCTCCCTCACTATACTGGTTGAGCGCGAGTAATTGAATTCCGTGGCATCTTGGTTCTGTATCGGGGTACCGGGGCGGCGATGACCCAAACAAGGCACGAGTTGAGCTCCATTCTATCTTGGCCGCGTGTCTATGCTTTCTGGTCCAGGCTGGTCGGCGGGGATCTAGCCCATGCGGAGCTTGTAAAGCGCTATTTACAGGTGAATCCCGGCGACACCGTGCTCGATATTGGGTGTGGCCCCGCGGCCATCCTTGCCAGTCTTCCCCAAGACATCTCCTATGTCGGCTTTGACCCCAGTGCGGCCTATATCTCCCGTGCCCGGGCACTATTCGGCGACCGCGCTACTTTTTTCTGCGGCTCGATCAGCGCTCCGCCCACGGTGCCGTCGAACCATTTCGACATCGTCATGGCCCTAGGAGTTTTGCATCATCTCGATGATAGACAAGCCGAGCAACTATTCGCCTTAGCTTATGATGCGCTCGGCCCGGGCGGTCGTTTCATCAGTTTCGATCCCGTCCTCGACGTTCCCGATCAGAGCAGGATCGCCCGCTGGATCATCTTGCAAGATCGTGGGCGCCACGTGCGTCGAGAGGCTGAGTATCTTGTCCTGGCTAAAAAGCATTTCGCCGAAGTCAGGAGCAGCGTGCGCCTCGATTTTATCCGCATTCCTTACAGCCATTTGTTTTTGGAATGCCGCAAGAACTTCCATGGACCTCGGTGAAAACCGATGGCGCATTTTCAGACCTTCCCTGAAGTGGCCGAATTTCTCGATGGCCTTCCCCGCGCCGAACTTGCGCGCGAGATTTCGCTTAGCTCGGGACTGTGTAACGAGGTCGTCGAAGATCGTTTGGAAACCTATTTGAATGAAGTCAATGTCGGCTTCGCGGTGGTTAAACCTCACCTTTTAAAAGACAACCGCATTCTGGAAGTTGGGTCTGGCCTTGGCCTATTGAGCGCTCTCCTGGCGCACTTGAGTTACCGGATCGTCAGCCTCGAGCCGGGAGGGCATGGCTTCGATTTTCTTGGCCATGCGCGCAAGGCCATCGAAAGGCTCGGCCTAGCGCCGGTTGAGGAAAGCCTCGCAATCGAGGCTGAGGCACTCGATCCTTCTCGGCATGGCATGTTTGACTTCATCTTTTCGATCAATGTCCTGGAGCATATCCGAGACCTCGAGGCCTCCCTGCGTGGCATGGCTTCGGTGCTGAACCGGAGCGGACACATGCTCCATATGTGCCCAAACTACGCCTTCCCATACGAGCCGCATACGGGCGTGCTTCTCTTCCCATTCGTCCCGCGCTTTACCCGCATCGTCTTGGAGTCCCGTGTCGTGCAAAGCGACATCTGGCAGTCCCTCAACTTCGTGACTGCGGGCGAGGTTCGTAGACTGGCACGCCGCGCCGACCTACAAGTTACTTTCTATCCGGGGTTACTTGGCGACATGCTCGAACGGATGCGGGATGACAGGATTTTTGCGGCACGTCATGCAGGCCCCATGATCGGGATTGTGTGTCGGGCAGCAACGCCAGCTTGGCTGCGGCGTTTACCAGCCTGGCTCGCATCGCCCATGCTTTTCGAGCTTCGGCACCGCGCATCCGAGTAAGGCGTGGATCTACTGTGAGCAATCTATGAGTTCGCTCTGCTCCTTGCCGAGAACGATCACGGCGTCGATAGCCCGTTGTCGCGCATGAGCGCACAACTCGGCGCGAGACATCTCGCGTGTATGGGCATCGCCATATTGCCGGCGTTGGCTGTACCAGATCATTCCCGGCATGCATTCGGTCATGCTTTTCGGCGGCATTCCAAGAAGCATGGGCAGACCGGTGACCGCTGGAATGAACAGTGACTTCGCCTCGCACGGCCGGACGAGTGACCAGAAGGCTGCATTGTCGGGCGGCGCAAAGACGGCGACCTTAGAGACTGAACCCGCCGCCAAGCGATGAACGTCCTGGGCAAAGCGCTGCCCCAGACCTTGACCGATGGTTTTTCCCAGTTCGGGTGGGAAGACATGGCGAGCCCTTATTGCGTCCCAGTCAAACCCCTTACGGGACACAGTGGGTAAGCCCAGTTCGTACGACAACGCGGTTCGTTGACGATAGAATGGGTCGAGGAGAGGTTTGGCTATAGTGAGCCCCATTAGTAGAGTCAGGGCACCGAGCACAGCCACAGCAATCATGGCTAGTTGAGCTGGACCAACCGTCAGGGCACTGAGCCAAGTGTCTTTGGCGGTCGTGATGGAATCGGGGCGTACGGCCGCAATTTCGCGCATGAGAGTGATAACCAGAGGCGGCCAAGCGAACCATCCTACCGTAAGGATGAAATAATAGGGGATGCTGCGGGGAAAAACCCCGATGACGGCAATGACCAGGGCGGCGGCGCTCAAAACCACGGCAATTTCAGCTACCAGAAGGCGTCCCTCAAGGACGAGAGTAGTGAGTTTGTCCCAGGATGTGACACGGTTCTCAATGAGAGAAACGGCCACGAGCAGAAATGGAACGGCGAGTGGAAAAAGATAGCGGCCCATATCGTAGTGCGTGAAAAAGTGAAACGCTGGATTGTCCCACTCAAGAAATGTTGCCGTGCGCACTAGCAAACACAAGGCGATGAAAACCACGCCGAACAGGGCGAGCAACCCCAACTGGCTGCGGGGCGGTAGCGCCGATCGCCTGACGCTGGCGTAAACCAGACTCATTATCCACATCACCGCGAGTGAAACCTTGACCGGAAGAAATAGGACGGTCAGCCCTGCTGCCACCCAAGTCTCGCGTCGGGAGCTGTGCGTGGTTAAAATTGGATAAAGCGTGGGAAAAGCCAGAAAGAAAAACACCATGGCGAAAAGCATGCTGGTGGTCTGAAAGGAGTTCTGGACGAACTGCTCAAAGCCAACATAGCCAGACAGCGCGATGATCACCGCGATCAGTTTCAGCCGTCCTGAAAGCTGAGCTGACACCGCCACCGCGAAGCCCAGGGCGAAAAGAGCCAGTGGGACCATCAAATCTTGGGCCACAACCGGAAAGGCGAGGAGCGGCGCGGCTCCGGAGACTTTCGCGAGGGCGGCGACCCAGTAGTGAACGGCGGTGTGATAAAGCAGCAATGGCTTGAGACCATCGACACCCGTCGATGGAAAGCCATTATGCATGATGAGGTGGGTGAGCGCCGCGTGGAAATATCCATCGCGCTTCAGAGTGCCGGTTAGGGCTAATTCCGGCGCGAGGATCGGCAGTTCGAGATCGGCGTTGTAATGAAGGACGATCCACACTGCGAAGGTAACCGCACAAACTAAGGTGCTGATCACCCCAACGACGGAAAACCGCAAAGACCGGATAGCGAGTCCGAAGCCGGCAACCGCAAAGATGGCCAGAGTTGAGACCAGGATCCAATAAGGAAGGAAAAACCCCAGGAGCGGTATAAAAAGCACGCTGATTGGCGCGAGGCCTAATAGGCTCGCGCTACGCACCATGCCAAGGCGAACGAATAGGTGCGGTGCAGTGACGGTAGCCGCCAGTTGAAAAAGAATTAGGGCAAAGAGCTCCGTTGGTTGGGAGAGGCCAATCCTAAGCCATACGGAAAGTGCCAAGACAATCGCGCTTGTAAGGGTAATAAACACGGCCAAGAGCGCCAGCACCCTGAGGATGTCCTGCACCTCTGACTGCACGACCGTGCTATGGGAGATACTTCCTCTCATCGAGCCCAAGTTCCCGGTACACCTCACCGACTATGGGAGTGACATATCTGGTACGTCCGGGCAATGTTGCGTGGAGGTAGACTATAGGTGTGGGTGAAGAGGCAGGACACGATCTTGGACACGCCCGGCTGAGCACCTCATGACCGATTTTCGCCAAGCGGACCGAACCGATTTTACCGCTGAGGATCTGCGCCGGCGCGCTACGGGACTGCTGCTCCAGACCGACAGCGCCACCGCGGCATTACGCCGGCAAGTCGCCGAGACGGCAGATCTTAACCCGCGCGCCGCCGCCGTTTTGATCCCCATAATCGACCGCAAGCCTGAGGCCACCGTACTCGTCACACTTCGCACCGATCACCTCTCCGTCCACGCCAATCAGATCGCTTTTCCTGGGGGGAAGATCGAGAAAACGGACGTTACCCTGGCCGACACAGCGCTGCGCGAAGCCGAAGAAGAAGTCGGCCTGGCGCGTAGCTTCGTCGATATCGTCGGATTTCTCGACTGTTACCGTACCAACAAGGGCTTTTGCATCGCACCGGCCGTCGGCGTGGTGACGCCGGATTTCTCTCTCAAGTTGGATGCGCGCGAAGTGGCCGAAGTGTTCGAGGTCCCCTTGCGCTTTCTCATGTCCCCCGAGAATCACGAATTCCATGAGCGGGAGATCAATGGCGAGCGTCGCGATTTTTACGCCATGCCTTACCAAGGGCGTCACATCTGGGGCGTGACGGCGGGAATCATCCGTGCGTTCTACGAGCGTCTCTATCTGTCGGATGACCCCGGCGCTCACAACACCGCGAAACTATCCTTGAAGAAATAACGATAGTTCGACCAGCGATAGAAATCGGCGGCGGCCCGGGCGCTCAACTCGGACGGGAACGCACGCGGATAGCCGAACTGTTCCATGACATCGCCGAGATGAAACTCAATAACTTGGGCTTCGGGGTCGGAGACACGCTCGCGCCAGCGACCGACATTACGCGCCGTGACCACGAAGAACTGTTGGTCGTCGTAATTGTTTCCGGAGGTTGGCTGGCCCAGAATGCTCGGGCTGATAAGGTTGGGTGTAAACGGAATGCCGACGAACTTGGCAACCTTGCGCATGCTGTCACTGGGATTTTGCGCCAGGTCTTCGAAGCTCAGCACCATGAAATGATCCGGTCCGAGCGCTTGCCTGTTCGGCTCGATCAGGCGCATGCCGGTGCCAACCCGGTGCAGCAGGCTCGCCAGGATATGGTGCTCGCTTTCGCCGAACAGGCGGTAGTGCTTGTCGATGCCCGCATAGAGCGCCGCATAATTGTCGCGCGGGTCACGCACCACTTGGATGAATTGCGCATCCGGAAACAACTCGGCCAGCATCTGGGCATGGATCTCGAGGCTGGTCTCCTTTATCACCACGATGGGCGCCTTCTCGACCGGCAGGTCCATGGCCGCCCGGTAGGACTCGATGATCTGGCGGATGATGATGTCGATGCGAGTCAATTTGTCTTTATCCAGATTGGCGAAGAAATGCTCCCGCATGCGCTCCACCGGCAAGCGGTCGCCAAGCTCGTGCTTGTCGCGCAGCCGGTTCAGCGTGACGGCAAAGATGACGCGGTCGAGACGCTCGAGCCGCTGCTCGGTGGTGAAATCGCCTTCGGTATAGACGGGGAAATAGCCGTAAAGCACCGAAATGTCGGTGGGGAAAACGCAACAGCTCTCGTGACCGTCGAAGAGGTTGAGAAACATGGTGGTCCCGCATTTGCGGTGGCCGCCAAGGAAAACAAACCGCTCCTCGCTCACGCCATAACTCCTGCCTCGGGTTTTAGACCGGAATCTCGTTCGCGGCGCTGCCCTCGGTGAGGATTGCGACCTGCTCGTTCGGCCTCAGTTCCGTCGCGACGTGAGAGATCTCTGGCCCCCTGCGGATCTGCCGGATGAAACGTCCAAGGAGGTTCGATAGTCTGGAATTTCATCGGCGCTAAAAAGGGGTTGAGAGCGGGCGTACTTGCGAAGGCACGGTGATCCGGTTAAATCCCCCCGTCAGCCCTGTCAATGGAGCAGCAACGATGAGGTATCCCCGCCGGTGCCTATTGCCGAGCACCAATACCCGTATCGCGTTCGATACCGAGGGCATTTGCGGCGCGTGCCGGGCTGATAACAAGAAGAGCCTAGCCGTCAACAGCATCGATTGGGACGAGCGGTCACGCGCCTCCGATGCTTTGGTGGAGCAGGCACGCGATCGCCGCGCGCCGCTTTATGACGTGCTCGTGCCGGTGAGCGGCGGCAAGGACTCCATCTCGCCGGTTCAACACCTGCTCGGGCAGCGGAACAACGAGAATGAGTGGTTCATCCCGGGCCATCTGCAAGAGCCGCATCGTGAACAGGCGACGGCATGAGCGTTAACGCTGACCGATCCACCGAAGCGAGCCTGTTAGAAAGTTATTTCGACCGTCTTTGGCCCATCCTGCGCAGCATCACCGGCGAAGGCGTGCGTGAAAGCCACACCATTATCGGTGAGCTTGTCCCTTTGCAGCGTTACGAATTCCCAAGTGGCGAGCAGGCGCTCGACTGGATCGTGCCGCCGGAATGGAAGGTGCGGGAGGCTTATGTCATCGCCCCCGACGGCAGGCGCATACTCGATGTCCGGGAGAACAATCTTCACCTCTTGAACTATTCGGTACCATTTTCCGGCACCGTGAACCGCGAAGAACTCGACAAGCATCTCTTTTCGAATCCGGAGCGCCCGCATGCGGTGCCCTACCAGACAAGCTATTACAAACCGAACTGGGGCTTCTGCATCGCTCATGCTGATCGTCTCGCTTTGGCGGAAGGCGAGTATCAGGTCGTCATCGACACCGAGCACTTTCCCGGCTCCGTGACTGTGTCGGAGGCCGTTTTGCCCGGCGAGGAAGATCGGCAGGTCCTGTTCACGACCTATACCTGCCATCCGTCTTTGGCCCTCAATGAACTCTCGGGGCCCCTGCTGACGGCGTTTCTCTACCGCCGTATTGCCGCGTGGCCCAAGCGCCGTCTCACCTATCGTTTCGTCTTCGGACCAGAGACCATCGGCTCTATTTGCTACCTGCATCGCTTCGGCAAGGAGCTTCTCGATAAGCTGGTCGCCGGCTACATTATCACCTGTGTCGGCGACAATGGAGGATACACCTTGAAGCGCTCAAAGCGGCGCGACACCCTTGCCGATCGGGCCGCACAATATGTGCTCAATAACCGCGGCATGGATCCGAACATCGTCGAGTTCCATCCTTCGGGAAGCGACGAGCGGCAATATTGCTCCATGGGCTTCAACCTGCCCATGGCCTCGCTCATGCGCACCGTCTACGGCGAATATCCCGAATATCACACCTCAGACGACAACAAGTCGCTGATGGATTTCGAGGCCATGACCCATACACTCGATGTCTATGAAGAGATTGCACGTGTGCTTGAGCGCAGCCCCGTGGTGCGCAACAAGATCGTTTTCGGCGAACCCCAGATCAGCCGCCGAGGAGACCTTTATCCTTCCCTTAGCCAGCGTCGTCCGGACCAGCATTCCTTAGCTCTAAAGTGGATGATTCACTATGCCGACGGCCAACGGGATCTGCTCGAGATAGCCGATATGAGCGGGATAGATCTGGACCAGATCTCAGACGTATTGGAGCGTGCGATCGAGCTTGGCGTATTCGAACGCGTCAGTTGATGCGGGCCTGACATCGCCTCAGAACGCCGAGAAACCTTGCGAATTTAGCTGTCATCAGCGCCTGTAAAGTGACCGAGCTTGACCACGAACTAGAACTCCGCCAAGAGTGGGGTTCGCTGCCTCAATCGTCAAAGCTTTGCGGAATGGACACGCGACCCACGCGAGAGATCCCCTTCGGGCGCCCGCTTATCGGCGAGCACGAATTGCGTGCCGTCGAAGAGGTGCTGAATAGCGGCATCCTAGTGCACGGCCCCCGCGCCAAAGCCTTTGAGGCCGACTTCGCCAAATTCACCAATGCCAAGAACGCCATCAGCGTGTCGTCCTGCACAGCGGGCATGCACCTCGTCTATTACACGCTCGGGCTAAAACCCGGCGACGAGGTCATCGTGCCAGCGCAAACCCACACTGCCACGGCACATGCGGTCGAATACATGGGCGCCAAACCCGTCTTCATTGACGCCGAGAGTGAGACGGGAAACCTTGACCTTGATGTTATCGAGTCCGTTATCACCGAGCGCACCCGGGCCATCGCCGTGATGCATTTCCTTGGTTACCCGGTACGCATGGACAGAGTTCGCGAAATTGCCAACCGGTACGGGCTCTTCGTCATGGAGGACGCGGCGCTGGCCGTGGGTACCTATTACCAGGGCCAGCATGCAGGGACCATGGGAGATGCCGGTTGTTTCTCTTTTTATCCGGTAAAGCATATGACTACCGCAGAGGGGGGAATGATTCTCACGGGCGATCCAGACTTCGCTGAGAGGCTACAGCGGCTTAAGGCTTTCGGCCTCGACCGCACTTTCGATCAGCGCAAGCAGCCCGGTATATATGACGTGGTGGATCTTGGTTTTAATTTCCGCATGAACGAGATCGAGGCGGCTTTAGGCATCGAGCAGGTGAAGCGTCTGCCCGAAATCCTCTCCCGTCGTCGCGAGAACTACGATCTACTTGCCGCCGAATTAGCCGATATGGACGAGGTGACGATCTTCCCTGAGCGGCCGGGTAAGAAGGATCCTGGATGCGTCAACAGCTGCTATTGCCTGTCCGCCGTGCTTGATCGCGGGCTTATGGAGAAGCGCCCAGACATCGTCAACAATCTGAAGGCGCGTGGCGTGGGCAGTAGTGTCTATTATCCCATGCCTGTCCCATTATTGACGTATTATCGCGAAAAATATGGGGCCAAAGAGGGCCAATTTCCGGTTGCTCAATGGATCAGCGATGGATCAATATCCCTCCCGGTCGGGGCGCATCTTAGTTCTGACGACATGCGCTATGTCGCAAGTGCATTCAAGCAAGCATTCTTGGAGTCGGTATAGTCATGACATCGCTTAAGGATCGCCGCGTCCTCTTGGTAGGCGGCGCTGGCTTCATTGGCCACAACCTCGCCCTTCGCCTTCATGAGCTTGGCGCCCACGTCGAGATTGTCGATGGTCTCCAGGTTAACAATCTTTCGTCCTTCCTTTCCACCACGGAACCCGACGCCAACCGTGCGCTCTCTATTGCCTTCGTGCATGAGCGGTTGCAGCTGCTTCAGAAGGCGGGCATTACGGTCCATGTACAAGACGCGCGCGATTACCACGCCATGTCGAAGACGGTCGCCAAGTTCCAGCCCGATACGGTTGCTCACCTTGCCGCGGTCGCTCACGCCAACCGAGCGAACAAAGACCCGTACTCAACATTCGACCATTCGACCCGCACCTTGGAGAACGCGCTCGATGCTTCGCGCAATTTTAAGCCGCATTTCGTCTATTTCTCGTCCTCTATGGTGTACGGCAACTTCAAGGAAGATGCTGTCACCGAGGACACAGAATGTAATCCGATCGGCATTTACGGAGCACTCAAATTCGGCGGTGAGAAATTAGTCATTGCTTACAATCAAGTCTTCGACCTACCGTTTACAATCGTGCGTCCTTCCGCCCTCTACGGGGAACGATGTGTGAGTCGGCGTGTAATCCAGATCTTCATCGAAAAGGCATTGAGGGGTCAGCCCGTTACCGTCTATGGGAATGGCGAAGATCGTCTCGATTTCACCTATATCGCCGACCTAGTGCAGGGATTGGTGCGCGTGATCGGCGACGACCGCGCCCGGGGGGAGGTTTTCAATCTCACCTTCGGCAATTCGCGCTCGCTGATGGATGTGGTTAAAATTCTCGACGGCATCTTTCCCAATCTTCGTATTGAATCCGAAGAGCGCGACCGCCTTATGCCCGAGCGCGGAACCTTGTCGGTCGGCAAGGCACGACAGATCATCGGCTATCAGCCTGAGTACCCAATCGAGCGGGCGGTCCCGCGTTATGTCGAATGGTATCAACGCTTGGTTACCGATCGGCCTGAGCTGCTGGCGAACTGACGGAGTCGCCAGCCTTGGGCCTCTCTGAGGATCATTGGCTGTCGGAGCAGATCGGCAAGCCGGTGTTCCGCCTCTCGGGCGAGCCTCCCGAGATACTCCCTGCCGGCTTCATCTATAGCAAGCTGCCAACAGGTGATCTGCCCCTCCTGGGCCGTTTACAAAACCTCGGATTCCAACTGATTGATACAGCTGTGACCTTTGAATCCCCGATTCCGCTGCCCATTCCTGGTACTTTGGGCCCACAGTTCCGTATGGCCAAGCCGGGCGATGAGGCGGATGTGGTGAGGATCGCCCGGGAGTCTTTCATCCTTGATCGCTTCCACGCCGACCCAGCAATTCCCAATGAGGTAGCCGACCGTGTCAAAGAGGCCTGGGTGGGCAATTATTTCTCGGGCAAGCGAGGGGATTGGCTGGTCATTGCCGATGCCGGGGGTAAGCCGGCCGGCTTCCTGCTGCTATTGGACAGCGACGGCAAGCTGGTTATCGACCTGATCGCGGTGGCCAAAGCTCACCGTGGCTCAGGTCTAGCGCGTGGTATGATCGCCTTTGCCGCATCCACTCTTACCCAATTTTACACCATGCTGGTCGCCACCCAGATCGCCAATATTCCCTCAATGCGGCTCTATGAGGGGATCGGCTTTCGCCTAGTCGGCGCTCAGTACATCCTGCATAGTCACCGATGAGTTTCGAACCCCAACAAAACGCCACGACCACCGGTCACCGCATCGGTCATGTCGATCTCGATCGCGAGGTCTTCATTATCGCCGAGATCGGCAATAATCATGAGGGTGATCCCAAGTTAGCTGCCGCGATGATCGAGTTAGCGGCCGAGGCAGGTGCGCACGCAGTCAAGTTTCAGTCCATCGAGCCGGAGAAGCTTGTTTCGCCGCAGCAGAAAGAACGGGTCGCCCAGCTGAAGCGCTTCCAGCTATCGTCCGACGATGTTGCCAATCTAGCCAAGCTCGCTCGCTCCAAGGGTCTGGTGTTTTTGTCCACGCCATTCCACCTCGCCGCAATCGATGCGCTCGATCCTCTGGTCCCTGCCTTCAAGGTGGCCAGCGGCGATAATGAGTTTCTGCCGATGTTGGAGAAAATTGCTGTGACCGGCAAACCGGTGCTGATGTCATGCGGACTTGCCGATTTAACGACCATTGAAGCAAGCCAAGAGGTGATCCGGCGCGTGTGGCGAGGACGTGGCCACGGCGCCTTCATCGCCTTGCTGCATTGCGTGTCGAGCTATCCGACGCCGCCCGAGGAAGCCAATCTGCTAGCCATCCAGACGCTGTCGGGAATCGCCGATGTTGTGGGCTATTCGGATCATACGCTGGGGATCGAGGCGGCAGTGGCGGCGACGGCGCTCGGCGCCCGCATCATCGAGAAACACTTCACCCTCGATAAGAACCACTCCGACTTTCGCGATCACCAACTCTCGTCCGACCCGGAAGAGCTCAGGCTACTTTGCGAGAGGGTGACCCTGGTGAACCTCATGCTTGGTGATGGGCTGAAACGTCAAATGCCGTGCGAAGCGTCACTGCTCAAGGCTGCCAAGCGGAGCATTGCCGCAGCCCACGACCTGCCGGCGGGCGCCGTGCTTACCGCCGCGGATATCACTTGGCTGCGACCTGGCGGGGGTATACCCCCCGGTGGCGAATCCGCGGTTATCGGGCAGCGCTTGCGCCGGGGCGTGCAAGCGGGGCACATACTGCATTTGGAAGACTTCGGGAAGTAAGCGGTCATGTGTGGAATTGCGGGCTATATCGGCGCTACACCGCCGTTGGACGACCGAACAGCCAATTGCCTGTCTCTCATGAATCGCCGTGGCCCCGACTGTCAGCGCGTCGAGCAGTATCATCTCGGCAACCGTCAGACCGTAGTGCTGCTGCACAGTCGCCTGAGCATCATCGATCCAGACCCGCGCGGCGGCCAACCCATGTCTTTGGACACTTGCCATCTCGCCCTCAATGGCGAGATCTATAATTACCGGGAGCTGCGCGACGAACTGGAAGCCTTGGGTCACGAGTTCCGGACCCGTACCGATACTGAGGTCCTGCTACACCTTTTGGCGGAAGAAGGCGTCGAGGCTCTGGATCGCTGCGAAGGCATGTGGGCCTTCGCCTATCTCGATGAGGACAAGCACCTTTTTGTCCTATGCCGCGACCGCTTCGGCGAGAAGCCTCTGTTCGTGCACAGATGCGCGCACGGACTCTATTTCGGCTCCGAGCCGAAATTCATCTTCGCACTGCTCGGCCACTCCTTGCCCGTGAACCGAAGGCAGATCGCCCGGTACCTCGTCAATGGCTACAAGTCTCTTTACAAGCAGTCCGAGACATTCTTCGAGGGACTCACCGAGCTCACGCCCGGCATGGTGCTGATCCAGAACGGCAACGGTGAATCGATAGAGCGTCGCTACTGGTCGCCACGCTACGAACAGTGCGAGGACATGACCGCCGCCGAGGCGGCCACCGGTTTACAGCACGCTTTGGCTCGATCCGTCGAGCTGCGCTTGCGCGCCGACGTGCCGCTTGCCTTCTGCATGAGCGGCGGCATCGACTCCAATTGCCTCATCTCCATCGCCAAGCAAGTTTGCGACTTCGACGTGCACGGCTTTACCGTAGTGAACACGGATGCGCGTTATGAAGAGCGCGACAAGGTCGATCACATGGTGAAGACCTTAGGTCTGCGCCACACCGAGGTTCCCATCGACGCAACCGGCTTTCTGCCAAAGCTCACCGAGCTCGTCCACTATCACGACGCGCCGATCTATACGATCAGTTACTATGTGCACTGGCAGATGATGCAGCGCATGCACGAACTCGGCTACCGCGTCTCTATCTCCGGCACGGCCGCCGATGAACTGTTCACCGGCTATTACGACCACCATTGCTTCTATCTGGCCGAAGCCGACGATGCAGCAGCGGAGACGGCATGGGCGCGACACGTCAAGCCGATTGTGCGAAACCCTTACCTGCAATCACCCGATCGCTTCGTCATAAATCCGGACTTTCGCGGCCATATTTATCTAGGCCGCGCAGGCTTCGCAGCGTTATTGCGAATCGATGAACCGGAGGATTTCTTCGAGGCGCGCTTCACGTCGGACACGCTGCGCAATCGGCTGCTAAATGAGATGTTCCACGAGGTCGTGCCTGTCATCCTCCACGAGGACGACCTCAACGCCATGTATTACTCTATTGAGAACCGCTCGCCCTTCCTTGACAGGGCACTTTTTGAGTTCGCCCAATCTATCCCGACGCGCCTTTTGATCCGCGACGGCTACGGCAAGGTGGTGCTACGCGATGCCATGCAGGGCATCGTGCCTGACTCGGTGTTGTGGAACCGGCGCAAAGTGGGCTTCAATGCACCTGTGGCAGAGCTATTGCGTCCCGAGAGTCCTGAAACCAAGCAATGGTTCTTGGCCGACTCGCCGCTATTCGATGTGATTGATCGCGATCGTTTTGCACCGCTTCTAGAACAAGCGGAAATACCAAACAGTCTATCGAAGTTCCTGTTCAACGCTTGCGGCGCTAAGATTTTTCTGGAGAAGTTCTCCTAGGCGACCGAGAGGGAGGGAGACAAAGCACCATGAGCTATTTGACTCAGCAGAAAGATCAATGGGAGATTGGTTATTTAGCGCCAAATGTCGAGTCAGCGGTATTTCGCTTTTATGGAAGAATCCTTTCGAGGGATTTTGGGATTACAGGTGATAAGGCTGAGCGCATCCTAGACTTCGGCTGCGGCCAAGGCGCCGCGGTGAACTATTTTCATACGCTCGGTTTCACCTCGTTTGGTGTCGATATCAGCGAGGTCGACATTGGCATCGGCAGACACCGCTACCCGCATTTGGCCAAGCGGTTAGCCGTTATAGACCCCAAGCCGCAAGAAGGTCAGGATTTCTTCGGCGGCAATCTGGATTGCATCTTCACAATCCAAACCATCTACTTCCTGAATGACAACGACATGAACGTTGCCCTCAGGAACATCCATGCAAACCTAAGGTCTGGCGGCGTGTTTTACGCTTCGATGATCAGCCACCGACACCTACTCTACCACCATTCGAAGGAGACCGCAGAGGCTGAAGACGGCATGCGAGCAGTGGATTACGACAACCCACGTCAGGGCAAGCGCCAATACTACATGAACTTCACCGGCTCCGAGGAGGAGATGATCCAGAAATTCTCGATGTTTGAGCCGGTGCATGTAGGCTTCTACGCCGAACGCTACCGCCAGGACGAGGGAGAGCGCCACCACTATACGTTCGTAGGTGTCAAGCGCTAGGCGAGCCCGGGCCGGCCCAGTTTCAGTCCATGAAAATCCGGCAGAGCTTGTCGACGGACGCATGGCCGTTTTTCCGATACTCTGCGATTGCTCTCTCCGACAGCACTGGCGGACCCCAATTTTGCTTCTTGGATCCGATCCAACCGATGCGATATTCGGTCATTATCACCGTTCGGTAGAACTCGAAGATCATTGCTGCCCGGTGCTTCAGGCCATCACTGAGCCGGATGCGTTCCGGATGGAGGAGCATGTCCTCATAATCCGCACGGTCGTTTGGAGCCGGGAAGTCGAGCACGCGATCTGTCATGGAATAGCGCCCGCAGACGACTACCGGCACACCCATCAGGGCAAGCTCTGTGCCGATCGTTCCACGCCAAGTGATGCCGAAGTCCAAATGCGGTATCAGGGCGTCATTATTGAGCCAGTGATGGCCTAGCAGGCTGATATTCCTCGCGGTCGGAACATCGAGCATTTCGAGAAAGAACATTTCGGGCTGGCCGAACTGCTCGACGTCGGTCTCGCTCGGATGCGGCTTTACCAGCAGAAGGACGTCGGTGTCGTTCAGGGTCTCGACCGTGTGGTTGTACCAGTCGACGAGATCGCGGTGAGCCGGCCCCTCGTCCATCCATGGATGGCCGAAATCGAACGGGATGCAGCCATATAAACAGGCGACCTTTCCGCCCCGCGCGCGGTGCCGCCGAATACGCTCCAGCACGATCGCGCCTTCCACTGTTGGCTCGCCGTAACCGGAACGGTTCTGCTTGACCCAGCCCTCTGCCCGTTTCACCACCGCCGAGTCACCACCATTCTCTTTGAGCCACACCTCGAATTGATCGGGGCGAACACCAGCTGCTCCATAAATCCTATGGCGAGTGACATTTTGTACGTCGATCGCCGTCACAAATCCGGCGCGCCCCGCGCGGAAGTATTTTTCGTAGCTCTGGCGGATCTCAACAAACTCGATGCCGTGGCGCCAGCCACGCTCTCCACAATAGACCTTAAAGACGCCCGTCGCCGGATAGTTCGGCTCAAAGCCGGTGAAGCGAACCGGCAGCCCAAGCGGCGCTAGACGCTCCTCGACATCGAGGCACACCCTCAAGGTGCTGTCGCAAGTCTTGATCAAAGTTTCCAAGCGCGCGGCGACCTTGGGATCCTCGACGTCTACCGCATAGCGATGGAACTCCTTGCCCAAACGGTTGGCGATGATCGGGTAGAAATTGATCCCCTCAGCGCGACAGATACGCTCTCCCCAACTGACCTCCCACTGGAAATGTAGTTCCTCCGACCCGTAGCGGTGGCGATAGTGGCGTCGCACGGTGCCTGGGACGAGGATGTGATGAAAGTAAGAAATAGCGGGGTTTGAATTGTGCCCGGGATCGAAGGGAGATTCGTCCAAAGAAACAACAGCCCAGCTGTCTTTCAAGAGTCCGTGGGCACTAAGCAGGGTGAGCGCATCTTGCTTGATGCTTCCGAGATTGCAAACCAGTAGAACGCCTTTCGGGCTGGCGGGCTGTGCTAACCCGTTGAACAGTTCTCCGCAGGCCTGCCGAAAGGCTGCCTCGCGGCTCTCCCATTCCCGGTTGCGCTCCATCTTGTCAGGAAATCGGTCCTTGCCCGCGGGCGAATAAGTTTCGCCGAGTTCATTGGTCGACAGCGACTCCTCTATAGCTGCCATCGCGGAGGACTTCTTCGCTCCCCCTTTCGAAGCCATTCGGTGTAAGCCGGTGGGATGCTGGCGCCAATCAGGTGACACGCCTTTCGCATCGACAGCGGCCTGGAGCTGCGCCGCCGTCTTGGCGATTACCTCATCCTTGCCGCCAACGGCGACGCTTTGCAGATGTCTTACCGATGGATGCCAGATGTCCTCTTTGGTCTCTGGGTCGGCGCGCCAGCGCACCCAGGCTTGGCCGGTCGGCACCATGAACAGTGTCGGTGTTCCTACCGCACCGGCAAGTTCTTTCACCATGGTGTGGGGTGCGATCACGAGATCGAGTTCCTTGATCAGCGCGGCGACGCCATCAAGGTCGTCCTTGATGTCGGCCCCGTCCCATCGATGCACGCTGATACCAGGCTTCCGCTCGAGCGCGTCAAGTTCGGCCTCGCACTCATCATATTGCAGGTTGACGAAATGCACGCCTTGGACCTGAAGGATGGGCAAGAGCTGGTCCAGTGAGAAGTAGTGCTGATCGCGCTTATAGTTCTTGGAGGCGCTGCGCCAGCTAAGCCCGACCTTGAGACCAGGCCCGAGCTCGGCGAGCCGCGCGCGCCATATGTCCCGCTTGACGGGGTCGGGCACGAGATAACCCTGGTGACGAGGAAAGGCGGACCGCTCGCGTCGCAGATAAAGCGGCAAGTCTCCCGCCATGCAGAGATGATCGAATTGATTGGCCAAGCAGTAGAGATCGAGGCTGAGGGCGCGGCTAAGCCTGAAGCTTTGCCGTTCGACGCTTTTTTTCCTCCAATTTCGGACCGTGTTACGAGCTGCCGGGATGAAAGTGACGTCGGGGAGGGATCGCGCCAGCAGCGGAATGAGCCGTGGATCCGCCGAGACCGCAACATTTTGAACCCGGGCGAGCAGATCAGGATAGCAGGACGCATACCGGATTTCATCTCCGACACCCTTCTCGGCCAGCACCAACAATGTCTTGTCTTGAAGCGGTTCACCCTGCCAGATCGCTGTGCCATTCGGCGCTGCGAGCACAAAACGATCCCGTCTTTTTTGATATTGCTGCCAGCCGGCAATCAGGTCGCCTTGCCGCATCAACGGCCCGGCCGGCATGGTCATGCAGCCCGGGTTCTTTAGAAACAACTCTGCATCGGAGATGTGAGCCTGACCTTTACGTGCGGCCTTTATGGCGCCGGTGTCGTCGCCGAGAAACTCTAGGACCTCCGATAGCTCGAAATAGCCTATAGGGTCGGCATTGGGCATGGCGAGGGCCCGCTCCAGAAGGGCTCGCGCATTTTCGAGCCTGCCGGACCATTTTTCGCAATGCGCGAGAAACTGATGGAGGGCCGGGTCGCCCGGTCCGATTGCCGCAAGCTCGATGGCAGTCTTTGTCACCTCCTCCACACCGGCGCTTTTCAGAAGATCGCTCAGGAGTGTGATAGCTTTGTCGATAAATGGGCGAGCGGCCTCCGGATTAGATCTCATTATGTCTTTCAGCCGCAGCACGAGGTGCTGGTGCAGCCACTTCAACAAATCCTTAGAGTCGGCGATATCCCTGGTGTCAATCTCAGTAACATCGGCCTCGGTCTCAAGCTTTTTCACCCACAAACCGGAGAGCAGGTGGTACGCGATTTCTTTTAAGCTTTGATCCTGAGGCGCCGGCTCGTGAAGGTGAGCCTGCTCAAGAATAAATTCTCTGAGTTCGATCTCTTTGGTTTCGATCCTTGCCTGCAGCTTATAAAGCCACGATCCGGAGATCGACTTTAATTCGTCGTTCGTAAAGTGATTCAAGCTTGCTTCGACCAGCTTGAAGTCTCTGGTGCTGAGACCAATCACCAAAGCCACCATTACAGCATGTTGACCGTAGTAGTGCTTGATCGCACCTATCGAATGGCGCAGGAGGAAGCGACTCGGTGCGTCTTTTTTCTGAAGAATATATTGCGCGAGATATCGTTCGACACTGGTTAGACGGCGATTGGGTGCGGGGACTTTAGCGCGAAGTTGTTTCGAGAGCTGGCGTTGGACCTTGTTCGCAAGCTTTATCTGTTGCTGCAGCATCGTGACAGCGGCACCTGACACAGCGGCACCCGACATTTTGCCGAGTGATTCAGGGATTGAGTTGGGTGGTGGGGTTTGGTCCGTCAAACTAGGCAGTGCGGTTTGCTTGGACTCTTTGCTGGGCAGATCTGGGCCGACTTCCAACACTGAGATACCCCCTAAACGTCGTGTCCGTTCTGCAAAATGCCGTTAAACCGTGTTCAAATTTGGCTTAATCACCCAGCCCTTTAGCTCCTCGGCGAGGGCTCGATTTTTTCGCGCGGAACCTATCAGAGACGCCGCTTCCCGGCTAGACGGTCCGCTTAACCCCTAATATACCGGCGAATCTTCACATTTTCCGACAGAGGGGTACCCAACCCCTACGGTCTCAGACCTGCGCAAATCTTCAAGACTTTTGTAGAGCCTGGAGATTTGCCAGAGCCCGGGACAGGTCGTTCAGAACCTCGTGGGCAAGTTGCGTCAATTCGGCAGCCGCATCGATGTTGTCGTCCCCATTGCACACTTCCCAAGCCCAAACTACCCTAACCCAATTGAAAAAGGGAAAACCCGATGCTCGCGCAATGGCTTGAAGCACTTATTGAAAGTGAGGACGACGCGGAGCGCGACTTTTATGACGACATTATCTCAAGCTTCGACTTTCGACGTTATGCCGAACTAAAGCAGGAGTTCGACGAATCGACTGTCGAAAATAGCTGGTTCAATCTGCCGTTCTACATAAGTCGCGGCTATAAGTTCGCCAAGAAGCTCGATCTACACCGCCGTCCGCCGCTGCAAATTCTCGATCTCGCCTGCGGGCCGAATTATTTCGGCTATGTCTGCCAGAGGCTCGGGCATCATGTAGCAGGCGTTGACTATCCCCATCCGGCATTTACCGCCATATCGGATTTTCTAGGCGTGACGTTTATCGGCGAGCCGATCAAGCCGCAAAAGCCGGTGCCGGGAACGCGGCGTTACGATGTCGTCACCGCATGGCGCGCAAGCTTCTATCAGCGTGCATACGGCGAACTATGGACGCTCGAAGATTGGAGCTTCTTCTTCGATGACCTGTTTCGCAATCGCATGACGCAGCAGGGTCAGATCCACTTTATGCTGAACCGGATGGAGGGCATGAAGGGACTGCGCGTCAACAGTCCGGACTTTGCCAAATTCATCGAGGATCTAGGAGGTCAGGCGAAGGGTAACCTTATTACCTTCAAGACGAACCCGGATACGTCCGCCACCTTTGCTTCGATCTTGCGACGCTTTGTCTCTGCCCTGGACTCACTTAGCCGGGGTTCGTTTCTTGGGTTTCGTAGCCGAGTTCGGGAGCCTTCTCGATGAAAAACGCTTCGATTGAGTCGTTGCTTTGACAACATAACCTGTGGATTCTCGAACGTGAATGCGAGCCGCGAAGTATAGCAGCAATCTTGCATCAAACCCGTATCCTGGCTAGCCTCCCGGTCAAACTGGCAGGGCAGCATGACCACAGAACCTCTCTCAAGCGGCAAAGATAGTACAGGCCCCGAGGAGGAGTTCCGCGGTGATGCGGCCGATATGGAGAGATGGCCTAATGCGAGGCAGACGTTTACCAAATTGCAGGACGGCCTCGCCGAACTCGAGGCGCTTGGTCTCAGGTATGAGTTGCACGCGCACAAAGGGATGACCAAGAAACGTAAGCGTGAATCGCTTCGTCTCAGTAAAAGGCATCAATAGAACTTCGGCTCAGTTTTGTACCAAGCGGGGGGATTGATCTTGGAAGAAACTCCACTTGAGCGGATTCGGAAACTCGAGGCCGAGCGGCAGCGGCTCAAAGAACAAGCCATGGCCAAGGTACATGAAGCGATAGCCGAACTTGGCAAGATGGGATTGATCTACGAGCTTCGCGAACGCAAGAAAAAAGCAAAGAAAAAGGAGCCACCTAGCTTGAGCCCCAAGGCTCAGCGACGCAGAACGGATGCTGCTGCCGAATGAAGGTAATGGCCCTATCACGTATGGAAAACTAAGCAGAGCGCCAAGCCGCTGCTTAGTTCGCTCAATCCGTGATGATCCGCTTGCAAATCTCATCAACCGAGGGGTGTCCTCGCTTGATATAGTTCTGGATTGCCCTATCGGACCAAACTGGTATGCCCGCTTGCGCCTTCTTGTGGGGTATCCAGCCGAACGGATATGGAATCATCACCTCGCTACGATAAAACTCAAATACCAACGTCGCCCGCCTCACGAGCTCGTCGGTCAGTACGATCCGCTCCGGGTGGCGAAGCAGGTGTTCGTAGTCTTCCCTATCCTGTGGCATTGGGAAAGCGAGCGCGTGGCCGGTGGGTAAGTTGGCATTGCAGACCACAACGGGCACACGCATCAGGGCAAGTTCGCTTGCGATCGTACCGCGCCAAGTTATGCCGAAATCGATAACCGGCGTCAGCTCGGCGTTATTAAGCCAGCGGTGACCTAGAATAACTACGTTTTGCGGCAGCGACTGGTCCAAGAGCTCGACGAAAAACTGGCGAGGGATACCTATCTGCTCGAAGCGCGCCTCATCGGGGTGTGGCTTGATCAAGAGAAGCACATCGGTATCGGCAAGCGTCGCCACTGTATGATTGTACCAATCACGACGATCGAAGTGTGCCGGCCCTTGATCTAGCGATGGACACCCGAAATCAAATGGTACGGTCCCGTATAAGCAAGCCACCTTGCCGCCGCTCTGGCGGTGTCGATCTATCCGATCTAAGACGAGCTTCCCCTCAGGACTAGGCTGGGAAAGCCCCGTACGGTTCTGCAGGGCCCAGTGGCGAGAATGTTCAACCGCCTCGTCATTGCTACTTTTCTTCTTGAACCACGCATCGAACTGGTCTTGGCGAATCGCCCCGGCCGAATAGAGCTTGTGACGTGTCACGTTTTGGCACTCCATCGCCGAAAGGAGTAGGGGAGACTTACCTCCGTGGTAATACCTCTCATTGGCGCCGCGTATGTCCACGAACTCGATACCGTGCTTGTAGCCACGCTCGTCACAATACAATCTGAGTACACCAGTCGGGGCATAGTCCGCTTC
>Ga0190265_10000625_pt1 | contig 24401 bp, 18 predicted proteins | sample Popmic124T_FD_133135 | JGI IMG/M metagenome (GOLD analysis project Ga0190265, IMG submission 133135) | Populus adjacent soil microbial communities from riparian zone of Indian Creek, Utah, USA - 124 T | ecosystem: Environmental > Terrestrial > Soil > Riparian zone | place: USA: Utah | collected...
AACAACGAGGTCTACGGGGTCCAGCACGGACGCGACATGCTGTTCGAGAACTGGCCACAGTTCTTCACGGTAGAAGAGGATGCGGTGCTTCCGTCGGAGGAGTTCGTGCGCATCGCGGATGGGAGCAACAACGGCTGGCCGTACTGCTATCACGACGCCGTATTCGAGAACAGGAAGGTGCTCGCTCCCGAGCGCGGCGGTAATGGACAGATAGTGAGCGGCGTTGGTGTCGACTGCGCGACTTTCAACGAGCCGCTAGCGGCTTTCGGTGCGCATTGGGCGCCGAACGGAATGCATTTCTATACGGGTACCCAGTTTCCTGGCCGATATCGTAACGGTGTATTCATTGCCTTTCACGGCGGCTTCGACCGCGCGCCGCTTCCCAACGAGGGATTCAACGTGATGTTCATTCCAATGGGAGCGAACGGAGAGCCCTCCGGTCCGGCCGAAGTGTTTGCGGATGGCTTCGCTGGCCCGACCGGTCCGCTGCCGGCTAACGCGTTGCACCGTCCGGTCGGAGTAACCGAAGGCCCCGATGGATCGCTTTATGTCTCGGACGACAAGGGCGGGCGCATCTGGCGGATCATCCACAGGCCGTAGTCGGCAGCATGTAGAGTCTTTGCGCGGCCTGCTTCTTCCATTGGCCATCTCCCCAGATGGCCAGTCGCCGAGCGCAGGTCAGGGAAACCTCATCTCGTCGCTCTGCGGAAGGCGGAGACGACGATGCCGCCGCCTGGCTGCGCTGGGCGGCGGCACTCGGCTACGCCGCATGTGGAATTGTCTACATCGCCATCGGCGCGATCGCAGCCGCCGTTGCCGTGGGTCTCGAGGAGCGCCCCGCTGGGGCTCCGCGCGTAATGCGCATGATCGAAGACCAGCCATTCGGAAAGCTCATGCTGGTGGCGTTGAGTCTGGGCTTTCTCGGTTACGCTGCTCTCAGTCTCTCCGGCGCGTTTCGTGATCCGGAAGGACGCGGACGCTCGCTCACAGGTCTTCTGATTCGTGCCGCCGACGCGGTCACCGGCGCGCTCTATGTCGCGCTTGCGGTGGCTGCCGTTCGTATCGTCGCTGCTCCGTCTCGACAGGGCGGCCGCATCGTCGAGATCTGGGCCGCGGGCGTCCTCGCTCTTCCCGGGGGAGCAGCTCTGCTCGGGAGCATTGGACTGGCGCTCCTGGCGGCGGGCGGATTCCTTGTCTATCGAGCGCGCGCGGAGCCGTTCGAGGACATCCTTGACCGACGCACGCTCCCTCCATGGCTCCTGAGATTCCTTACGATTGCTGCACGGTTCGGGACGCTGGCCCGCGGCCTGATCCTGGCTATTTCCGGAGTGCTCGTGATGCGGGCAGCAGCGACCCGACAGCCGGCCCAAACGGGCGACATCGGCGATGCACTATCCGCGGTTGAGACAACGCCGTTCGGGGCATGGCTGCTCGGCGTCGCGGCGCTCGGGTTCATCGCCTACGGTGTATATCAGCTGGCAAAGGTCCGCCACCGGCGAGTGCCGATCCGTTAGCAGCCCATCTTCGGTTGATTACGCGAGTCCGTTCGTATTAATTGTGCTGTTCTGCTCGTGTAGTAGCGGCTAGGTAGCTCAGTTGGTAGAGCAGCGGACTGAAAATCCGCGTGTCGGCGGTTCGATTCCGTCCCTAGCCATTTCCGTCCTCTCGTTGAGTCGCGGCCTTCATCTCGCGAACGAACCCGGCGAGGTCACCGCCCTCGGCAATCCTTCTCACGATCGCCGATCCGCTGATGGCTCCTATAGCCCCCGCCGACATGGCAGCGCGAACCTGGGCTGGGGTCGAGATGCCGAAGCCGAGTACGGGCGGGGGTGCTCCGAGCGCCTTGAGCTCCTCGATCAACCGATTCCGATCACCGCGCAAGCGCTGGTCCTCTCCGGTTACGCCTCCGCGCGAGGTGACATAGGTGTAGCCCTCGCCTTCGGCGGCAATGGCCGCAAGCCGATCGCTACTGACGTTAGGCGGCGCGATGAAGACAGGAGCAATGCCGTGTACTCGAGCAGCCGCAACGCTCGCCCGCGACTCGATCAATGGCAGATCCGCTACCACGACTGAATCCACTCCCGCTCCCGCTGCGTCGGCATAGAATCGTTCGGGGTCGCCCCGATGAAAAACGAGGTTGGCGTAAACCAGGAGACCGATCGGGAGCGTGGGGAACTCGTCGCGCACGCTCGCCACGATCCGCCAGCAGTGGGCGCGGCGTACGCCACGCGCGAGCGCCCGTGTCGCGGCGGCCTGGATCACCGGTCCGTCAGCCATCGGGTCCGAGAATGGCAAGCCCAGCTCGAGCGCATCCGCGCCGGCTGATACGAGAAGGCGAATCGCGGCCAGACTTCGCGCCGGGTCGGGATCGCCGAGCATCGCGAACGGGATGAACGCACCTTCTCCTCGTTCACCCAGGGTCCGGAACATCGTCCCGTATCGGGCTCCACGCGCGATCAAAGTCGTCATCCGGGCGGCGCCTCCGTTTCCCCGAATCCGAGCACGGTCTCGAGATCCTTGTCTCCCCGGCCGGAGAGGTTGACCAGTATGGTGGCGGGCGGCGAATGCGCGCGCGCTTCCTTAAGAGCGATGGCGAGTGCGTGGGCCGACTCGAGCGCCGGTATTATGCCTTCCGCCCGCGCCAGAATACGAAATGCTTCAACCGCCTCGGCATCGCTGCAAGTGGTATAGGTTGCCCGCCCGGATTCGTGCAGGTGTGCGTGCTCGGGCCCCACACCGGGATAGTCCAGGCCTGCTGAAATGGAATGGCTTTGGCCGATCTGACCTTCCTCGTCCTGGAGCGCGTAGCTGTAGGCGCCATGCAATACGCCGGGACTCCCCGCAGTGAGCGTCGCACAGTGCTTCCCGGACTGAAGACCAAGACCGGCGGCCTCGACCCCGAGCAACCGGACCTGGGGATCGCCCATGAACGCGGTGAAGATTCCCATCGCGTTCGACCCGCCGCCAACGGACGCGATGACGACGTCCGGCAATTCTCCCGTCGCCTCGAGAAGCTGCTGGCGCGCTTCGTCACCGATGATGCGCTGAAAATCCCGGACCATGAGCGGGAATGGGTGCGGGCCGGCAACGGTGCCGAGCAGGTAGTGAGTGTCCTCGTAGCTCGCTGACCAATCGCGCAGCGCTTCGTTGATGGCATCCTTGAGCGTGCGCGACCCGTTGGTCACGGGCACGACTTCGGCGCCCATCAGCCGCATCCGAAAGACATTCTGCTTCTGCCGCTCGGCGTCGACCGCGCCCATGTAGATGACGGTCTCCAGGCCGAGCACCGCTCCGGTGAGCGCGGTAGCGACTCCGTGCTGGCCGGCGCCGGTTTCGGCGATCAATCGACGCTTCCCCATTCGTCGTGCCAGGAGGCCCTGCGCGAGCGCCTGGTTGGTCTTGTGCGCACCGCCGTGCAGAAGGTCCTCACGCTTGAGGTAGATGCGCGTCGGCGAATCCGTGGGGAGATTTCGGCACCGGTACAATGGCGTTGGCCGTCCGGCGTAGTGGCGCAGCAGATCATCCAGCTCGCGCCTGAACGACGGGTCGTCCTTCGCGTCGAGGAACGCTGACTCGAGTTGCTCGAGCGCGGGCACGAGGATCTCGGGGACGTACGTTCCGCCGAAGCGGCCGAACCGTCCGGCGAGCTTCAAGCGGAGTCTCCCCGGCCGGAAAGGCGCCGTCTCGCCTTGAAGAAATTCCGCAGAAGGCCAGCGTCCTTGCGGCCGGGCACAGATTCCACTCCCGAGCTCGCGTCAAGCGCCCAGGTACCGAGCCCGGCGGCCGACTCGACATTCTCCGCGTGAATACCGCCCGCCAGAATCACGTCCGGGCGCTCGGGATACTTCTCCAGCAGCGACCAATCGAAGGGAGCGCCTCGTTCGTCACGGTTCGCGACGCTTCTGCTGTCGAGTAACAGGCGATCGGCGGATGTTTGTGCCGGAAGACGAGTTTGGACGCGCTCGGCTTTCCATACCGCTGTCGCGGATGGAACCCGAGCGCGAATCGCGGCGATCTCGTCATCGGTCTCGGCGCCATGCAGCTGTACCGCCGCGAGCTCGAGGCGATGCGCCATCGATGCGATCGCATCCGGGGCCTGATCGACGAATACTCCCACCCATTCGAGCGGCGTGCCGGCGACGATACGAGCAGCTGTCACTTCCGCGATCGTGCGCGGTGAGCCGTGCGCGAAGACGAGGCCGCCGTGTGTGGCTCCGGCCTCGAGCGCGGCAGCGGCATCCTCGGTCGTCGTCACGCCGCAAATCTTGGTGCGGCCGTACACGAGAGCCCGAACCGCGCGATCGATGTCCGGCTCCCGCATGAGCGCGCTGCCGATCAGAAATGCATCTGCGTGCGGACGAAGCTCCACCACGGTCTCGCGGGTCGCAATTCCGGATTCCGCGATGACCAGGATGTTCGGCGGTATCGCGCGCGCGACACGGGCGGTGTTGGAGATGTCCATCTCGAGAGTGCGGAGGTTGCGGTTGTTGATCCCGATGATCGACACGCCGAGTGCAACCGCTCTTGCCGCCTCGCGCTCGTCGTGAACCTCGGTGACGACCTGCATTCCGAGTCGGTCTGCCTGGAGCGCACATGCGCGCCAGGTGTCGTCATCGATGGCCGCGAGAATCAGCAGGATCGCATCGGCTCCGTGCACGCGAGCCTCGATGACCTGAAACGGCTCCAGGATGAAATCCTTGCAGAGGAGCGGCTGGTCGAGCTGCTCGCGCACTCTTGCCAGCCGGTGCAGGGAGCCTCCGAAGAACGTCGCGTCGGTCAGCACGGAGACCGCATCGGCGTGGCGGCCGTAGCTCCCGATCACGAGATCGTCGGAGGGATCGGAGCGAATCACGCCCGTCGATGGAGACGACGACTTGATCTCGAGAACGAATCCCGGATGTCCGGACCGAACCGCGGCGCTGAAGCTCCGGTCGGAACGTGTGGCGCGGGAAAGCAGGCCTTCGACCGATGCCGTGGTTTTTCGGGCCGCGATCTCCCCCCGCTTGTGCTCGAGAATCGCGTCAAGCACTGTGCGAGAGCTCGATGAGACGGGAAAGGCGGCGCGCGCCACCGCCACCGTCGAGCGCCTGGCGTGCGAGACGACTGCCGTGACGGATCGTCGAGGCGAACCCGGTCGCCCACGCCAGTACGCCGACATTGATGGCGACCGCGTCGGCGTGAGTGGAACGGCCTTTTCCTGACAGCAGCTCGAAGAGCCATTCAGCGTTCTCCTCGGGACCCGCGCCGGTGAGCGATTCCATCGGCACGGGCGCAAGTCCCGCATCGGACGGATCGATCGTGACATGTCGGAGCTCGCCGCCCTGGACCAGCACCCCGGTCGTCGGTCCATGAAGAGCTACCTCGTCGAGACCGCTCCCGTGCAGCACGAGGGCGACTTCGCGCCCGAGGAGCTGAAGGGTGCGGGCCGCGGGCTCGCACAGCAGGGGATCATAGATCCCCATCATCTGCCATGGTGGGCGCGCGGCGTTGGCGATCGGCCCGACCAGATTGAACACCGTGCGAACGCCGAGTGCCCGACGGACCGCAACGGCGCGGCGTACGCCGGGGTGGTAGTGGGGCGCGAAGACGAAGCAGATGCCAAGCTCGTCGAGACAACGCCGGCTCACTTCAGGAGTGGGATCGAGTCGGACGCCGAGCTGCTCGAGGACATCGGCCGAGCCGCACCGCGAGGAAACGGAGCGGTTGCCCGCCTTGGCGATCGGGATGCCGATCTCGGCGGCGACGAACGCAGCCGCGGTCGAAATGTTGAAGGTCGAGGTTCCGTCTCCGCCGGTGCCGCAGCAATCGGCGTACTGGTAGTCGGGGCGGGCGAAGGGGATCGCGGCGGCGAGGAGCGCCTCTACCGCACCGGCCATGACCTCGGGGGTTTCACCCCTCGTCTTGAACGCTATCAGCACACCGGCCATCTCGATCTCGGAATAATCACCCGCGAGAAGGTGGTTGAAAGCGACGGTGCTCTCGTCTCTCGAGAATCCGCGACGGGCAAGCGTGTCGAGGACGTCGCGTGCCCGCATCGGCCGTGCCGCCGCCGGCGACGCTTCGTGGTGGCGCAAGACCGTCCCGCCCCTCGGAAAATCCAGCTTCTCCTTCAACACCATGGTCATCCCGGCCTAAATGGTCATAAAAAACAAAAAAGCCCATCGCCAAAGGCGGTGGGCTTCGTGAAGTGCTCTTGTCCGGAACTCTAGACTATATCATGCGCACGAGTGCTCACCGCGGGGGAAATCGCGCTGAGCCACCAGTTCTGTTGCAGGGTGAGTGATCGCATTGAGAACAAGTATCGGTGCGGGGGACGAATCCGTCAAGACCGCGCCGCGGGGCGCGAGGCTTGCCCAAGTCGATCTTTGAGGTTTGAGTACGCGGCATCCACGCGCTGGATTTCGCGGATTGCCAGCCTGGTTCATCTCTAGCGATCACATCAATGGATCTTCTGACAGACCCACAATCGTGGCTCGCTCTCGGTACGCTGCTCGCGCTCGAGATCGTCCTCGGCGTCGACAACGTCGTCTTCATCTCGATCCTGGCTGGGAAACTTCCCAAGGAGCAGCAAAAGCGCGCGCGGACAATGGGTCTCGCCCTGGCGCTGATCACGCGAATACTGCTGCTGCTGTCCCTCGCGTGGATGATCAGGCTCACGGCGCCGCTCTTCTCGGTGTTCGGTCAGGGATTTTCCGGCCGCGATCTCATTCTCATCGTCGGCGGACTCTTTCTCATCGCCAAGAGCACGCACGAGATGCATAACCGCCTCGAGGGAGAGGATGGAGAAGAGCCGAAGGGCGGCTATCCCTCTTTTCGCGGCGTGATCATCCAGATCCTGCTGCTCGACATCGTGTTCTCGCTCGACTCGGTGATCACGGCTGTCGGAATGGTCGACCGCATCGAAATAATGATCACGGCGGTGATTCTCGCGCTCGTCGTGATGCTCGTAGCGGCCGGACCGATCAGCGGCTTCGTCGAGGGCCATCCCACCGTGAAGATGCTGGCGCTCGCCTTTCTGCTCCTCATCGGCACGACGCTGATCGTCGAGGGCTTCGGCCAGCACATCCAGAAGGGATACATCTACTTCGCGATGGCGTTCTCGCTGTTCGTCGAGGTCCTGAATCTCAGAGTGCGAAAGAAATCCGAGCCCGTGCACCTGCATCGGGCTTACAAGGTCGACCCAGGCGTGCCTTGAGCGCGGTGTAAGGCAAACCGCGCGCTCAGCGCGCGCGGATGCGAGGTCCCCGGCGCGAGGCTGGCTCGGGCTCCGGTGCCGGCTTCCGGCCTTCGTTAACGGGACCCGAAAGGTGGAACTGAGTATCGTCGGCGGGCATCCAGCGCTCCGCCCAGGCCCCGAGCTCGTCGAGTGCCTTCTGGAGGCTGCTGCCCTTCTCGGTCAGCTCGTACTCGACACGGACCGGGCTCTCCGGAAGCACCGTGCGGGTGACCAGCCCCTCCGTTTCCAGGGACCGGAGCCGCTCGGAGAGCATACGATCGGTGATGTCCGGAATAGCCGCCTTAATGGTGGCATAACGGGTTCGGCCATGCAGCAAGGTCCTGATGATTGCGCCGGTCCATCTGCCACCGATGAGCTCAACGGCTCGGTGGAAGCGCGAACAGACGGGGGAGACGGGCTCAGGCATGTGAGAAAGAAGTCAAAGAAGCATACTTGACACAACTAACTTACTATAATATACTACCATACAAGAGATAAGTAAAGCCCTTTGGCCTGCACAGATTACCAGAAACAAGAGGACTTAACGATGACCGTAACAGCAATAAGAGAGGCCGCCACCAAAGGCGGCGCAAGGACAGCCTGGAAGCTGGATCCGGCCCATACGCTGGTCGAGTTTTCCGCCAAGCACATGATGATTACGACCGTGAAAGGCCGGATCGCCGATGTCGAAGGCACGATCTACACGGACGAGAAAGATCCCAGGAATTCATCCGTCGAAGCAACCCTCAAGGGCACTAGCATCGATACGCGGAGCGATCAGCGGGATCAGCACCTCCGTTCCGGCGATTTCCTGAACGTCGAGCAGTTTCCCGAGATCAAATTCAGGAGCGCCCGGGTCGAAGGGGACAAGGACAAGTTCAAGTTGACGGGTGATCTGACCATCCGCGACGTAACGCGGCCAGTCACGCTCGACGTTGAATACGGCGGGCGCACTCGTGATCCATGGGGTGGAGAGCGCGTCGGCTTCAGCGCCACGGGCAAGATCGACCGCCGGGACTTCGGGCTGGTCTGGAACCAGGCCATGGAGACGGGCGGCGTGCTGGTGGGCAATGACATCAAGATCAACATCGAAGTCCAGGCAGTCAAAGCAGCCTGAACCGGATTCGATACAATCCGCTGGCGGAGTTTCATCTCGTCAGCGGATTTTTCGTGGATTTGTCCCAGCCAAACAGCCTCTGCCCGCTGAATCGATGCGTCCGCGGCGCGGGCAGTGATTCTCACCGCGAATTCCTCGCTGCCGGCCAGGCCCTATCTTAGGTTAGCGCCACTCTAACAGCAGGAGCAGGCATGCATCGAGGCTTTGTCGGTGTAGCGATGGTCTGCGCGTCGGTGGGAACCGCGAACGCCCAGCGGTGCAGAGTGGCGGCGGAAACGAACGAAGCAAAGCTCCTTGCGTTTTACACCGCGCCAATCGCTTTTTCCATGGCGACAGCGCCGCAGGTAACTCAGGCGGGCTTCGTCAGATTCGGCGCGGAGCTCGAGTACGTCCCCAAGCCCGATCCCGCGCTCGAGCAAACGGGAGCCTGCTTCACTCAGAAGAGCGAAGAGACCTCACTTTCCCCCGTCTTTGGCCGGCCGCGTATCACGATCGGTGCCCCGCTCGGCTTCACCATCGAGCTCGCGTATCTCCCGCCTGTCACCATCGCCAGGGCCACGCCCAACCTGTTCAGCTTCGCCATCGCGCACGCGAGTCATTTTTCCATCGGCCCCCGGGGCGGCACTACGCTGATGCTGCGCGGACACGGAACCTACGGGACCGTCAAAGGTGCGATCACCTGTCCGGAAGCCTCATTGCAACAGACATCGCCGACCGCGCCCTGCCACGGCACTGAGCCCTCCGACGACACGTTCCGGCCGAACATGTTCGGAGGCGAGATCGCGGTCGGGGTCACTCCCACCATACGTGCGTTCTCGCTTTACGTCGGTGCCGGGGCCAACAGCATAGACCCGCATTTCCGCGTCGGATTCACGGATCTCGCGGGGTTCGTGGACACGACGCGCGTCGAGCTGCAGGAGCCCATGGTCCGGGCGACCGTCTTCGGTGGGATAACCGCTTTCGTGAGGCAGGCGTTCGATATCGGTGCCCAGGTCTACTCGGTCCCATCGGACGCGACGATGTTCCGTCTCATGGGAGGGTTCCGATTCAGGTAGGCGGGCATGCTTCCTGAATGCTTTGCCGGCATATCTCGATCGAGGGGTTCGATGAAGCCAGGCTGGCAACACGTGAAGGAAGCGATCACCACCGATCAGAGGAATCTGACGGCCGATGAGCACATCCACGAAGAGGAAAAACGGGAGCTCAAGCTGAACGAGGGCGACGAATCCGTCATCCCGCCGAAGAAACGCGGAAAATCGAGCCCCCGCGAGAAGAAATAACTCCCACCTGCATAACAAACGCCCCTAGCGAGGGGCGTTTGTCATTCCCGGAATGATCGCGGGTCACATGGACAGCATGCGGCCAAAGCTATCCGGGTCCGTCGGGAGAGTGAAAGATTCGACTCCGTGTCTCGCCGCGACGCGACTCACTTCGGCGGCGAACCTGAATGGACTGAAGAGGATCGGCTTGGCTCCCGACTCCCGGACGGCGTTGAGCAGAGACTCAGTGCAGTCCTGATGATCGCAGTCCACGACCACCACTGAAGGCCGCACCCGCCGGATCACGTCTTCGGCGATGTCCGCCCGCGCGAGGTAAATCGGCTCGAGACCTCTGAGCTCCACCATCAAACCAAGCAGCGCCGCGACCACTTCCTCGCGTGCGAGAATCAACACTTTTCCCAATGCAGCCAGCCGGAGCAAGAAAACCTTGGCTCACAGGCAACTTGCGGGCCCACACGGGCACTTTCCGCGCACACTCCGGCGGACAAATGAAACCATTCCTCGTCTGGCGGACCCTCTGCACGCCGTGGATATTCTAGGAACAAATGTCCACTTCTGGCACCGTCCGGTCAGAAGGGCGGAAAACTATTTCAGCAAACGCGTGTGAGCTCACTATCAGAAGGCACCATGAAAGAGCTGCGTTCGGCGCTGACCGATCAGCTCAGACAGCCTGACGCTCCGACAACCGAGCTGAGCGAACTACTGCGCAGGATCGGGCGCGAGGCTCACGAAAAGGGAATACGTCCCGAGCAGCTGATCATTATCTTCAAGCAGCTGTGGAATTCTCTCGCGGAATCGCTGCGTCCCCAGAACGTCGATCAGTACGAGCGCATCCGTCAACGGTTGGTGACACTCTGCATTCAGGCATACTACGCCGAGTAGCAGTCGACGATAGTTCGGCGCGGCGTCCGCGGCATACCTCTGGCGTGGCGGTCTGACGTGGCAACAGCGATCCCGCCCAAAGCACCGCCTACAATTCTGAGTCGTCTCTTCCGCCGGTCCAGGAACGGAGTCGGCGAAGAGCTCGTCGGCCCGATTCGCGGCGAAGTCCTGGGCGCCGAGCGTCTCGGCGAGCGCGCGCGCGCGGTTGCCCGCGCGCACCATCTGCTGCCGGCACAGAAACAGCGCGGCGTCGGACCGCTGCTGCTCCGGCTCGAGGATACGAGAGGCGTTCTCGACCGCGTCTACCAGGAGCTGAACGAAGGCGCCGAGAAGGGCCTCGACATCAGCCCCGCCGGCGACTGGCTTCTCGACAATTTCTACATCGTACAGGAGCACATCAGGGAGATCCGCACCAATCTCCCCAAGGGCTACTACGAGGAGCTGCCCAAGCTCGCGACGGGCTCGCTGGCCGGATACCCGCGCGCGTACGAGGTGGCGATCGAGCTCATCGCCCACACCGAAGGGCACCTCGATCTCGACAACATCACCCTGTTCGTCCGTGAATATCAGACTGTAACGCCGCTGCGCATGGGCGAGCTGTGGGCGATTCCGACGATGCTGCGTCTCGGCCTCGTCGAGAACATCCGCCGCATGGCGCTGCGGGTCGCGGCGCGCCTCAAGGAAGTCGAATCGGCGGACAGGGCGGCGGCGACGCTGCGTGAGGCCAGCGAGGAATCGCACCAGAAGCTGGCCGCCGCGCTCGCCGCTTTCGTGGACAACCACCCGCCGTTCACTCCGACCTGGGTCGCCCGTTTTCTCCAGCAGGTGCGGTCGTACCAGACGAACTTCACGCCGCTCATCTGGCTCGAGCAGTGGATCGGAGAAGACGGCCCCAGCGCCGAGGAAGCGGCGACGCGCTCGAATCGCCGCGTCGCCCTCACGCAGGTTACCGTCGCCAACAGCATCACCAGTCTCCGCACAATCTCGCGGCTCGACTGGAAGGAATTCGTCGAGTCACAGAGCCTGACCGAGCGTCTGCTGCGCGAGGACCCGGCCGGACATTACGCGGGAATGACCTTCGGCACGCGCGACCACTACCGCCACGTGGTCGAGCACATCGCCAAGCGGGTCAAGCGGCCCGAGGAGGAGATCGCCAAGGAAGCGATCGCTCTCGCCCGCGCGGCGGACGCATTGGATGTGAGGTACGCCCACGTCGGCTACTATCTGGTCGACAACGGGCGGCCGGTATTCGAGCAGAAAGTCGGCTACACGCCGCCTCCAGCCGAACGACTGCATCGCTGGACTCAGCGCCATCCGAACGTGCTGTATTTCGGAGGAATCTCTCTCGTCACCGCCTTCGCGCTCGCGGCGATCCTGCAACTGGTCCGCGACGTTCCTCTTTCGGTGCTGGCGGTGATGGGGGTGCTCGCGATCATTCCCGCCAGCGAGATAGGGATCAGCGTCATCAATCAGCTCGTGACATTGCTGATGCCGCCCCGCCTCCTGTCGAAGCTCGAGATGCGGGACTTCGGCATTCCCGACGAGTACATGACCGCCGTGGTCGTGCCCACTCTTCTCGGCAGCGTGCGCGGGGTGGAAGAGGCGCTCGAGCACATCGAGGTCCAGTATCTCGCCAACCGCGATCCGAACCTGCGCTTCGCGATCCTGAGCGATTTCACCGATTCGCCGACGGAACTGCGGGATGGAGACGACGCCATCCTGGCGGCAGCGACGGTCGGGGTGCACCAGCTCAACGCGAGGTACGCCACCGGTGGGGCCGATGTGTTTTTTCTCTTTCACCGCCCGCGACTCTGGAACGCGAAGCAGAAGGTGTGGATGGGGTGGGAGCGCAAGCGCGGAAAGCTGGCGCAGTTCAACCGCTTTTTGCGCGGCGGCGCCACAGATGCGTTCAGCACCATTGTCGGAGACGTCAGCCGTCTCACCGGCACGCGCTACGTAATCACGCTCGATTCCGACACGATCCTTCCGCGCGATGCGGCGCAGCTCCTCGTCGGAACGATCGCTCACCCGCTCAACCGCGCGAGATTCGACACAAGGGTCGGCCGCGTCACGCGCGGCTATGCGATAATCCAGCCGCGGGTCGGCGTCTCACTAACCAGCGCGCACCACTCGTACTTCGCGGCCATACACTCCGGTCACCCCGGCGTCGACCCGTATACCACAGCGGTCTCGGATGTCTATCAGGACCTCTATGGCGAAGGGAGCTTCACCGGAAAAGGCATTTACGAAGTCGACACCTTCGAGGAGGCGACGCACGGCAGGTTCCCCGAGAACACGTTGCTCAGCCACGACCTGATCGAAGGGACGTACGCACGCGCGGGACTGGCGACCGACATCGAGCTGTACGACGACTACCCGGCCCGGTATCTCACCTTCACGCGGCGGAAGCACCGCTGGATTCGCGGCGACTGGCAGCTCCTCGGCTGGCTGCGGCGCACTGTTCCCGGCCCGGATGGCCCCGAACGAAACCGGTTGTCGGCGCTCTCGCGCTGGAAGATCTTCGACAATCTGCGCCGCAGCGTCGTCGAGATATCACAGCTCGCACTGCTGATCGCCGGCTGGTTCCTGATGGCGGACTCGGCTCTCGAGTGGACGGGAATAGCTCTGGTCGTGATCGCCTTCCCGTGGCTGCTGTCGCTCGCGATCTCGCTGGCACGGCCGCCGCGCGACCAGTCGTGGCTCGCCTACTACATCGCCGTTGGCCGCGATGCGATGACGAACGCGCAGCAATTCGCGCTGGCGGTGGTGTTTCTGCCGCACCAGGCGGTGGTGTCGATGGATGCCATCATCCGGACGCTGTACCGGCTCTTCATCAGCAAGAAAAAGCTTCTGGAGTGGCAGACGGCGTCGCAGGTAGAGCGTGCGCTCGGAGCCGGATCGCAGCTGGAGCACTGGCGCAAGATGTGGCCGGTGGAAGCCCTGTGTCTGGTCCTCGGCGCCGCGATCGCGCTGCACGTCACGGTCGGAGCGGACAGCTCCGACGAGCGGTTCATGTTCGTGATGGGAACCTTCTCACTGCTTCTGGTCTGGGTCTCGGGCCCGAGCATCGCCTTCGCGCTCAGCAAGCCCGCCATCCTCGGTGAAGTACATCTCACCGAAGTGGAGCGGAAGGCGGCGCTGCGCTATGCGAAGCTGCACTGGGCGTACTTCGAGGAGTTCGTCACCGAGGAAACGCACTGGCTCGCCTCCGACAACTTCCAGGAGGATCCGTCGCCGGTGATCGCCCGCCGGACTTCGCCGACGAACATCGGGCTGCAGCTTCTCTCCACTCTCAGCGCGGTAGATCTGGGCTTCATCACCCGCTCGGACATGATAGGCCGGGTGGAGAAGGTATTCCGGTCGCTGGAGCGGATGCGCCGGTATCGCGGGCACTTCTTCAACTGGTACGAGCTGGGTGAACTGCGCGTCCTGGAGCCGGCGTACGTCTCGACGGTGGACAGCGGAAACCTCGCGGGCCATCTCATCGCGCTCAAGCAGGGCTGCTACGAGATGCTCAAGGATCCCTCGTGCACTCCCGAGGATGCCAAGCGCCTCAGGGCGATCGCCGAACGCGCACACGCGTACGCGGTCGAGATGGACTTCCGCTTTCTGTTCGACGAGAAGCGGAAGCTGTTCACCATCGGCTATCACATCGGCTCGAGCGCGGTCGACAACTCCTACTACGATCTTCTCGCGTCGGAGTCGCGGCTGGCGTCGTTCGTCGCCGTCGCGAAAGACGACGTATCCGTCGACCACTGGTTCAGGCTCGGCCGCCAGCTGACGGCCACGGCCGGGACACGAACGCTCCTCTCGTGGAGCGGGAGCATGTTCGAGTACCTGATGCCGGCGCTGGTGATGCAGACGTTTCCATTCACGCTGCTCGACCAGACCCACAAGGGATCGGTCAAGCGGCAGATTGCCTACGGCGCGGAGCGAGGGGTGCCGTGGGGAGTGTCGGAGTCGGCGTACGCGGTTCGCGATCGCGCCCACACCTATCAGTACCGCGGCTTCGGCGTGCCGGATCTCGCCCTGAAGCGGGGATTGAGCAAGGAGCTGGTGGTTGCGCCTTATGCGACCATGCTCGCAATGCTGGTCGAGCCGCAACAGTCGCTCAAGAACCTCGCTGTGCTCGAGGGCGAAGGGGCGCTCGGGCCGTACGGGTTTCGAGATGCGCTCGACTACACGCGGCCGTCGCCCGGGTCGAGGAAAACGGTCGTCTGCGCGTACATGGCGCACCACATCGGGATGAGCATCGTCGCGCTCGACAACGTGCTCAACCGCCAGATCTGGCCGCGCCGCTTTCATACGGATCCACTGGTGCGCTCGGCCGAGCTCGTGCTGCAGGAGCGCATACCGCGGCGGCTCAACCTCCAGGATGTTCAGGGAGACGACGCGGCGCGCGTACCGAGTGAGACCGAGAAGCCCGCGGTGCGCGATGTGGAGACGCCACACACGCCGCAGCCGGTCGTCGGGGTGCTCGGCAGCGTTCCCTATACGTCCCTCATCACGAATGCCGGGGGTGGCTACAGCCGTTACGGCAACCTGGCCGTTACGCGCTGGCGCCACGACAGCACTCGCGACAACTACGGCCAGTTCTGCTTCGTCAAGGATGTGGCGAGCGGGCTGGTCTGGTCGACCGCGTATCACCCGAGCGGCACGGAGCCCGAGTGGTACCGCGTGCTGTTCGCCAGCGACCGTGTCACGTTCGACAGGCGGGACGGCGACATCGACACGCTGACGGAGATCGCCATCGCGTCGGACGATTCAGCCGAGGTGAGGCGAGTCACCCTCACCAACAGATCGCTGGAGCCGCGCGAGATCGAGCTGACGAGCTATTCGGAGATCGTTCTCACCACCCCTGATGCGGATCGCGGACACCCTGCGTTCCACAACCTCTTCGTGCAGACCGAGTGGCTCGAGGCAAATGCCGCCCTGCTTGCCACCCGTCGCCCGCGCTCGGCAACCGAAGCAGGAATCTGGTGCACCCACGTCGTGGCGTACGGGCCCGAGATGGTAGGCAGCGTCACGTGCGAGACCGACCGGGCGAGGTTCGTCGGCCGGGGTCGGTCGGTGAGAAATCCACTGGCGCTCGATGAAGGCGCCGAGCTGAGCGGAACGGTCGGGGCGGTGCTGGATCCGGTGCTGTCGCTGCGCGTGCGTGTCGTGGTTCCCGCCGGCGCCTCGGCGCACGTTGCGTTCACGACGCTCGTCACCGACAAGAAGGAGCGCGCGATCGAGCTGGCCGATCTCTATCATGACCCGTACAGCGCGCGCCGGGCGCTCGACCTGTCGTGGGCGCAGGCGCAGGCGGAGCTCCGCGATCTTGGAATACCGCCGGCGGATGCGGCGCTGTACCAGGATCTCGCCGGGCATCTGATGTTCCCGCACCCGGGCTTCCGTCCGCCCCAGAGCGCAGTCGAGGAGAACAAGCTCGGCCAGCACGCGCTCTGGGGACTCGGGATCTCCGGGGACTGGCCGATACTGCTCGCGACCATCGAGACGGCGGTCGGGATGCCAAGCGTACGCCAGCTGCTGCGGACGCACCACTACTGGAGGCTCAAGGGCATCACCTGCGATCTGGTGATTCTCAACATGCATCCGGCGACCTACATGCAGGAGTTGCAGGACGAGCTGCTGTCGACGACGATCGCGTCGAGCGAAGCGGGACTGCTCGACCGTCCCGGCGGCGTATTTCTCAGGCGCGCCGATCTGCTCAAGCCGGAGGAGATCACGCTGCTCAAGGCGATGGCGCGCGTGCAGATCAACTGCGACGGGCTCGGGCTCGGCAACTTCCTCGAGTTCCCCGGCGTGGAGGACAGGTATCCCCCAAAGCTGGAGCACCCGAATCGGGACATCGTGCCCCTGGGCACGATTCCGATTCACGCGCCTCCGGATCCGGGGACCGGCCTTCAGGCATTCAACGGGCTCGGTGGATTCAACGCGGCGAACGAGTACGAGATCCACCTGACGGGCAGCGATCTTCCCCCGGCCCCGTGGATCAACGTCATCGGCAATCAGGCGGGCGGATTCTTCGTCAGCGAGGGCGGGAGTGGTGTCACGTGGGCGGGGAACAGCTTCTTCTATCGCCTCACGCCGTGGCACAACGATCCGGTGCGAGACCCATCGAGCGATTGCGTGTTTCTGCGGGACGACACCAACGGCGATCTGTGGACGGCCGCTCCGCTCCCGATCCGCGAGCCGTCGACGTACCGCGTGCGACACGGCGCGGGTTATTCGGTGTTCGACCACGAGCACGAGGGCGTGGCGACATCGCTTCGCGTGGGCGTAGACCAGACAGACCCTGTCAAGGTGAGCGTGCTGACGCTGCGCAACGACACCAAGGCGCGCAAGAAGCTCACGCTCACGTGGTACCTGGAGTGGGTGCTCGGCGTCAGCCGCGACCAGACGCAGCACCACGTGCGAACGAGCTTCGATGAGGGGACCCAGTCGATGCTGGCGCGCAATTATTTCGATGATCAGTTCGCGAGCTACGTCGCGTTCGCGTCGATCAGCGAAAAAGTCGCCTACTATACCGCCGACAGGCGCGAGTTTCTCGGGCGGAACGGGACCATCTCCAGTCCCGCCGCGCTCGAGCGCGCGGGACTGTCCGGTGCAATCGGCGCGACGATCGATCCGTGCTGCGCGTTGCAGGTGATAGTCAAGCTGGAGCCTGGCGAGACGCGCGAGGTGGTGATGCTGCTCGGCGCGGGCGAAAACGAAGGGGCGACGCGCGCGATACTGGAGAGGCTCCGCAGGCCGGGGACGGCGAAGGCCGGGCTCGAGCAGAATGCAAGAAGCTGGGACAACCGCCTCTCCACGATCACTGTGAGAACTCCCGAGCCGACTTTCGATCTGATCGTCAACCGGTGGTCCCTGTATCAGGCGCTGTCGTGCCGGATGTGGGCGCGGTCCGCGTTGTATCAGTCGAGCGGAGCGTTCGGATTCAGGGATCAGCTTCAGGACGTCATGGCGTTCGTGTATGCCGATCCGCACGTCGCGCGCGAGCACATCCTGCGCGCGGCGTCGCGGCAGTTCGTGGAAGGCGATGTCCAGCACTGGTGGCATCCCCAAAGCGGCCGCGGCGTGAGGACGCGTTTCTCCGACGATCTGGTGTGGCTGCCGTACGTAGTCGATCACTATGTGAGCGTGACCGGCGACACCGACATCCTCGATGTCGAGATTCCGTACATAACGATGCGGCCGCTCAATCCCGACGAGCACGAGGTGTACGACACGCCGCAGCCGTCCGCCGAGTCGGGCAGCGTCTACGATCACTGTGCGCGTGCGCTGCGGCGGGCGTGCACCAAGGGAGAGCACGGCCTGCCGCTTATCGGAAGCGGCGACTGGAACGACGGAATGAACCGGGTCGGAATAGAAGGAAAGGGTGAGAGCGTGTGGCTCGCCTGGTTCCTCGTCACGACGCTCAGAAGGTTCGCATCGCACGCGGAGAGGCGCGGCGACTCCAGGCTCGCCCACGAATCACTGCGGACCGCTGACCAGTATGTCGCCGCGGTGGAGAGCTCCGCGTGGGATGGCGACTGGTATCGGCGCGCGTACTTCGACGACGGCTCGCCGCTCGGGTCGCGCACCAGCGACGAATGCAAGATCGATTCGATCGCGCAGAGCTGGAGCGTGATCTCGGGCGCCGGAGATCCGGAGAGATCGGCGACCGCGATGGAATCGCTGAACAGGTATCTGGTCAACGAGGAGGAGAGAATCATCCTGCTCCTCACGCCGCCGTTCGACAAGACGACACACGACCCGGGCTACATCCAGGGTTATCTGCCGGGTGTTCGTGAGAACGGCGCGCAGTACACGCACGCCGCGCTGTGGACGGTGCTCGCCACCGCGCTCCAGGGCAACGGCGCCCGCGCGCTCGAGCTCTTTCAGATGATCAACCCGATCACGCACTCCGACTCACCGGAGGCCGTCGACGTCTACAAGGTCGAGCCGTACGTGGTCGCCGCAGACGTCTACACGGCCAAAGGACATCTTGGCCGGGGCGGCTGGACCTGGTACACGGGCTCGGCGAGCTGGATGTATCGCGTCGGGCTCGAGTCGATCCTGGGGTTCAAGCTGCGGGACAAGACGCTGTTCATCGAGCCGTGCATCCCCTCGAGCTGGAAGGAGTTCACGATCGAGTACCGCTTCGGCTCGGCGACCTACGCGATAACCGTCGCGAATCCCGATGGTCTCGAGCGCGCGGGCACCGAGTTGGTGCTGGACGGTCGGGAGCTGGACGGCGGCCTGCCGCTAGCCGATGATGGCCGGCGTCATGAAGTCACTGCTCTGATGCGGCCCGCTTCGATTTTGAGTCAGGACGAACGGGCCGCAGTCCGACGATAGCAGGACCGTTCACGACGTTGCCATAGGGGTCGAATCTCGATCCATGGCAGGGACAGTCCCAGGTTTTCTCGGTGTTGTTCCAGCCGACGATGCAGTACAGGTGCGGGCATATCGCCGACTTCGAGTGGATGGTTCCCTCCTTGTCGCGGTAGACGGCGATCTTTCCACTTCCCCGTCCCACCACCGCGCCTTCACCCGCCGCAATCTCGCGATAGTCATCCGTATCACCGTCGGTGAAATAGTCCTTCAGCTGTTCGGCGACGTTGACGTTTTCCTTGATGTAGGTGGGCGTGGAGCGAAGGCTCACGCGTGAGGGGTCGTAGAGCTTCGTCCAGGGATGCTTCCGTCCCTGCACCAGCTCGTTGAGGATGATGCCGGCGATGGTGCCGTGGGTCATGCCATTGCCGGAATCACCGGTCGCGATGTAGATGTGCTCGTCGGCGCCGGGATTCTTGCCGATGTAGGCGAGACAATCGACCGGCTCGATTATCTGTCCCGACCACCGGTAATCGATGCTCTCGATCATCGGAAACCGCGCGCGCGTCCACTCCTCCAGACAGCGGAACGGCTCCTGGGAGTCGTTCGACTCAGGCTGCCCCGTCTTGTGGTCCTCTCCGCCGACGATGAGGATCTCGTGATCGGTTTCCTGTCCCGAAGCATCCTCGATCGGCTGGAGCCTGATGTAGTGATAGGGGTCGGGCGTATCCCAATAGAGTCCGCGCGGAACCGATCCCTTGGGAACACGCGCGCCAATGACGTATGTCCGGTAGGCTGCTTGCTTGGTGTGGATTATCAGCCAGTCGTTGACCGGCGTATTCGTGCAAACGACGACGTTGTCCGCGCTGATGACGTGCCCCTCGCTCGTCGTGATCCGAGCGGGAATTCCGTCGACGATCTTTTCGGCGTGGACTCCCGAGTAGATCTTGCCGCCGTCGCGCAGAATCGCGCGCGCCAGGCCCTTGAGATACCGGAGCGGGTGAAACGTCGCCTGCCGCGGAAAACGCAGAGCGACTCCGGAATCCCAGAAGTCGAAGGGCACGCGCTCGATGATCTCGGTGTCCATGAGTCCCGCGCGATGGGCTGCTTCCAGCTCCTGCTCGAGCTCCTTTCTCTTGCTGGCGCCGCCAAGGAACAGGTAGCCGTCGACGCGCTCGAAGTCGCAGTCGATGTCCTCCATCGCGGCGATCGTCTCGATGCGATGTATGGCCGCGGTGTGGCTCTCGGCCGCCATCCGCGCGCCCTCGCGGCCGTGGAGCCTCTCGAGGTTGTAGTAGCGGTCATCGAGCGCGGCGGTGAGATGCGCGGTGGTGCGTCCGGTCTCACCGCACCCGATCGGCCCATCGTCGATGAGAGCGACGGCGCGTCCAGCGCGGGCGAGGAGGTAAGCGGTCGTCATGCCGGCGATTCCCGCTCCGATGACGCACACGTTGACGCGCAGATCCTGTGTAAGCGATTGGAACTGCGGAACTTCGGTGGTATCCATCCACACTGAGGCCGTGTGGCCGGAGTCACAGTGCATTGCCATTGATTAGCCGGTAGTGGTGCGGGTAGTGCTGAGGTTGAAACGGCATGGCGCATACGACATGCCATGTGCTACTCTGAAAATCGGCGGCGGCTCTATCACTTCGCAGTCTCACCGGGAAATCCACGATGGCGAAACGCAGCAAGCACACATGGGTAGTCGATGTGATCGAGGATGGATCGGCTTCGGTTGAGATCGATGGCAGGATGGTGACGCCGGTGCCGGCGTGGATGCTGCCGGACGGGGTTCACGAGGGTGACGTGCTCTCGGTTACCCATACGAAGAGGGAAGCGAAGTCGTCGCTGGTCATCGAAGTAGATCCGGCCGCGAAACAGGAGTTGCTGGCGAAGTCGGAGGAGCAGGTCAGTCGGAAGGGGAAGAACGATCGGGGCGGACACATCAAGTTGTAGAGTGACTACAACTAAGCACTACCCGTTTCTGGGTAATGGTTGCGGGTGGCGGGTTCCGTGTCTCTGCGCGGCGGAATGCCCATGCCTTGGACAAAGACACGCAACCGCATACAGGCAACTACAACTCAGAACAGGTAGTTGTCATTTACAGTTCACCCTCCGCACCCCCGCTGTATCGACCGCCGATCGCTCCTCCCATTCAGATTCTCTCCTTCACGATCGGCAGTAACCGTGAAGCCCCCGTCGCGGATCCCGGGTGAGCGGATGGTGATTGTCCCATTCATGTCGGTTCTGAGCCAGGGAGTGCCCGCGCGCCGATAGATTCGCTTGGCCTGACTGTGGATGTGCCCGTAGCCGTTGGCTGCGCCCAGTGAAGCTATCACCCACGATGGCCGAGTGTGCCTCAGGTAGTTGGCGGTTACGCCGTTGCAGCTTCCGTGATGATTCGCCTTGAGGACGTCGACGCGCATGCCGGGGTTCCGGACGTACCCGGTGGTCTCGAACCAGCGCAGTGTGAGATGCTCCGCGTCGCCAGCCAAACCACATCGTGAACGACGCCGAGTCCGGTCCGACCAGCTTGACCGGAGTCGAACGGTCGTTCTGGGTGCTCGCGGTCGGGTGTGGCGCCATGATGTGCAGCCTGGCGCCGCCGTTCATCGTGATCGTGCAGATGCGCACGCCATTCGAGCACGGGTCGTCGGTGTCGCGGTAGACGAGGCTGTCTCGATCCATGCGCGAGAGGATCGAATCGCGAAGCACTGAGAGTGTCACCGCCGTCGATGGATCCTTGTTCTCGAAGAAGTAGCGCACCTTGATGTTGCGCGAGGTCCTGAACAGCTCGCGGAGCCCCGAGTAATGATCGAGGTGCGCGTGGCTTACGATGACGACGTCTATCGTCGAGTTGTCGAGACCGAGCGAATCGAGGTAACGACCGAGAGTCGCCGTATCGGGGCCTCCGTCGATGAAGACCCTGCTCGAACCGTTGGTGATGTAAGTGGCGTCGCCCTGGCCGACATCGAGAACCCGAACCACCAGCTCTCCGCCAACTGAATCACGCGTCCGGGCCGCCGGCTGCTGAAACGCGCGGGCGACCTGCGGCGCGACCACCATCCACACGCAGGCGAGCAGCACCGCACCGCGCATCGGTGTGCGGCTAGGCGACTATCTGCCGGAGTACCGCCCGGACGGGAGCGGCATCGAGCGCCATCAGCTTGAGCGGAAACGCCATCAGCTCGTACATGCTCGGAGTAATCCTGCGGAGGTCCAGATTCTCCAGAATCGCCCCGTTTCCCGAGAACAGCATGTGGTGCACCGGCAGGTTGCGGCTGTCGCGCTTGTCGACCGAGGGTGAATCGACACCGAGCAGCCGGAGACCGCGGCCGAGAAGCGTGCGCACGCAAGCCTCGGACAAGGTCGGCCAGTCCTCAGGGAAGGCACCGGCGGCGATCGTTCTGCCGGTCTTGAGAAGAAGCCGCTCCACGAACGGCAGCGACTGGATCTTCTCGAGATCCTCGATGTCGATCTCGTTGGAGAGATTCCCGACATCCACCACGATCGCCGGCCCGAAGTACGAGTCGAGCGACAGCTCGTGGGACCCCGGCCAGCCGTCCCGAACGTGGAGCGGCGCATCGGCGTGGGTGCCGACATGGGGACTGCAGGTGAAGGTTGAAACGTTCACGCTCGCCCCCGAGGACATCGACGACGCCCAGCCGCAGGTGAACGCGGTATCGCCTGGCCATTCCGGCGTACCGGGGTTGAGCGCGATGCTTATGTCGCGTAGGGTGGGATCGGTGCCGTTCACTTGGCTTTGGCTCGCACCATTGTCTTGGCCGTCTCGACGATACGGTCAGCCGTCATCCCCAGCTCCGCGAAAAGCCTTTTGGCCGGGGCGGACGCCCCGAATCTCTCGATGCCCAGGACAACTCCGTCGGATCCCACCCACTGGTACCACGACATGGGGTGCGCGGCCTCCATCGCGATCTTCCGGACTCCGTGCGGCAAAACCGAATCGCGATACTTTGAATCCTGCCGCGCGAAGATCTCCTGACTCGGCATGCTGACGGCGCGGGCGTGCACGCCTTCGGCCTCGAGCTTCTGCTGTGCCTCGAGAATGACGGCGACCTCGGAGCCGCTGGAGATCAGCACGATTTCCGGCGATCCGCCCGGCGCGTCGGCGAGCACGTAGCCGCCGCGCGCGGCACCGCTTGCCGACGCGTACTTCGCCCGGTCGATGAATGCGAGCTTCTGCCTGGTGAGCACCAGGGCGACGGGCCCCTTTCTGTGCTTGAGCGCCGAGCGCCACGCCTCCGTCGTTTCCGCCGCATCCGCGGGCCTGATTACGGTCAGGCCCGGAATCGCCCGCAACGTGCTCAGCTGCTCGATCGGCTGGTGCGTCGGACCATCTTCGCCCAGACCGATCGAGTCGTGGGTGTAAACGTAAATGACGTGCCGCTCCATGAACGACGCGAGTCGGATCGTCGGCCTCATGTAGTCGGAGAAGATCAGGAACGTAGCGCCGTACGGGATGATTCCTCCCGAGAGCGACATGCCGTTCATCACCGACCCCATTCCGTGCTCGCGGATTCCGAAATGAAAGTTGCGCCCCGAGTAATTGCCGGCCGAGAAGCTCGCTTCGCCCTTGATGATGGTATTGGTCGAGCTGGCGAGGTCCGCCGATCCTCCGATCAGCTCCGGAATCTTTTTCGCGATGGCGTTGAGCACGACGCCGGAAGCGGCACGGCTCGCGACGTTGCCATCCTTTTCCGTGAACGACGGAAGTACCGCCTCCCAGCCGTCGGGTAGATCTCCGCGCAGCCGGCGCTCGAGCTCGCCCGCGAGCTCGGGAAACGCTTTCCTGTATACGGCGTACGACTTGTTCCACTCGGCCTGGGCGCCCGCTCTGTGCTTCGCTGTCTCGCGCCAGTGCCGCAGCGCCTCGGGCGCGACGAAAAATGGCTCGAGCGACGGATATCCAAGCGCCTTCTTGGTGAGCTCGATCTCTTCCTCGCCCAGCGGTGCGCCGTGGGCTTCCGCGGTATCGAGCTTGTTCGGGCTTCCGTATCCGATGTGCGAGCGCACGATGATCAATGAAGGCTTCGAAGTCTCCGCCTTCGCCGCATCGATCGCGCGATCGAGCGCGTCGAGATCGTTGACGTCCGGCACGTGCTGAACGTGCCAACCGTATGCCGCGAACCGGCCGGCCGCGTCATCGCTGTAGGTGAGAGCGGTGTCGCCTTCGATCGTGATGTGGTTGTCGTCGTAGAACCCGATCAGCCTGCCAAGCTTGAGGTGGCCGGCGAAAGAAGCGGCTTCGTGCGAGAGGCCCTCCATCAGATCGCCGTCGCTGGCGATGAAGTACACGTGATGATCGATGATGCCGTGGCCCTTGCGGTTGAACAGCGCGCCCAGGTGCGCCTCGCCGACCGCCATGCCGATCGAGTTGCCGACACCCTGGCCGAGCGGGCCGGTGGTTGTCTCGACGCCGGGCGTGTAGCCGAGCTCCGGGTGCCCCGGCGTCTTCGACTCCCATTGCCGGAACTGCTTCAGGTCGTCGAGAGCGAGATCGTAGCCCGTGAGATAGAGGACGCTGTACAGCAGCATCGATGCGTGGCCGGCCGACAACACGAAG
>Ga0190265_10000626_pt1 | contig 24390 bp, 21 predicted proteins | sample Popmic124T_FD_133135 | JGI IMG/M metagenome (GOLD analysis project Ga0190265, IMG submission 133135) | Populus adjacent soil microbial communities from riparian zone of Indian Creek, Utah, USA - 124 T | ecosystem: Environmental > Terrestrial > Soil > Riparian zone | place: USA: Utah | collected...
AACCGGAGCGGTCGTCGGCGGCGGGGTCTGAGCCGCAACCGGGGCGGTCGTCGGCGGCGGGGTCTGAGCCTGTGCCTCGGCCTCCGCCTCGACCTGGTCGGCGGTATCGTCGGCCATCGCTTCAGCAGCCTGCTCGGTGACGGTCTGCGTGGTATCGGCCGGCGGCGGAGTCATCGTCTCGCTCGCCTCGGTCGGCTGCTGGGCGGCGTCCGGCGCTGGCGTGGGCGTCTCGACAGCTTCGGCCGGCGGCGTGGTGGTCTCGGGAACCGGCGCGGTGGCCTGGACGCCGGTCTCGATATTGCCGCCCACCGGCGGAGTCGCGTCGGCCGGCGGCGCGGTCTGGGCGGCCGCCAAGCCGGCGGGAAGGACGATCGCGGCGGCGGCGACGAGCAGTTGCGAGCGGATGTTCATTTCGTTCCTCCAATGGGTTTGGAAGGTTAACAGGCGCGCGCGGGCAAAGGTTCAATCCATGGGACAGGCCGTTCCCACGGGGCGATGAAGCGCCGGTCGGAACGGAGCCGGTTCAACCGGCGGGATAGCGCTCGAATTCCGGCAGACCGGCAAGGTCCTTTATCCAGCTGATCCGGTCGGCAACCTGGATCTGCGCCTGCATCGGCAGCGCGTCGGGATCGTCGAGCGTCGCCGCCTGCACGTCGGTCTGGCCGGGGAAGACGACGTCGCTCGTATAGAACAGGCCGGTCCCGCAATCGGGGCAGAAATGCCGGCGGCCATGCTCGGACGAGGCATAGACTTTCGCCCGGCCCTTGAGGATCGCGAAGCGGTCGTTGGGAAACAGCGTCCAGCCGACCATCGGCGCCCCGGAATGGCGCCGGCAATCGGTGCAGCGGCAGAGCGCGGCATGAACCGGCTCGCCTTCCACCCGATAGCGGATCGCCCCGCAATGACAGCCGCCTTCGAGCATCGGAGCCTCCCTCGTTGGTGATGGGGACACGTACTAGTACGTGTCCCCGCTCTAGAGCACGTATTTGCTGAGATCGGTGTTGCGCGCGATCTCGGCGAGCTGGCGCTCGACATAGGCGGCGTCGACGGTGACGCTGTCGCCGCGGCGCTCCTCGGCTTCGAAGCTGACGTCCTCGAGCAATTTCTCGAGCACGGTCTGGAGTCGGCGGGCGCCGATATTCTCGACCTGCGAATTCACCTCGGCGGCGATGCGGGCGAGGGCGCGGATGCCGTCCTCGGCGAAGTTGATCTCGACGCCCTCGGTGGCGAGCAGCGCCCGATATTGCTCGGTGAGGCTGGCCTTGGTGTCCGAGAGGATGCGGACGAAATCCGCCTCGGTCAGCGCCTTCAGCTCGACGCGGATGGGGAGGCGGCCCTGAAGCTCGGGGAGCAGGTCGGAAGGCTTGGCGACGTGGAAGGCGCCCGACGCGATGAACAGGATATGGTCGGTCTTCATCGGGCCGTATTTGGTGGCGACCGTGGTGCCTTCGATCAGCGGCAGCAGGTCGCGCTGGACGCCCTCGCGGCTGACCGAGCCGCCGCGCACGTCGCTGACCGCGATCTTGTCGATCTCGTCGAGGAAGACGATGCCGTTGGCCTCGGCGTCCTTCAGGGCGGTGCGGTTGACATCGTCGGTGTCGAGCCTTTTGTCCGACTCCTCCTCGATGAGCTTGTCCCAGGCGTCGGCGACGCGCATCTTGCGCTTCTTCCTCGGCTGCTGGCCGAGCGCCTTGCCCATCATGTCGGAGAGGTTGATCATGCCGACCTGGCCGCCCATGCCGGGGATCTCGAACGGCGTGGAAGGCTGGTCGACGAGCTCGATCTCGACCTCGCGGTCGTTCATATGGTTGTCGACGACCCGCTGGCGGAAGCTCTCGCGGGTGGCGAGGCTCGCATCCTTGCCGGTGAGGGCGTCGAGCAGGCGCGCCATCGCCGCCTCGCCGGCGGCCTCGCGCACCTTCTCGCGGCGGCGCTCCCGCTCGAGCCGCACCGCCTCTTCGACGAGGTCGCGGGCGATCTGCTCGACGTCGCGGCCGACATAGCCGACCTCGGTGAACTTGGTCGCCTCGACCTTGACGAAGGGCGCGTCGGCGAGCTTGGCCAGCCGCCGGCTGATCTCGGTCTTGCCGCAGCCGGTCGGGCCGATCATCAATATGTTCTTCGGCGTGACCTCCTCGCGCAGCGCCTCGTCGAGCTGCTGCCGGCGCCAGCGGTTGCGGAGCGCGACGGCGACGGCGCGCTTGGCCTCGTCCTGGCCGATGATGTGGGCGTCGAGCGCGGCGACCACCGCTTTTGGCGTGAGTTTCTCGTTCATGCTTCCTGCCGCTCTCGGAGAGGAGGTCGACGCTGGCTCGGGCGCCCCGCCGCCGGCGGGGAAATTAGGCTGATAGGTCATCGCTTGCTAGATGGAGGCGCCGCGCCCCGGTTCAAGCGGTGCAGCGGAAGCCGCCGAACAGCCGCCGGTGCGAGGCAATGATCCCGGCGATGGCGTCGGGCTCGGGCGTCATCTCCCAGACGCCGCGCTCGAACGTGCCGCCGAGCACGATGCCGTCCGCGCGCGGGAACATGTAGCCGGCCTGGCCGGTGAAGGCATAACGCACCTCGGGCTGCGGCAGCAAGATGGCGAGCTGGCCGCGCACCGGCTCGAGGCCGGTGTCGCCGAACAGCGCGCGCGAGCCGAGGCCGGTGCAGTTGAAGATCAGCCGCTCGGGCAAGGCGGCGAGCTCGGCGGGCGCGGAAAAGTCGCGGACCCGGATCATGCCGCCGGCGAGCTGGACGTCGCGGGTGAGCTGCCTGAGGAAGCGGCCGGTCTCGACATACATGGTGTCGAAGCGGGTGACTTGTTCGATCGGGAACGGATGTTCGTCCGGCGCCAGCCGGCGGAGGCCGGGATGATAGGCGTCGAGCGGGGCGGGGGCGGGCGGCCCGCCGCCGGTCTCGGTATAGGTCGGCAGCCAGCGTATGCCGTAATCGTCGCCGACCATGATCTGGAAGCGGCGCCAGCTGTAATCGAGCGCGGCGGCGAACTGGGCGCGCCATTCGGGCGTGACCAGGTCGTCGCGATAATGGCCGAACGGGCTCCACTGGCCGCCGGCGATGTTGGAGGTGGTGTCGGGCGTGAGCGCCCTGGCGTAGATCGTCACCGGAAAGCCCGCTTCCTGGACGAGGCGTGCGGTGGTCAGCCCCATCACGCCGGCGCCGATCACCGCGACCGGGCCCCGGTGGCCGGGCAGGCCGAGCATGGCGGCCAGCTTCGACGTTCCCCAGGATAGGGTGATGCCGGCGCCGCCATGGCCGTAATTGTGGACCAGGCGCTTGCCGCCGAGCGCCTCGGCGCGGACCACGAAGCCGGCGGCGCGATAGGGGCGCAGGCCGGCGACGGTGCGGATGACGCGGTCGGCGGCGACATGGACCGGCGGCAGGCAGATGTTCCGGACGGCCGTCCGCCCGCTCGTCGTGACGCAGCCCGGGAGGGTGAGGGTGGCGGCGGCGGAGCCGAGGAAGGAGCGGCGGTCCATCGCGCCCAGCCTAATCATCGCCGCGCCGTCCGGCGAGGGTTCATATCGCCGCGGTGTAAAGCCGCGACGATTCGGCGAAGCCGATGATCGGCGCGATCAGGCTGCCGTCCCCGGCGCGGCGCGCGCGGAGCGGATCGACCGCCTGGATGAGGTGGTCGGGCTGGCCCGAGTCCAGGCCGGAGATCACCACGTCGAAGGTCGTGGCCGGCCCGCTTTGCGGCACGAACCAGTGGATGTTGTCGCGCTCGCCGCACATCGTCGAGACCCGCCCCGTTTCGGCGACATAGTCTCGCGTTGGCCTGAGCCGCATCGCGCCTTGCTCATCGCCTAGCCGGTCGAAATTGCGCACCCGGAAGCGGCCGGCGACGATGAGATGGGCCGAGACCATGTGGCGGTGGCCGTGCGGAGTGACGACATTGTGCGGGGCGAAATCGAACAGGGCGGCGCCGTAGGCGAGGCGGCGCGGCGCGCCGGTCTCGTCGAGGAAGCGGACGAAGCGCTTTTGCGGGTCGTTGTGGAAGGGCGCGCCGGCCGAGCGCAGCTGCGACCGGTTGACCACCGTCATCAGCGCGGCGACGTCGATATCGCCGGCGAGCCGCTCGACCTCCAACGCCCATTGCCGGCCCGAAAGGCGCCCGCCCGCCAGCCCCTCGGCGATCTCCTGCTGCGCGCCGATCCAGCGCCGCACCCGCACCTCGCCGGCCGGCGCGACCGCCCGCGCCTCGCGTGCCAGCGCGACGAGCAGGAAGGAGGAGAGGAAGGTGGCGAGCGCCTCGCGGCGCCCAAGCAGCTCGGAACCGATCATAAGGCGCTCCTCTTTTCGCCATTTTGTCGCTGCGCGCCGCGGGAGCGCAAACGAGGATTGCTAGCGGCAGCCCGTACTTTTCTTCATCTTCCGCCCGCGCCCGGTCCGGCTAGAAGGAGCCCATGATCCGGCCCTATCTGCCATTGAACGGCCTGCGCGCCTTCGAGGCGGCGGCGCGCCATTCGAGCTTCACCAAGGCGGCGATCGAGCTGTGCGTGACTCCGGCCGCGCTGAGCCACCAGGTCAAGGCGCTCGAGGAAAGGCTCGGCGTGCCTTTGTTCCGCCGCCGGCCGCGCGGCCTGGCGCTGACCGACGAGGGCCAGGCGCTGCTGCCGGTGCTTCGCGAGTCGTTCGATCGGATGGCGGCCCTGCTCGACGAATTCGACGGCGGCAAGGGGCGCGAGGTGCTCTCGGTCGGCGCGGTCGGCACGTTCGCGCTCGGCTGGCTGCTGCCGCGGCTCGCCCGGTTCGCGGCCGCCCATCCGTTCGTCGACCTTCGCCTCACCACCAACAACAACCGGGTCGACATCGCGGAAGAGGGGCTCGATTTCGCGATCCGCTTCGGCGACGGCGCCTGGCACGGCACCGACGCGGCGCTGCTGTTCGACGCGCCCTTGACCCCGCTCTGCACGCCCGAGACCGCGGCCCGGCTGCGCGAGCCCGCCGATCTCGCCGCGGAGGTGCTGCTTCGCTCCTACCGGGTCGGCGAATGGCCGGCCTGGCTGGAGGCGGCCGGCGTGCCGACGCCGCCGCTGACCGGCCCGATCTTCGACAGCGCGGCGCTGATGGCCGAGGCGGCGCTCGCCGGCCACGGCGTTGCGCTCGGGCCGGCGCGGATGTTCGAGCGGGAGCTGGCGGAAGGGAGAGCGGCACGGCCGTTCCGGCTCGAGGTGAGCCTCGGCGGCTATTGGCTGACCAGCCTCAAGTCGCGGAAAGCGACGCGGGCGATGGCGGCGTTCCAGGGGTGGATTCTGGACGAGGCGGCGGGGAGCTGAAAAACCTCTTCGTCATTCCCGCGAAAGCGGGATTCCCGCTTCCTTGCAGGAGGCCAGGGGGAAGAGGAAGCTGGATCCCCGCTTTCGCGGGGATGACGGGTTAGTTCGCGGGGATGACTCGTGGAGGCCGGCCTCAATAGTTGAACCGCGCCGAGATGCCGAAGGTCCGCGGCTCGTTCACGAACCCGGTGTTGTTGTTGAAGTCGATGCCGCCTCTCACATTGTCCTCATCGGTGATGTTCCTGGCAAAGGCGGCGACCTCCCAGCGGCCGTCGAGGGCCGCATAGCCGACCCGAAGCCCGCCCTCGATCTGGCCGTCGGTGACGAATTCCACCGAATCGTAGAGGAAGAAGCTCGTCCTGCCCTGGTAGGCCCAGTCGGTGAAGACGAAGAGCTCGCCGTCGTTGCTCACCGGCATGCCCCAGCGGGCGGTCACGTCGAAGATCCACTCCGGGGCGTTGGGGAAGGGATTGCCGTCGACCAGGGCACGGTTGCTGCCGCCGATGACGACGATCGGATCGGTCACGGTGCACTGGGCACAGATGCCGACGGCCAGCGTATCATCGTCGATCTGGGTGTCGTTGTAGCTCACCCCCGCAGTCAGCAGGAAGTGCCGGCTGGCCCGGAATGCGCCCTCCAGCTCGAAGCCCCAGGCCCTTCCCTCATTGGCGTTGACCAGCTGGACCAGGTTGCCCGCCCCGCCCACGGCGGTGAATTGCGGGTCTTCCACCCTGTAGTGGAACGCCGCGCCGTTCAGACGCAGGCGGCGGTTGGCGAGCTCGGTCTTGAAGCCCACCTCATAGGACATGATTTTCTCCGAAGTCGCCACCGAGGGCGGACTGAAGAAGGCCACGTCGCGGCCCTGGATGGTCGGCGCTCGAAAGCCGCTGGCGATTCGGGCGTAGAGTCTGACGTCGGGCGCCACCTCGGCCATCCCGGCAATGTCCCAGCTCAGGCGCTCGTCCCCAACGCTGCGGTCGTTCGGCCCCGCGCCCGACACGACTTCGAAATCCTTGTCGTCCTCGGTGTAGCGAAGGCCGGCGGTCACCGTGACGCCCTCGGTCACTTCAACGCCGACCTGGCCGAAGACCGCCCAGCTCTCGTTCGAATGGCGCACGGTCACGGGCGGGGGGAATGTGAAGCCCTCCGTCAGTACGGTGAAGCTGCTGTCGAAATAATAGCCGCCGACCTGCCAGGTGAACGGACCGGCGCCGTCGGAGGCGAGGCGGATTTCCTGAGTCGTCTGCGAGAGGTCTATCGAGTCCTGCGTGTCGGAGGGGAACGGGATGAAGCCCGGACCCATCACCGGCAGGAACACCGCGCCGAAGCCGCCGTCAATGTCGCCTCGGCTGAAGCCCTCGCTCTCGTAATGGGCGGTGATCGAGGTCAGGGTCGCGCCGCCGAATTCGTACTCGGCGCGTAGCGAGGCACCCCACACCTCATATTCGGCGGGGTTCCCGCCGCCGGCATCGTAGAATACGGTGTCGCGATCATAGTTCGCGTTCAGCTCGTTGTTGCCGGGACCGAGGATATTGGCCCGGAACAAGGTGCTCTGGCCGTCGAGCTTGCGGTATTGGCCCAGCGCCAAGATGCTCAACCGGTCGGTCGGCTCGAACAGCAGCTGGGCGCGGGCCGCGAAGTCGGTAAACCCGCCATAGGCATCGTCCTCGCCGGTGAAGCCATTGTCGATGAAGTCGTCGCGCCGCTGCAGCAACACCGAGAGGCGGCCGGAGACCCCTTGCGCAAGCGGCCCGCCGACGGCGGCATCGAACGCCACCGTCCCATGGCTGCCGGCGCTGAGCGAGCCGCGCGCGGAGAATATGTCGGTCGGCCGGTTGGTTGCGATCGTGACGGTGCCGGCGGGGGTGTTGCGGCCGAACAAAGTTCCCTGCGGGCCGCGCAGCACTTCGATCCGGTCGACATCGAATATGGGGAAGCTCTTGAGCGTGACATTCTCCAGCACGACCTCGTCCATCACCACCGACACCGGCTGCGAGGCGGCGAGGTCGAAATCGGTGTTGCCGAGGCCGCGGATATAGAATCGCGGCGCGACTCGGCCGTTGGAGCTTTCGACGAACAGGCCGGGCACACGCGCCGCCAGCGCGGTCGTGTCGCCGCCGGCATCGAAAATGCTCTGCACCCGTTCGGCCTCGAGCGTCGCGCCGGAGACCGCGACGTCCTGGAGATTCTCCTCGCGGCGGTTGGCGGTGACGTAGATTGTCTGGAGCTGATCGTCGCTTTCGGCTGCGTCCGCCTGGCCCTCCTGGGCATCCTGGGCCAGCGCGGGCTGCGCGAGGCCGGCGATAATAAAGCAGGCAAGGCTGGCGCCCAGCCAGCGGCGGCGGCCGATGAGGCTCATTGCAATCTCCCCCTTGATGAATGCCAAACCCCTCGCAGTGTGCGACGCATTACACATGTGCAGAGCAAGCGGGGCTTGGCGAGTGCGAAGGCGCTTTTCCCGATAGCAACCGCAGAGAATCTGCCCCGTTGTTGCATGAAAGCGACAGAGCTTTTGCAGGTTGGCCCGCAATTGAGGGATTGGCTAAGCGGCGCCCTCGATCGTCTCGATGGTCAGCTGGTCGTTGGTGTAGACGCAGATGTCGGCGGCGATCTTCATCGCCTTGCGGGCGACCTCTTCCGCATCCTCCTCATAGTCGAAGAGCGCGGTCGCCGCGGCGAGGGCGAAATTGCCGCCCGAGCCGATTGCGGCGACGCCGCCGGCCGGCTCCAGCACGTCGCCATTGCCGGTGAGGATCAAAGTAATGTCCTTGTCGGCGACGATCATCATCGCCTCCAAATTGCGCAGATATTTGTCGGTCCGCCAGTCCTTGGCGAGCTCCACGGCGGCGCGCATCAGCTGGCCGTTATGCTGTTCGAGCTTGCGCTCCAGCCGCTCGAACAAGGTGAAGGCGTCGGCGGTGGCGCCGGCGAAGCCGCCGATCACGCTGCCGTCATGGAGCCGGCGCACCTTCTTCGCATTGGGCTTGATCACGGTCGATTGCAGCGACACCTGGCCGTCGCCGGCGATCACCGCCTTATTGTTCTTGCGCACGCCGATGATCGTCGTGCCGTGCCAGACTTCCATATCGGGCTCCCGCTCCTCGTTCGCGGCTATGTGGGTGAGCGGGGCTTCCGGCGCAACGCCCGGCACGCTAGGCTGGGCAGATGCGCAAGCTCACAATCAGAGCCGCCCTCCTTGCCACAGCGGTCCTCGGCGCGGCGGCGCTGCCGGCCGAAGGCGTCGCGGACGGGGCGCTGCAGGCGCCGCTGCTGCCAGCCTCCTATTGCGTCGCCCCCGCCGGCGAAACGCCGCAGCAGGCCGAGGCGGCCGCGCCGGCGCCGGTGCTGATGGAGGGGCTAGGCCATGCCGGGATCGAGGCGGACAGCGACGATGCCGACGCCAGGGCCTGGTTCGCGCAGGGCGTGCGCCTGATTTGGGCGTTCGACGAGGCCGAGGCGATCCGCGCCTTCCGGCAGGCGCAGCGCGCCGACCCCAATTGCGCGCTCTGCCATTTCGGCGAGGCATGGGCGCGGGGCCCGACGATCAACCTGCAGCCGCGCACCGACGAGCTGGCCGCCGCCCGCGCCGCCGCCGGGCGCGCCGCGGCGCTGGCCGAAGGGCTCGGCGCGCGCGACCGGGTGCTGATCGAGGGCATGATTCTGCGCACCCGCGCCGGCGCCGCCTTCAGCAACGCCGCTTACGCCGATTATATGGAGCGTGCGGCCGAGCGCATGCCCGACGACGACGTCATCGCGGTGATGGCGGCGGACGCCCGGATGGTGACCTGGGGGGACCGGCGCGTGCGGCCGGGCACGCGCGCCCAGCGGCTGCTCGAGCGCGTGCTGGCGCGCAATCCCGACCATAGCGGCGCGATCCATTTCTACATCCACCTGACCGACTGGACCGACGAGCAAAGGCTCGCCGAGCCCTATGCCGAGCGGCTCGGCCGGATCGCGCCGGCGGCGAGCCACCTCGTCCACATGCCGTCGCACACCTTTTACGGGATCGGCCGCTACGGCGACGCGGCGGCGGCCAATGTCGCGGCGATCGCCGCCGACCGCGCCTATCTCGGCAACGTGCGGCCGCCGCGCTCGGACTATCGCTACTATCTCAACCGCCACAACATGCAGTTCGCGATCAACAGCGCGCTGGCGCGGGGCGACGGCGCCACGGCGCTGGCGGTCTCGGACCAGTATCGCGGCGAATATCTGGCCGGCGAGGTCGAGCCGGCGTCGCGGCTGCTCGGCTCGGCGACTTATTATGCGCGCGGCCTTCATGGCGATGCGTTGGCGGCGCCGGCGCCGGACCAGGTCTTCGACAAGGCGATGCATCATTATGCGCGCGGCGAGGCGCTGGCGCGGCGCGGCGAGGCGGCGGCGGTCCGCGCCGAGGCGGCGGCGATCGCGGCGCTCCGCACCGGCACCGGCGCGCCCGCGCTCGGCGAACGCGGCGCCCAGCTCGCCGAAATCTTCCAGCGCGTGCTCGAAGGGCGGTCGGCGATGCTGGCCGGCGACCATCGCGCCGCCAAAGCGGCCTATCGCGCCGCGATGAACCGCCAGCTCGCCGCCGATTTCGGCTTCGATCCGCCGCTCTTCTGGTATTCGGTGCGGCGCAGCCTCGCCGCCGCCGAGCTCGCCGGCGGCAATGCCAGGGGCGCCCGCGAGCAGCTGCGCGCCTCGCTCAGGCGCTGGCCCAACGACCCGCTCGCGCTCTACGCTTTGTCGCTCGCCGAGCGCAGCCTCGGCCGCGGCGCCGAGGCCGATGCCAGCCTGGCGCGCGCGCGCGCCGGCTGGGCCGGCGAGGTCACCGAGATGCCGCTGTCCAGGATCTGAGCGGGCCATTTCACGCTGACAGGGCAAGCGCGCGGGTCTAGCAGGGGCGGGCGATGGAATTCCTGCTCTTCATCCTTCTCCCGCTCGCCCTCATTCTCGGCGTCCCGCTCTACCTGCTCGTCCAGAATGCCGCGCTCAAGGCCCGGATCGGCCGGATCGAGGAGCGGCTCGACCATCTCGCCTGGCGGCCGGCGCGCGAGGCCGTTGAACGAGCGCCGGCGCCGGAGGCGGTGACCCCTATCCCGGCCGAACCCGCCGCGCCGTCAGCACCGGCCGCGCCGGCGGCGGCGGCGATGGAAATCCATTTCGATCTCGACGGCGTCGGCGAGGAAGAAGCGGCCCGCTCCGAATCGCTCGGTGGCCTGTTCGAGCGGCTGGTCGCGGGGCGGCTGCTGATCTGGCTCGGCGGCGTCGCTTTGGTGCTCGCGGCGGTGTTCCTGATCCGCTATTCGATCGAGGTCGGGCTGGTGACGCCGGCGGCGCGGATGATCGGCGCCGCCTTGTTCGGCTTCGCCCTGCTGGCGGTGGGCGAATATGCCCGCGCGGGAAGGCTCGCCGACGACCCGCGCATCGCCCAGGTTTTGGTCGGCGCCGGCCTCGCGGTGCTCTACGCCACCGCCTACGGCAGCCATATCCTCTACGGCCTGATCGGCACCGGCGAGGCCGCGGCGGCGATGGTCGCGGTGACCGCCGCCGCTTTGGTGCTGTCGCTCCGCCACGGCGCGCCGACCGCGGTGATGGGGCTGATCGGCGGCTTCCTGACGCCGCTGCTGGTCGGCGACAGCGATTCGGGCGCGGTGCCTTTGCTCGCCTATCTGGCCTTGCTCGACATGGCGGTGTTCGTCATCGCCTGGCGGCGCGGCTGGACCTGGCTGGCGGCGCTGGCGGTGGCCTCCAGCTTCGTCTGGACCGGCTATCTGCTGTCACGGCCGCCCGCCGACGCCCTGGCGGCGGGGGTGTTCGTGATCGCGCTGGCGGTGGCGGCCTCTTTGGTCCGACCGGGCCAGGGCCGCCAGCTGCGCCTGATCCAGCCGCTCGCGCTCGGCATCGTCCAGCTCGCCGTGCTGGTCGCGCGGACCGATCTCGGCGCCGAGGCCTGGGCACTGTTCGGGGCGCTGAGCGCGGCGTCCTTCGCGCTGGCGCTGTTGCGCCGCGACCATATGCCGGCGCCGCCGCTGGCGCTGGCGCTCGCGCTCGCGCTGCTCCTCGCCAAGGCGGCGAGCGTGCAGGATCCGCTGGTGCCGTGGGCGGCGGCGGGGATCGCCCTGCTGTTCGGCGGCGGCGGGCTGGCGCTGGCGCTGTGGACTCGGCGTTTATCGTGGACCGCGATCGCCTGCGCGGGCCTCGCCGGGCCGGCGCTGATCGTCCGCGCCGCCCGCCCCGAGCTGCTCGACCGGCCCGGCTGGGGATTGCTGATGGCGCTGCTCGCGGCGGGCCCGGCCCTGCTCGTCTGGGCCCATCGCGGCCGCGCCTCCACCAAGGCGCCGGCCGACCTCGCCTTGCTCGTTGCGGGGGCCGCGGCCGCATTGCTGGCGGGCGCCGCGGTCTGGGACCTGGTGCCGAACGATCTGGTCGCGGCCGGCTGGCTGGCGGTGGCGGTCGGCGTCGCCCTGGCGGCTCGGCGGCTCGGCGATCTCGCGCTGGGCACGGTGGCGTTGGCGACGGCGATGGTCGGCGTGCTGCGCGCGCTCTGGATGGTGCCGGAGCTGTCGGTCGCGGCGCTGACCGGGCTGGTCGGCGAGCCGGTCCTCGCCGCCGATCTGCCCGGCGCGCGGGCGGCGCTGACCGCGCTGGCGCTGCCGGCGCTGCTGCTGGCGGCGTTGCGCTACGCTTTGCCGTCGCTCCCGGTCGGCGCTCGGCGCGCCTTGCCGGCGGTCGCCGGCCTGTTCGCGGTCGCCGCCGCTTACGTCTTTTTCAAGCAGGGCTTCGGGCTCGCCGACGAGGCCGATTTCGCCGCCCGCGGCCTGATCGAGCGGACCATCATCACCCAGGCGCTGTTCGCCGCGGGCTGGCTGCTCGGCGCGGGCGTCGTCCGCCCGCCGCGGGTCGAGCCCGACCTCGCCCGGCTGGCCGGGACCGCGCTCACCGCGCTCGCCGCGGCGCGGCTGATCTGGTTCGACATGATCATGCTCAATCCGCTCTGGCAGGCGCAACATGTCGGCAAGCTGCCGGTGCTGAACCTGATCCTGCCCGCCTATCTGCTGAGCGCCTTCTGGCTCTATCTGGCGCGGCGGCGGGCCGACGCGGCGACCCGCTCCGGCTTCTGGCTGGCGGCCTTCCTCGCTGCTTTGGTGGTGGGCGTCGGCCTGCTCGTCCGGCAGGGCTTCCAGGGCCCGATCCTGACCGGTCCCGACGTGCCGACCGCGGAATTTTACGGCTATTCGGCGGCCGGCCTCGCGGTCGCGATCGGCCTCATCTTCGCCGGCATCCGGCTGCCGGACAAGGCGCTGAGGCTCGCCGGCCTGCTGCTGCTCACCGCGACCATCGTCAAGGTGTTCCTGATCGACGCGTCCGAGCTCGAAGGCGTGCTTCGCATCCTCTCCTTCCTTCTGCTCGGCATTGCCCTGATCGCGATCGGCCGCTTCTATGGCCCGGTGCTTAGGGCGGAAAGGGCGGGGACATGAGCGATGACCATGGGGAGATCGGCGCCGCAGTCGACGAGATGTACGCGATGATCTCGGGGCCGAAGGGGCCGCGCGACTGGTCGCGCCAGGCGAATTGCTTCCACCCGGACGCGCGCATGATCCGGACCTGGGTCGATGCCGACGGGCGGCCGGCGTGCAAGATCATGAGCCCCGACGATTATGCCCGCGACACCACCCCCTATTTCGCCGCCAACGACTTTTACGAGCTCGAGATCGCCCGGCGGATCGACCTGTTCGGCAACATCGCCCATGTCTGGAGCGCCTATGAGGCGCGGAGCGCGCTCGGCGACGAGAAGCCCGAGCGGCGCGGCATCAACTCGATCCAATTGTTCCGGGACGCGGAGAAGGGCTGGCGGATCGTGGCGATGATCTGGGACAATGAGCGCGACGGGCTGAGCCTGCCGCCGCTCTGACTGGTCGGGGCGACTGGATTCGAACCAGCGACCCCCACACCCCCAGTGTGATGCGCTACCAGGCTGCGCTACGCCCCGACCAAGGCGCGGCATTTAGGCGGCACCCGGCGTGAAGGCAAGCCGCGGTTGACTCGAGCGCGGGCGCCGTTAGTTTCGTTTCGAAACTTATTATGGGGTTGGCATCGATGACGACCTACGGCGTCAGCTCGCTGGAGCAGATCAGGGACCTTTCCGGGCTGGAAATGCTCCGCGCGATGATCGCCGGCGAACTGCCGGCCGCGCCGATCGCTGAGCCGATGGGCTTCTGGCTGGCCGAGGTCGAGAAGGGCCGCGCGGTCTTCGAGGGCGAGGCCGGGCCGCATCTGCGCAACCCGCTCGGCGCGATCCACGGCGGCTGGGCGCTGACCCTGATCGACAGCGCCTGCGGCTGCGCGGTCCATACTGAGCTCGACGCGGGAATCGGCTATACGACGGTCGAGACCAAGGTGAACTTCACCCGCCCGATCCCCGACGGCAAGGTGCGCTGCGAGGGCCGGGTGCTGAGCCGCGGCCGCCAGATCGCGACCGCCGAAGCGCAGCTGCGGTCCGCCGACGGCAAGCTGCTCGCCCACGGCACCTCGACGCTGATCATCCTGCCGCCGCGCGGCTGATCTATCGTCATGCCAGCGCAGGCTGGCATCCATGCCGAGTCCCTATGGACCGCCAGCCTTCGCTGGGGTGACGGAATGGGCGGCTAGCCCCCCAGGATGGTCTTCAGGAAGTGCGCTTCATAGGCGTCGATCTTCATCGCCTCGATCTTCGCCGTGCCGAGCGCGGCCATCAATTCGCCCATGTGCGGCGCGCCCATATGCGCCTCGACCGCCGCTTCGTCGCGCCATTGCTCGACGACGTGGAGCAGGTTCGGATCCAGGACATCGACTGCATAGGCATAGGCCTCGCAGCCCTCCTCGGCGCGTGTCGCCGCGATGTTCTTGGCGAAGACCGGCCGCAGCCGCTCGATCTCCCCGTCGCCGAACCTGACTTCGCCCTTGACGATGATCATGCCGCCCTCCTTGCCTTGGCAATCGCCGATCCCCATGATAGTCGCACCGCGCTTCCAAAGGCGAGCGCCTTCGCGCCGGCCCCTTTCCAGGTAGGAACAGATGTTCGAATCCCCAGCCTTTGCCGCGACGGGCGGCGCCGCAGCCGGAGGGACGGCCGGCTTCTTCGTCTCGATCTTCCCGCTCGTCCTCATCTTCATCATTTTCTACTTCCTGCTCATCCGCCCGCAGCAGCGCCGGATGAAGCAGCACCAGGCGATGGTGATGGCGGTGAAGCCGCGCGACACCGCGGTGACCACCGGCGGCCTGATCGGCAAGGTCACCAAGGTCGACGATGACGAGGTCGAGCTCGAAGTCGCGCAGGGCGTCCGCGTCCGCGTCGTCAAGTCGATGCTGAGCGACGTCCGGCCGCACGGCACCAAGGCGGCGAATGACTGAGGGTCTGCTCCCGCAGCTAGAGGTGGTCATGATCGACCGGCTTCTCCGGTCGACCGCGAAGTGGCGGGCTCTACTTTGCCGCCCGGACGGCGTCGCGCCGTCGGTCACGATGCACAAGACATCGCTCCCTCCTCGCTCCTTGCCGGACAATAAATGCCAATCCGTCACGACCGCCTCTAGCTGCGGGGGCAGACCCTAAATGCTGTATTTTCCCCGCTGGAAGGTCTGGGGCATTTCGCTGCTCTGCCTGATCGGCGTCCTTCTGGCCGTGCCGAGCCTGCTGCCGGCGAGCGCGGATGCCTATCTGCCGCGCTGGATGCAGGCGATCCACATCAACCTCGGCCTCGACCTCGCCGGCGGCAGCCACTTGCTGCTCGAAGCCGAGACCGCCGACGTCGCCCGCCAGCGGCTCGAGGCGATGGAGGAGCTCATCCGCCGCGAGATGCGCACCCGCGAAATCCCGATCCGCGACCTTTCGACCAGCGGCGGTGAGCTCAGCTTCTCGGTCCGCGACCCGGCCCAGGCCGACGCCGCCGCCGAGGCGGCGCGCGCCCAGACCCAGCTGGTCGGTCTTGCGGCTCAGTCCGACTGGACGGTGCGGAGCGCCGACGGCGGCCGGATCGTGATGGGCCAGACCCAGGCCGGCATCAACAACGCCATCGATCAGGCGATGGAGGTGGCGCGCGACGTCATCGACCGCCGCATCAACGCGAGCGGGACGCTCGAACCGACGATCATCCGCCAGGGCAGCAGCCGGATCGTCGTCCAGGTGCCCGGCATGCAGGACCCCGAAGCGCTGAAGGCGCTGATCGGCCGCACCGCGCGCCTCGAGTTCAAGCTGGTCGACACCACCGTGACTCCGGAGCAGTTGCAATCGGGCCGCGCCCCGGTCGGCAGCCAGATCCTGCCGATGGCCGAGGGCGAGGGCGCCACCCATATCGCCGTTCAGCGCCGCGCGATCATCACCGGCGACCGGATTTCGGACGCGATGCAGGATTTCGACGAAAACGGCGCCCCCGCGGTCACCATCCGCTTCGACAATGCCGGCAGCCAGCGTTTCGCCCGGGTGACGCAGGAGAACGTCAACCGGCCGTTCGCGATCATCCTCGACAATGTCGTCCTGTCCGCGCCCAACATCCGCGAGCCGATCCTCGGCGGAAGCGCCCAGATTTCGGGCAGCTTCACCGTCCAGACCGCCAACGACCTCGCCATCTCGCTGCGTTCGGGCCGCTTGCCGGTCGAGCTTCACGTCATCGAGGAGCGCACCGTCGGGCCCGATCTCGGCGCCGATTCGATCCGGCTCGGCACCATCGCCAGCATCGCCGCGACTTTGGTGGTTATCGCCTTCATGCTGGTTACCTACGGCCGGTTCGGAGTCTACACGACGATCGGCCTGATCCTCAACGGGCTGATGATCGTCGGCATCATGGCCTTCTTCAACGCGACCCTGACCCTTCCCGGCATCGCCGGTTTCGTGCTCACCATCGGTGCCGCGGTCGACGCCAACGTGCTGATCAACGAACGAATCCGCGAGGAGCAGCGGCGCGGGCGAAAGCTGCACGACTCGCTCGAATCGGGCTATCGCGAGGCCTCGACGGCGATCTTCGACGCCAACATCACCAACGTCATCGCGGCGGTCCTGATGTTCTATTTCGGCTCGGGCCCGATCCGCGGCTTCGCCGTGGTGCTGATGATCGGAATCATCACCTCGGTCTTCACCGCGGTCAACGTGACCCGGATGCTGGTCGCGCTCTGGGTCCGCCGCGCCCGGCCCAAGGAGCTGCACATATGACGATGGCCCATCGTCATCCCGGCGAAGGGGCACCCCGCAAAGTACTACTTTGCGGGGACCCCGATGGCCGGGATTTCGGCGAAACCCGCCGTGTCTTCCTGTCCTGGGACCCCGGCATGCGCCGGGGTGACGGAGTGATCGAATGCGCCTGCTGAAGCTCGTCCCGGACAACACCAACATCGATTTCATGCGCTGGCGCAATCTCGCGCTCGTCCTGTCGACTCTCCTCACCGTCGCGGCGATCGCGCTCGTCTTCACCCGCGGCCTCAATCTCGGCATCGATTTCGTCGGCGGGCAGGAGATGAAGGTCACCTTCAGCCAGCAGCCCGATCTCGATCAGCTTCGCGACCGGGTGAACGACATCGTCGGCGGCGGCGCGTCGCTTCAGGAATTCGGCGCGCCCAACGTCATCTCGATCCGCACCCCGCTGCCCGAGGGCGGCGAGGATGCCGCCAGCCGGACGGCGAGCCGGCTTCGCGCCGCGATCAGCGAGACCCGTCCCGACGCCCGCTTCGACGCGGTCGAGACGGTGTCGGGCAAGGTCTCGGAGGAATTGTTCCGCTCCGGTTCGCTCGCGGTAGCGTTCGCCATGCTCGGCATCGCCCTCTACATCTGGATACGCTTCGAATGGCAGTTCGGCGTCGGCGCACTGGTCACCCTGTCCCATGACGTCGCGATGACGATGGGTTTCTTCTCGCTGACCCAGCTCGAGTTCAACCTCAACGTCATCGCCGCGATCCTCACCATCGTCGGCTATTCGCTGAACGACACCGTCGTCATCTACGACCGAATCCGCGAGAATCTGCGCAAATACCGCAAGATGGAGATCGTGCCGCTGCTCAACCTGTCGCTGAACGAGACCCTGTCGCGCACCATGGTCACCAGCATATCGATCTTGCTCGCGCTCGGCTCCCTGTTGATCCTCGGCCCCGACGTGATCTTCGGCCTCACCATCGCCATCTTCGTCGGCATCTTCGTCGGCACCTATTCGTCGATCTACATCTCCTCGCCGATCCTGGTGTGGCTCAGGGTGACGACGGCGAGCTTCATGCCCAAGGACCCGATCGGCCGCGCCGAGCGGACCGGCGGGCGCAACGAAAGCTATGACGGCGCCCAGGTTTGAACGGGCGCCCTCGGCGAGCGGACCGCTGGTCAAGGGCTTTGCCGGGCGCGGCTTCCTGATCGACGGCGTCGTTCACGAAGGCGTGCTGCTGAGCCCGGAGCGGGCGGAGCCGTGGAGCGCGCCGGCCCTCGCCGACCTCGATCCGGCCGATGTCGCGCCGGTGCTCGGCCTCGATCCGCCGCCCGAATTCCTGATCCTCGGCACCGGCCCCGCTTTGGCTTTCCCGCCGCGCGCCTTCGTCGCCGGCATGGAGGCGCGCGGCATCGGCGTCGAGGCGATGGACAGCCGCGCCGCCGCCCGCATCTGGGGGCTGCTCCGCGGCGAGGGCCGCTGGATCGCCGCGGCGCTGATGCCGCTTTAGCGGACCAGCCCGCTCAAATGGTCGAACAGCTCGGCGCCGTTCTTCTCCCAGCTGAACTTGTCCGCCGCCTTGGCGACCCCGGCCGGGGCCGGGGGATCGGCGAGGATGTCGCGCACCGCCGCGGCGATCGCCTCGGGCGTGCGCGCGACCAGCCTGCCGGCCGCCGGCCGGTCGATGACGTCGCGGGCGCCGCCGACGTCGCAAGTGACGACCGGGGTGCCGCAGGCGACCGCCTCGACCCAGGCGTTGGCGATCCCCTCGGACGCGGAGGCCAACACCATCGCGTCGGCGGCGCGGAGCAGCCCGGGCAGATCGTCGTGCGGCCGGGCGCCGAGGAAGCGGACACGGTCGGCCAGCCCCCGCTTGCGCGCCGTCCGCTCGAGCATGGCGCGGTCCTCGCCCTCGCCGACCAGGATCAGGGTGACGCCGGGCAGCGCCGCCAGCGCGTCGAGGGCGATGCGCTGCCCCTTGCGCTCGATGAGATGGCCGATGCTGACCAGGAGCGGGCCTTCGACGCCGAGGCGTGCTTTGGCGGCGGCGCGGTCCCGGGAATGGAAGCGCTCCCGGTCGATGCCGGTATGGTGAATTCGGATCTTATCAGCCGGCATGCCGAGGTCGATCATATGCGCTTTCAATTCGGCGCTGACGGCGAGCAGGCCGTCCGCGGCCTTTCCGGCGGCGGCGATCTGCGATTTGACCGCCGGCTTGTTGCCCCAATAGTCGATGTCGGCGCCGCGCGCCTTGATCGAGAAAGGCACGCCGAGCGCCGCCGCCAGCCGCATCGCCGCCGGTCCGTCCGGCCAGAAGAATTCCGCGTCGATCACCTCGAACGGAAACGACTTCCGGATCTCCTTGAGCAGCGGCAGCAGCGCGCCCGCCATCGCCCGCGGCATGCCGGCCGCGCCGACATTGGGCAGCCCCGGGAAGCGCGGCCGGTGGACGGTGACGCCCTTCCAGGTCTCGCGCTCCGGCAGCCGGGCGCGGTCGCGGTAGCGCGGGTGCAGGACCAGCGGCCAGGCCGCGAGCCGCAGCGGGTTCACCACCTGCAGCGCGACGTCGGGGCGCGCCGCCAGGCCGAGCGTCTGCCGCTCGACGAACAGGCCGAAGGTCGGCTGCGCGGCGCTCGGGAACAGCGTCGACAAGGTGAGCACGCGGAGCATCGCGCGCCCTTAGCAGAAAATGCGCTAGTTAATCGCGCCGCTCATTAAAGCCGCGTTCATCGCCGCCGCACTCTGATGCGTTACGCCGCTTGGCCTCCGCCAAACCCTCAGCTAAGAAGCCCGCCATGCAGAGAATTTCCCGCCAGGCCGCACTCCTCACGCTCGCCCTCGCCTTGATCCCGCTGGCCGCCTGCGGGACGCTGGGCGGCGGCCGCACCAAGGCCGACACGCGCTACGTCGCCCGCGACGTCAACACGCTCTACAATGCCGGCTGGCAGAAGATGCGCGGCGGCAGCTATCCGCAGGCCGCCCTGATCTTCGACGAGGTCGAGCGCCAGCATCCCTATTCGATCTGGGCGCGGCGGGCGCAGCTGATGAGCGCGTTCAGCTATTATGCGGCGCGCGCCCACACCAAATCGGTCGAATCGGCGCGGCGCTTCCTCTCGATCCACCCGGGCAATCGCGACGCGCCCTATGCGCTCTATCTGATCGCGCTCAATTATTACGAGCAGATCCGCGACGTCACCCGCGACCAGGCGATCACCCGCCAGGCGATGGATTCGCTGGGCGAGGTCGTCCGCCGCTATCCCGACACGCCCTATGCCGACGACGCTCGGCTGAAGCTCGACCTGGTCCGCGACCATCTCGCCGGCAAGGAGATGGAGATCGGCCGCTTCTACCAGCGCCGCCGCCAGTGGCTGGCCGCGGTGATCCGCTTCCGCACAGTGGTCGACGAGTTTCAGACCACGAGCCACGCCCCCGAAGCGCTGATGCGGCTCACCGAATCCTATCTCGCGCTCGGCATCCCCGAGGAGGCGCGGCGCTCGGCGGCGGTGCTCGGCGCCAATTATCCGGGCACGCGCTGGTATCAGCGCGCCTACGATCTGGTGAACCGCCACGCGCCGCAGGCGGCGGCCGTGCCGGCGACGACCGGGACGAACTGACCTTCATCCATCATCCCCACCCTTCACCTGTCATTCCAGCGCAAGCCGGAATCTCTTTGCCTTAGGGGAAGTGAGATTCCAGCTTGCGCTGGAATGACGTAAGAGGGGATTCGATGTCCTCGTCCCCGCTCCCATGTTGACCGCCCTTTCCATTCGCGACGTCGTGCTGATCGACGCGCTCGACCTCGAATTCGGGGCGGGGCTCGGCGTGCTCACCGGCGAAACCGGCGCCGGCAAGTCGATCCTGCTCGACGCGCTCGGCCTCGCGCTCGGCATGCGCGCCGACAGCGCGCTGGTGCGCGGCGGCCAGGCGCAGGCGGTCGTCGGAGTCGCCTTCGAGGTCGCGGCGGACCATCCCGCGCTGGCCCTGCTCGCCGAGAACGGCCTCGCCGGCGAAGCCGGCGAGCCGCTGGTCATCCGCCGGGTCGCCAAGGCGGACGGCGGCAGCCGCGCCTTCGTCAACGACCAGGCGGTGTCGGCCGGGCTGCTGCGCGAGCTCGGCGGGCTGCTCGTCGAGATCCACGGCCAGCATGACGACCGCGGCCTGCTCAACCCGCGCGGCCACCGCGCCCTGCTCGACGGTTACGGAAAAATCGACACGCGCCCGGCGGAGGCCGGCTGGCAGCGGCTGCGGATGCTGGAGGACGCGCTCGCCGCGGCGCGCGCGACGGCCGAGGGCGCCGAGCGCGATCGCGAATGGCTCGACCATGCGGTGGCGGAGCTGGTCCGGCTCGACCCCCGGCCCGGCGAGGAGCAGGAACTGGCCGGCCTTCGCGCCGCGATGCAGGCGGGCGCCCGGCTCGGCGACGAGCTGGGCACGATCTTAGGCCTGCTGCACGGCTCGGAAGGGGGGCTCGCTTTGCTCCGCCTGGCGGCGCGCCGGCTCGACCGGATCGCCGGCGAGCATGTGTTGCTGGCCGAGGCGCTGGCGGCGTTCGATCGCGCGGCGATCGAGGCCGGCGAGGGCGAGGACGCGCTCGGCCGCGCCGCCGAGGCGCTCGCCTTCGATCCGGCCCGGCTCGAGGAGGCCGAAGCGCGGCTGTTCGAGATCAGGGCCATCGCGCGCAAGCACCGCGTCGAGCCCGATTCGCTTGCCCGCCTGCTCGACGAGCTTCGCGAGAAGCTGATCCTGATCGACGCCGGCGCCGACCGCATCGCCGCGATCGGCGCCGAGCTGGCCGGGGCCTGCGCCGCCTATGACGAAGCGGCGGCGGCGCTGACCGCGGCGAGGCGGGCGGCGGCGGCGCGGCTCGACGCCGCGGTGGCGGCCGAGCTGGCGCCGCTCAAGCTCGATCTCGCCCGCTTCCGCACCGTGATCGCGGCAGCCGATCCGGGCGCGTCGGGACGCGACCGAGTCGAGTTCGAGGTCTCGACCAATCCCGGCGCGCCCTTCGGGCCGCTGGTGAAGATCGCCTCGGGCGGCGAGCTCTCGCGCTTCATCCTCGCCCTCAAGGTCGCGCTCGCCGAGGAGGGCGGGGCGACGACGATGATCTTCGACGAGATCGACCGCGGCGTCGGCGGCGCCGTCGCCAGCGCGGTCGGCGAACGGCTGCACCGGCTCGCCGAAAGCGGCCAGGTCCTGGTCGTCACCCACTCGCCCCAGGTCGCCGCCCGCGGCGCCACCCATTTGCTGATCGAGAAGAGCCATGACGGCCTCGTCACCCGCACCGGCGTCCAGCGCCTCGACGAGGAGCGCCGCCGCGAGGAGATTGCCCGCATGCTCTCCGGAGCGCAGGTGACGGACGAGGCGCGGGCGCAGGCGTCGAGGCTGCTGGAAGCGGCCTAGCCCCTTTCGTCATCCCGGCGAAGGGGCACCCCGCAAAATACTACTTTGCGGGGACCCCGATGGCCGGGATCTCGAAGAGACCCACCGTGACTTAGTGACCCGAGACCCCGGCCTTCGCCGGGGTGACGGAGATCTTAGCTCCCCAAAGCCGACTTCAGGAAGGCGACGACGCGCGGCCAGCCATGGATTCGCGCGCGATTGTTGCCGGCGTCGGTACCGCCAAGCCCGTCGAGCCGGCCATAGGCGGGATCGCTTTCCCGCCACGGCTGGCCGAACACCGCGTGGCCGGCGTCGGGATAAGCGAGCAGGGTGACGGCGGGGCGGCCCCGTTCGCGCGCCCGGCGCTCCAGCTGGCGCGCCATCGGGCAGGACGGCCAGAGGCTGTCCGCCTCGCCGCAGAGGAGCAGCACCGGCGCGGCGGTGCGCTCGATCGGGATGACCGCGCCGGGATGGCGCGGCAGGTTTTCCAGCGCCGTGCTGTAGATCGCGCTGACATCGAACGTCCATTGCCAGCCGCCGAACGGGAGATAATCGACCGGGCGGCCGCGCTCGGACCAGGACGATCCGAACTCGCCGCTCCGCTCCCAGCTGAACCCCTGCCAGGCGACGCTCGACGGCATGCCGGCGACGACCGCCCTGATCCCGGGATCGCGGGTGGCGACGAGCAAGGCCGCTTCCGCGCCCTTCGAGCCGCCGACGATGCCGACGCGCCCTGGGTCGACCTCGCTTTGGCGCCGCAGCCAGGCGAGCGCCGTCGCGAAAGTCTCGAGTGGGATCATATCGAGATCCGGCGGCTGGCCCGGCGCCCGGTAATAGGACAGGTTGAGGACGGAAAAGCCTTCCGCCTGCAAGGCCAGCGCGTTGCGCCGCGACGATTCGCCGATGCCCCCTTCCGAGCCGCCGAGCATCAGCACGGCCGGCCGTCGCCCAGCGCCGCGGCCGGGATAATAATTGGCGAGCAGCCCGCTCTCGGTGACGCGGCGGCCGGTCGGGCCCGGCTCGGCGACGTGGATCGCCGGCACCCACGGCTTCAGATAGTAGATCGTCCCGGCCGCCGCCGCGAGCAACACGACGATGGCGCCACAGCCGATTCCCGCTTTTCGCCTCCAGCCCATGCCACCACCCTCCGAATCCGAACATAGGCCTTGACGCAGCGTCAACCGCAAGCGGTTTTCGCGGCGCTCTTGATCGCACCGCGGACGGTTCGTACTCCGGGCTATGCCCGTGTCCCCGCCCGAAGAAGAGGAAGCCGCCGCCGAGCTCGGGCGGCTCGCCGGCGAGATAGCCCGTCACAACCGGCTCTATCATACCGACGACGCACCGGAGATCACCGACGCGGATTATGACGCGCTGGTGCGGCGCAATGCCGAGCTCGAGGCGCGATTCCCGCATCTGATCCGCGCGGACAGCCCGTCCCGCCAGGTCGGCGCCGCGCCGGCTGGCCATCTCGCCAAGGTCCGGCACGCGCTGCCGATGCTCAGCCTCGATAACGCCTTCAGCGAGGAGGAGGTCGCCGATTTCATCGCCCGCGTCCGCCGCTTCCTGAGCCTGCCCGCCGACGTCCCGATCGCGCTCACCGCCGAGCCCAAGATCGACGGCCTCTCCTGCTCGCTGCGCTACGAGAAAGGCGCTTTGGTCCTCGCCGCGACCCGCGGCGACGGCACCACCGGCGAGGACGTGACGCCCAACGCGCGCACCATCGCCGATATTCCCCAGACTCTGCTCCCCGGCGGAGGCCGGGGCCCAGGGTCCGGCGCAGCTGGACCCCGGCTTTCGCCGGGGAACGCGATTCCCGACGTCTTCGAGATTCGCGGCGAAGTCTATATGTCGAAGGCGGATTTCGCCGCGCTCAACGCCCGCCTGCTCGCCGAGGCCGAGGATCCGGCAAAGGCGCGCCAGTTCGCCAATCCGCGCAACGCCGCCGCAGGCTCGCTCCGCCAGAAGGATGCGGCGGCTACCGAATCCCGGCCGCTGCGCTTCTACGCCCATGGCTGGGGCGAGGTTTCCTCGCTCCCCGCCGACACCCAGCTCGGCGTGATGCGCGCGATCGAAAGCTGGGGCGTCCCGATCGCGCGGGACATCGCCTGCGTCGGCGATCTCGCCGGCCTGATCGCGCATTACGAGAAGATCGGCGCTCGGCGCGCGGACCTCCCCTTCGATATCGACGGCGTCGTCTACAAGGTCGACCGGCTCGATTGGCAGCGGCGCCTCGGCCAGGTCGCCCGCGCCCCGCGCTGGGCGCTCGCCCACAAATTCCCGGCCGAGAAAGCCGAGACATTGCTGGAGGCGATCGACATCCAGGTCGGCCGCACCGGCAAGCTGACTCCGGTCGCCCGCCTCAGGCCGGTCGGCGTCGGCGGAGTCACCGTGACCAATGCGACCCTGCACAATGAAGACGAGATCGCCCGCTTGGGCGTGCGGGTCGGCGACCGGGTCCGGATCCAGCGCGCCGGCGACGTCATCCCGCAGGTGCTCGAGAATCTGACTCCGGAGGAGGACCGCCCCGCCTTCATCTTCCCCTCGGCCTGCCCCGAATGCGGCTCCGATGCGGTGCGCGAGGAAGGCGAGGTCGACGT
>Ga0190265_10000627_pt1 | contig 24356 bp, 19 predicted proteins | sample Popmic124T_FD_133135 | JGI IMG/M metagenome (GOLD analysis project Ga0190265, IMG submission 133135) | Populus adjacent soil microbial communities from riparian zone of Indian Creek, Utah, USA - 124 T | ecosystem: Environmental > Terrestrial > Soil > Riparian zone | place: USA: Utah | collected...
AAGCTGAACATGGACGACTTCGGGGCCGGCGCCAGCGGCGAGACCAGCGCGCTCGGCCCGCCGCTGAACCCCAGGGACCGGACCCGTTCCCCTGGCGGGTCGTCGGGCGGCTCGGGCTCGGCGATCGCGTCGGGCGCCGTCGACCTGGCGCTCGGCGTGGACCAGGCCGGCAGCGCGCGCATCCCGGCTTCGTTCTGCGGTGTGGTCGCGATCAAGGCCACGCACGGCCTCGTCCCGAGTCAGGGCGTGACGCACCTGGACCACACGATCGACTCGGTCTGCCCGATGGGTGCGACGGTGTCCGACGCGGCGCTCCTCCTGGAGGCCGTCGCCGGGGACGACTGGCGCGACCCGCAGTGGGTCCGGGGCGCCGTGCCGCCGGCCTGGCGGCGCGCGTCCGGCGACGGCATCGCCGCCACGCGCGTCGGCGTCGTACGGGAGAGCGTCGATCCGGACCTGTGCAGTGACGCCGTCGTCCGCAACCTGTGGACGGCGGCGGACGGCCTCCGCGAAGCGGGCGCCGAGGTGACCGAGCTGAGCATCCCGATGTGGCCGTCCGGGCTCCCGCTCGCGCAGACGCTTCTATGCCACCTCGTCGGCGCGATGATCCGCTCCGAGGGCGTCGGGTACGGCCACATGGGACTCGTCGACGTGGAGCGAGCTCACGCGTTCGCCGTCGCGCGCCGCGAGCAGAGCGAGCTTCTGCCCTTCTACATGAAGGTCTGGATGCTGACCGAGCGATTCCTGCACGACGAGTACCTGAACAGGACCCACGGCGTGCTCCACAACCTACGGCTCCGGCTCCGCGACGAGATCGACAGCTCGCTGAGGGAGGTCGACCTCCTCCTGACCCCCACCACCCCGGACACCGCGCCGCCGTTGCTCGACGAGGAGGTCGGCAGCGGCATCTCCGCTCGCATCCTCCGGTCCCTCCCGTACAACACCGCTCCCCTCAACCTCTCCGGCCATCCGGTCCTCGCGCTCCCCAGCGGAAACGACGAGCTCGGCCTCCCCACCTCGGTGCAGCTCGTCGGGCGCTGGTTCGGGGAAGAGGCGATCGTGCGTGCCGGCAACGTGGTCGAAGCGTCGGTCCAGGACCCGGCGAGCGCCTAGGCGACACCTGCCGGCCCCAGCGTGTGCCAGTCCGTCGCGCGCTGATACGCGCGGGCGGTCCGCAGCAGCCCGGCGTCGTCGTGTGCGCGCGCGGCGAGCTGCAGCCCGATCGGCATGCCCGCGCCGCTCAGCCCGCAGGGCAGCGACAGGGCCGGGCCGCCCGTGAGGTTGAACAGCGACGTGCAGCGGTTGATGGTCGACTGCCAGTGCTCCTCCGTGTCGCCGAGGCGGACGGTCTCGGTCCCGATCGGAAAGGCGGGCACGACGGTGGCCGGCAGCGCGACGACGTCGACGGCGTCGAACACCCGGCGCATCCGCTGGACCATCACCTGCCGGACGCGCTGCGCGTGCACGTACTCCGTCGCCGGGATCCGCGCCCCCTCCTCGAGCAGGAACCGGACCAGCGGGTGGTACTCGTCGCCACGCTCTCGCAGCCAGATGCGGTGGCGCTCGGCGGCCTCGACTGAGCTGATGATCCACATCGTCGTGCGGGCCTGCATCAGGTCGGGAAGCTCGACCTGCCGGAGCTGCGCCCCCTCCCCCACGAGGACGTCGACGGCCTGGTCGACGGCCGTCCGCACCTCGTCGTCCACGAGCTCCGAGGCCTGAGGGGCGGGCACCCCGATCCGGACCCCCGCGACGCCGTCGCGGCTGGAGGCGGCGGGGAACGCTGCCCGCGCCCGGGCGGGCGGGAGCATCGCCCTCAGCAGGAGCTCGGCGTCCTCCACCGTGCGGGCCATCGGTCCCACGTGATCGAGGTTCGAGCTGATCGGAATCACGCCGTCCAGGCTCACACGCCCGAAGGTGGGCTTCATGCCGACGACGCCGCAGAACGACGCGGGGATGCGAATCGAGCCCCCGGTGTCGGTGCCCACCGACGCATAGCCGAGGCGCGCCGCCAGCGCGGCCGCGGAGCCGCTCGACGAGCCCCCGGTCACGTGGTCCGGGTTCCATGGGTTGCGCGCCTCGCCGTAGCTCGGGTTGAAGTCGCCGTACGCGAACTCGTACAGGTGCGTCTTGCCGATCACGATCGCGCCCCGCCGCTCGAGCAGGCGCGTCACGGCGGCGGGTCGCTCGGGCCGCCAGCCGCCGAGGATCGTGGAGCCGGCGGTGGTCGGGAGGTCGACCGTGCCGATGTTGTCCTTCAGCGAGATGGGGATCCCGTGCAGCGGACCCAGATGGCGGCCGGAGGACAGGTCCGTGGTCAGCGCTGCGGCGCGCGCGAGCGCGGTCTCCGCCGCGACGCTCAGGAAGCAGTTGAGCTCCGCGTCGAGCGACTCGATGCGATCGAGCGTCGCCCGGGTCAGGTCGAGCGGGGACAGCTCGCGCGCACGGACGAGCTCCGCGGCGGCGGCGAGCGTGAGCCCGCAGACGTCGGTCGGCGACGCGGCGCCGGCCGTCACGGGCGGAAGCGGACGGCCATCTCGACGCCCTCCACGTCGACCGTCCAGAGATCGCCGATCTCGTCGAGCACGTCCGGACGATCGCCTCCCCCGTGCTCCGGGGGGAGCGCCGGCTCGGCCCGCCGGGCCTCTGTCTCGTCATCACGCATCCGGGTCTCCTTCCGGGACGGGCACCCGCTCGAGGCGGGCCCGCCATTCGATCAGCTCGCGTAGGGCAGCGAGGTTCCACGGCGGCCGACCGCCGCCCAGTATCAAGTGCCTCGCCCCTGCCGCCACGTAGTCGCCGGCGAGCTCGTGCTGGCCGTCCTCGGTCAGGAGGACCGAGCGCTCCACCGCGCCGGCCGGGCGGCCGAGCTCTCCGCACCGGCGATCCAGCACGGCGTTCTTGTGCCGGAAGGTCGCGGGGTCGCACTGCACGTTCCACACGTCCGCGTGGGCTGCGACGAGGCGCAGCATCCTGCGCTCGCCCCCACCCCCGATCAGGATCGGAACGTGCGCCTGGACGGGCGGCGGGTTGAGCCGCGGCAGGCGCGCGGTCACCGTGCCGAGCGCGGAGGCGAAGTCGGTTACGCGCTCGGCCGCCGTTCCGAAGCGGTATCCGTAGGCCTCGTAGTCCGGCTCGAACCATCCCGCGCCGAGCCCGAGGATCAGCCGGCCCCCGGAGATGTGGTCCACCGTCCGGGCCATGTCCGCGATCAGGTTCGGATTCCGGTACGACGTGCAAGTGACGAGCGGCCCGAGCGCGATGCGGGAAGTGGCCTCCGCGAGCGCGGCGAGCGTGGTCCAGCACTCGAGGATCTTCCCGTCGCTCGGGCCGGGGACCGTGAGGAAGTGGTCCGACACGAAGAGGGTGTCGAGACCCATCTGGTCGAGCTCCATCGCTATGCCGCGGAGCTGCTCGAACGAGGCGTGCTGCGGCTGGATCTGAACGCCGAGCCGAACGACTGGCATCGCCTGAATCGATGTGTTAGGGTCGCCGCGCCCGTGATCAGTGATCACAAGAGCATAGGCTCGCCCTCCTGGACGCGCAAGCCGGAACCCGCCGGATGACGACCTCGCCCGCGCCCACGCTCGACCCGGTCAAGTTCGAGGTCATCCGAAACGCGCTGGTCGAGGCGACCGAGGAGATGGGCCTCGCGCTCCGGCGCAGCGCGTACTCCACGAACATCAAGACGCGCGCGGACTTCTCCTGCGTCGTCTTCGACGCCGACCTGCGCTTCCTCGCCTCGGGGTTCGCGCAGCCGACGCACCTCGGCTCGATGTACCGCATGGTGCCGATGGCGGTGAGGACGTACGGCGCCGAGAACCTGGGCCCGGGCGACGCGATCCTTGTGAACGACCCGTACCTGGGCGGCGTTCACCTGAACGACATCGCGCTGATCTCCCCCTTCTACTACCAGGAGCGGCTCTGCGGCTACGTGGCGAACATCGCGCACCACGTGGACGTCGGCGGTGGCGCTCCGGCGAGCGTCGGCGCGTTCAAGGAGGTCTACCAGGAGGGCGTGATCATCCCGCCCGTCAAGCTCGTGCAGGCCGGGGAGCTCGTGGACGACGTCTTCCGCCTCGTGCTCAACCAGATCCGGTCCAAGCACGAGACGGCCGGCGACTTCCGGGCGCAGATCGCGGCCATCAACACCGGGATCCGCCGCCTGATCAGCCTCTACGAGCGCTACGGGCTCGAGACCGTCGAGTTCTACGTCGACCAGCTGATCGCCTACGCCGAGCGGCGCACCCGGCTCGGCATCGGCGACCTGCCGAACGGCGTGTACACGGCGACCGGCCAGGTCGACAACGACGGGTTCACCGACGACCCGGTGCACCTCGCGGCGAAGGTGAGCGTCGAGGACGAGGGCATCTTCTTCGACTTCGAGGGATCGGATCCGCAGCGGCGCGCCCCCGTCAACTCCACCTACTCGCAGACGCTGTCCGCCTGCGCGTACGCGCTCAAGTGCCTCATCGACCCGGACATCCCGGCCAACGAGGGCTTCTACCGCCTCCTCCGCATGAACGCCCCCGAGGGAACGGTCGTGAACTGCCGCCACCCCGCCGCCGTCGTCGGCGGCTTCGAGACGCACACGCGCCTGGTCGACACCATCTTCAAGGCCTTCGCCTCGTCGATCCCGGAGCGCGTGCCGGCTGGCACGAAGGCGATGATGTGCCATGCGGGGTTCGGGAACGCGGACCCCGTCACCGGCTCGTACTACTGCTTCCTCGAGACGCTCGCCGGCGGCTACGGCGGGCGGCAGGGGAGCGACGGCCCGGACGCCGTCCAGACGCACGGCCAGAACACCGAGAACTCCCCGATCGAGGAGACCGAGCTGAACTACCCGGTGCGGATCGTGCGCTACGAGCTCGTCGACGATTCGGACGGCGCCGGGAGGTGGCGCGGCGGACTCGGGGTCCGGCGCGACTGGGTGTTCCCCGACCAGCCGACCACGTTCACGATCCTGTCCGACCGCGACCGAGAGGGCCCGCACGGCCTCTTCGGCGGACAGCCGGGCAAGCGGGCCGCGTACACCCTCAACCCGGACGGCGAGGCGCGGCCGCTGATCTCGAAGACCACCGTCGAGATGGAGCCCGGCGACGTCATGAGTTTCAAGACCTGCGGCGGAGGCGGCTACGGCCCGCCCGCCGAGCGCGACCCTGCGCTCGTCCTGAGCGACGTGAGGAACCGCAAGGTGAGCCTCGCGCGCGCGCGGGACATCTACCGGGTCGCGATCGACCCGTCGACCTGGAGCGTCGACGAGGCCGAGACGGCCAAGCTCCGGCAGGAGGGGACGGACTCGGCATGACGACCCGCTACCGCCTCGGCATCGACATCGGCGGCACCTTCACCGACGCGACCCTCCTCGACACCGGCACCGGCGCCGTCACCGTCGACAAGGTGCCGACGACCCCCAGCGATCCGTCGCTCGGGTTCATCGATGCCGCGTCGAGCATCCTCGAGAAGACCGGCGTGGCGCCGGCGGACGTGGAGTTCGTGGTGCACGCGACGACCGTCGCGACGAACTCGATCATCGAGGGCAAGCTCGCGCCGACGGCCTTCGTGACCACCGGCGGCTTCGGCGACATGCTCGAGCTCGCGCGCCAGATGCGTCCAAGCCTGTACGACCTCCGGTTCGAGAAGCCGGCGCCCCTGATCCCTCGCCATCTGTGCTTCGAGGTCCCCGAGCGGCTGGACGCGAGGGGGCAGGTCCTCGTCGACCTCGACGAGGAGGCGGTGCGCGCGCTCGGCACCGCGCTGCGCGACGAAGCCGTCGCGTCGATCGCCGTCTGCCTCCTCCACTCGTACGTCAACCCGGCCCACGAGCAGCGCGTTGGAGAGATCCTCTCGGAGCTGTGTCCCGACGTGTCGATCTCCGTCTCGTCGGACGTGGCCCCCGAGTTCCGCGAGTTCTACCGCGCGTCGACCACTGTCATCAACGCCGCGATCAGCCCTGTCGTGTCCCACTACATCGCGCGGATCGAGGAGGAGCTGGTGGCCGCCGGGGTCGACTGCGAGCTGCTCATCATGCAGTCGAACGGCGGCGTCTATCCCTCCAGCGCGGCGCGCAGCAGACCGGTATTCATGGTCGAGTCCGGACCCGCGGCCGGGGTGATCGCGGCCACCTACTACGGAGCTGCGCTCGGCTACCCGAACGTCATCTCCTTCGACATGGGCGGCACGACCGCGAAGACCTGCCTGGTCGAGGAGGGCACGCCCCGTGTCACGAAGGACTACGAGGTGGGCGGCAAGGCCGCCCCCGGCACCGGCAGCGCGCGCGGCTCGGGCTATCCCGTCCGGACCCCCGTCATCGACCTCGTCGAGATCGGCGCCGGCGGTGGCTCGATCGCATGGGTGGACGCCGGCGGCATCCTCCGCGTCGGCCCGCAGAGCGCCGGTGCCGACCCAGGGCCGGTCTGCTACAGCCGCGGCGGCACGGAGCCGACCGTGACCGACGCGAACCTCGTGCTGGGCCGCCTGAACCCGGAGTACTTCCTGGGCGGCGGCCTCGTCCTGGATGCCGACGCCGCGCGCGCGGCGATCCAGGAGAAGTGCGCCGACACGCTCGGCCTCGGGCTGCTCGAGGCCGCGAACGGGATCGTCGAGATCGCCAACATGCTGATGGTCAACGCGCTGCGCCTGGTCTCGGTCCAGCACGGCTATGACCCGCGCGACTTCGTGCTGGTCGGGTTCGGCGGCGCCGGTCCCGTCCACGCCAACCGGCTGGCCGCCGAGATCGAGATCGGCACGACGATCATCCCGCTGAGCGCCGGCACCACGTCGGCCATGGGGCTGCTCGTGACAGACCTCAAGCGCGAGTACACGACGACGATGATCGCGCTGGCCTCGGAGGCCGACCTGGCGGCCCTGAACCGCGCCTTCGAGGCGCTTGAGGAGCAGGGCCGCAGCGACCTGACCCACGAGCGCGTTCGGCATGAGGACGTCTCGTTCGTGCGCCAGATGGACATGCGCTACGCGGGGCAGAGCCACGAGCTCACCATCACGCTCCCGACGGAGCCTTTGACGGAGGACGGGAAGGCCAGCGTGCTCCTTGACTTCCATCAGGAGCACGACCGGACCTACGGCCACAGCGCCCCGACCGAGCCCGTGGAGCTCGTGAACCTACGCCTGACCGCCGTCGGCCGCATCGCCAAGCCGCGCCTGCCCGAGATCGAGGCTGGAGGCTCCGCAGTCGAGCCCCGAAGCCGGCGGCCGGTGTTCTTCGCTGAGAGCGGGGGGTTTGTCGACTGCCCGATCTTCGATCGCTACGCGCTGCCCGCCGGCGCCGTGCTGGACGGCCCGGCGGTTGTGGAGGAGTTCGACACGACGACGGTGGTCCATCCCGGCTACGCGGCCACCGTCGACCAGTTCGGAAACCTGATCCTTGGACGGAAGAGCGACGACTCGGCCGGCCGCGAGGCCGTGGCAGGGCCGGTCGCAGTCGGATCTCGGGAAGGAGGCAGCGCGGCCTAAGGGCCAGTCGTGGTCACACCCCCTGTGTTCGAGGGAAGGGGAGTTACGTGGGAAACGATGTATTGAGAGACGGCGCATCACCTCCGGAAAGCGCGACCACGAGGCGCCGGTTTCTCGGCGCGGCCGGCGCCGGAGTGGCGGGCCTCGCGCTCGCGAACCTGGCGAGCGCGTGCGGCGACGACGACGACAGCGGCGGCGGGTCTACGAAGAAGATCGGGTTCGCGATGGCGACCTTCGCCGTGGTGAGGTACACCGCCTTCGACTATCCGATCTTCAAGCAGACGGTCACCGACCTCGGTTACGAGCCGGTGGTCAACGAGGCGGACGACGACCCCGCCAAGCAGGTCACCAACGTGGAGGACCTGCTCAGCCTTGGCATCGACGTGCTGGTCCTGCAGCCGGTAATCGACAAGGCGGCGGTCTCGCTGGTGGACAAGGCGAACGCCGAGGGCGTCCCTGTGATCATCTACAACACCCCGGTCCCCAGCGGAGACGTCGAGGCGTTCGTGGCCCGCGACAACATCGCTATGGGCCGCCTGATCGCGGAGACCGCTCTCGAGGACACTGGGCTCGAGGGCAACTGGATCATCATCGGCGGCGACAAGGGCAACGGCGTCGCGGACCTCACGGTGGTCGGGTTCCACGAGGTCATCGACCAGTACATCGACGACGGCACGATGAACCTGGTCGCCGAGTACAACCAGAAGGGCTTCGACCCCGACGAGGCGAGGAAGCAGACCGAGCAGGCCCTCACCAAGACGAACGACGACCTCCGCGGTGTACTGGGAATGTGGGACGACGGCGCGATCGGCGCGCTGGCCGCGATCCGGGCGCGCAACCTTCAGGGCAAGGTGTGGCTTGGAGGCCAGGACGCCAGCGAGCCGGCAATCAAGGCGATGATCCAGGGCGAGTTCAACATGTCCGGGTTCACCCAGTTCGACCTCATGGCGAAGACGGCGGCGGAGACCGCGGTCGACCTCGCGAAGGGGAAGAAGATCAACGCACCAGAGACGTACGACACGGGCGCCGGCGAGGTCCCGTTCTTCCCGATCGAGCTCTACCCGGTGACGGTCGACAACGCCGTCGAATTCATGGGCAAGTACCCGGACTACGCAGATCCGCAGCGCATCCTGTTCGGCGTTCCGGAGTCGCAGTGGCCGGAGGGCGCGGCGGAGCTGCTCCAGAGCTGAGCGCGATTCGAGCGATCTGAGGGGCAGCCGTCACGACCGACATGGCCACACGGACTCCGGAAGAGGTTCGTGAGCGAGACACTCCCGTGATCAAGCGGCAGTACTCGCTCACGGCGGAACGTCGGACGTGGCGGCTGCTGACCCTCGTCGCGATCATGGGCGTGATGTGGCTCATCGTCCACCAGATCACGGACGGTGTCTTCATCACGCCCAGGAACCTGACGAACCTCACCGTGCAGGCTTCGATCACGGGCCTGGTGGCGATCGGAGTGGGCTGCCTCCTGATTGCGCGCGAGATCGACCTGTCGGTGGGTTCGCTGCTGGGCGCGGTCGTGGTGGCGTCGGTGTGGCTCCAGGTGGACCATGGCTGGCACGTCGTGCCCACGGTCGCGCTGGTGCTCACGGGCGGCCTCCTGATCGGGCTGTTCCAGGGGCTGTGCACGACGTGGCTGCGGATCCCGTCGTTCGTGGTCACGCTCGCCGGGTTCTCCTACCTGCGCGGGGTGGCGTACGGCATCACCGGCTCGGTCACGCTGTTCGGTACCAGCCAGGGCTTCCGGTGGTTCTCCGAAGGGCGGCTCTCGTACACCTTGACGTTCGTGTTCGTGCTCGGGGCGTTCGGGATCCTCGCGGCACTCTGGGCTCACGACCGCTGGCGTCACCAGCGCGGCGGCGGGCTCCGCGCGATCGCCGCATCGGTACGCCCTGTCGAGGTGGTGGGCGGCATCGTCGCGGCGGGCGCGTGCATCTCGCTCCTGTGGATCTTCTGGAGCGAGCGAGGCCTGCCCGTGCCCGTCGCGATCCTCGGCGGCGTCGCGGTCATGGCCGTCTACGTCCTGCGACACACGGCGTTCGGCCGCCACGTGTTCGCGATCGGGGGAAACCCGGAGGCCGCGCGCCGGGCGGGCATCAACGTCGCCGGCGTGATCCTCGTGCTGTTCATGGTCTCGGGCGTGCTCGCCGCCCTCGGCGGTGTCATGCAGGCCGCCCGGCTGGATGCCGGGCCGCCGACCGTCGGGCTCCTCCTCGCGCTCGACGCACTCAGCGCCGCGATCGTCGGCGGCACGTACCTGTTCGGGGGCAAGGGGAGCATCGCGGGCATCCTGGTCGGAACGGTCTTCCTGGCGAGTATCCAGAACGCCCTCAACCTGGAAGGCGTCGCGACGTACTGGCAGTACATCGTCTCGGGCACCGTCCTCCTCGGGGCGGTCGCGATCGATCAGCTCGCCCAGCGCCGGATCGACCAGGAATATGCCTGACGCAGAGGCTCTCCTCACCGGGCACGGAGTGGCCAAGAGCTACGGGCCGGTCCACGCGCTGCGTGACGTCGACTTCCAGCTGATGCCGAGCGAGATCGTGGGCCTCGCCGGCGACAACGGCGCCGGCAAGTCGACGCTCATGAAGATCGTCGCCGGCTCGACCACCCCGAGCGCGGGCGAGGTCTCGCTGAACGGTCGCGAGATCTCGACCTTCGATCCGGGCAGCGCGCGCGCACACGGGATCGAGATGGTCTACCAGGACCTCGCCCTGTGCGAGAACCTCGACGCACGCGAGAACATCTTCCTGGGACGTGAGCCGCGCCGGCGCCGGTTCGGCCTTCGCATGATCGCCGCGGAGCAGATGACCCATGGCACGGACGCGCTCCTCGAGCGGCTCGAGATCGCGATCGGGTCGGCCTTCGAGCCCGTCTCGCAGCTCTCCGGCGGTCAGCGCCAGGCGGTCGCGATCTGCCGGGCGCTCGCCTTCAAGCCGCAGCTCATCCTCATGGACGAGCCGACTGCGGCGCTTTCCGTGAACGCGGTCGCGCCTCTCCTGCGCCTGATCCGGCGGCTGCCGGCCGAGGGAGCCGCCGTCATTCTCGTCAGCCACCGGCTGAGTGACCTGCTCGACGTGACTGACCGGATCTACGTGCTGCGCAACGGCGAGGTGGTGGCGGATCTCGTGACCGCGGAGACGGACGAGGAGGAGCTGCTTCGTCTCATGGCGGGGCTGCCACGTAACGGACAGCGGCCGCGCCGAAATGGCGCAGAATAGGCCAATGGTCACTGAACGCGCAGGCACGCCGACCAGCATCGAGGTCGGCGTCTACGAACACATCCGCCGGGAGATCCTCGTCGGGCGTCTGGCGCCGGGCTCTCCCCTCGCCCTCGCGGACCTCGCGGCGGAGCTGGAGGTCAGCACGATGCCGATTCGCGCTGCGCTCGCGCGACTGCACAGTGAAGGCCTCGTGCGGAAGCTCCGCAGCCGTGGCTCGATCGTCGCGCCGCTCGAGATCGAGGACTTCGAGGAGATCCAGGCCATCCGGGCCGGGATCGAGGCATTCGCGGCGCGTCTGGGCGTGGAGCAGATCGACGAGGCGGGCATCGAGACCATGCGCCAGCTGCTCGGACAGCTCGAGATCCTGTCGGCCACCGAGGCGCTGGACGAGTATCTGGAACTCGAGTGGGAGTTTCACCATGTCTGCTACGCGGCCGCGCGCAGAAAGCGGCTGCTCGCGCTGGTGGACGACTACCGGCGCAGGGCTGAGCGCTACCTGCGGATCGCCGTGCCCACGAGCCCCGGTTTCGGACGCTCGCTGGACGTGCAGAACCGGCTGCTCGAGGCCGCGGAGACGCACGACGGTGACAAGGCAGAGAACCTCTATAGAGAGGCGCTGTCATGGTCGGTCACCCAGGTCGCCGAGGTGCTCGCGGAGGAGTGACGGAGTCCCTCACACTCGGCGTCGACACCGGCGGAACGTTCACTGACCTCGCTGCCTGGGACTCCGGCGGGGTCCTTCGCCACGCGACGAAGGTCCCGACCACCCCGGCGGACCCGAGCGCCGGCATCCTGAACGCCCTCGACACCATCCCGGCCGAGCAGCGCGGCGGGCTGTTCCTCCACGGAACGACGACCGGCACGAACGCGCTGCTAGAGCGCAGGGGCGCGCGCACGGCGCTGCTCGTAACGCGCGGCTTCCGCGACGTCCTCGAGCTCGCCCGCCAGAACCGGCCGAACCTCTACGACTGGTTCGAGCGAAAGCCGGAACCGCTCGTCCCGCGCGGGCTCTGCTTTGAGATCGACGAGCGCTCCTCTCCACACGAGTCCGTCCGCCGGCCGCTGAACGAGGATCAAGTGCGCGACGTCGTCCGGGAGCTCCGGAAGCGGTCGGTCGAGTCGGTGGCCGTCTGCCTGCTGCACGCCTACGAGGAGCGGGCGAACGAGCAGGAGGTCAAGGCGATCCTCGACTCCGAGCTCAAGAACGTGCACACGTCTCTCTCGAGCGACGTCCTACCCGACATCATGGAGTACGAGCGCGCCTCCACGACGGCGGCGAACGCCTACATCGCCCCGGTCATGGAGGCGTACCTCGGACGGCTCGGCGAGGCCCTGCGCGACTCGGCGAGCGCGGTGTACGTGATGCAGTCGAACGGTGGCCTCGGCTCCGCCGCCACGATCTCGCGGCGGGCGGTCCAGACGGTCCTGTCGGGGCCGGCGGCCGGCGTCATCGGCGGGCTGGCCAGTACGGCGGGGAGTGACAAAACGGACTTCCTCACGATCGACATGGGCGGCACGAGCTTCGACATCGCCTACTCGGAGAAGCGCGAGCCGGCCGTCTCCCGCGATTCCCTCATCGACGGGTCCCCGATCGCGGTCCCGGCGCTCGACATCCACACGCTCGGCGCCGGCGGCGGCTCGATCGCATGGGTGGACTCGGGCGGCGCGCTCAGGGTCGGCCCGGAGAGCGCGGGCTCGGATCCCGGACCCGCGTGCTACCGGCAGGGCGGGGAGCGCCCGACCGTCTCGGACGCGAACCTGGTGCTGGGGCGGCTCGCAAGCGACCTGCTCGGCGGCCGCCTGCAACTCGACGTGGACGCAGCCCGCAAAGCGATCGAGCGTCACGTCGCGAAGCCGCTCGGCCTCGGCGTCGTGGACGCGGCGCGCGGGATCGTCCAGGTCGTCAATGCCGCGATGGCGAAGGGCATGCACCTGATGTCGGTCGCGCGCGGCCGCGACCCCCGCCGGCTCGGCATCGTCGGCTTCGGCGGCGCGGGACCCCTCCACGCGTGTGATCTCGCGACCGCCATCGACTGCCGCGAGGTCGTGATCCCCATCCTCCCCGGCAACACCTCGGCCATCGGTCTCGCCCTCGCAAGCGTGCGGCGCGAGCGCAGCGAGGCCGTGCTCGCGCCCCTGGACGAGTTCGGCGACCGCGCGGCGAGCGACGTGTTCGAGCGGCTGGGCGGCCAGGTAACGGACGATCTCGCCGAGGACGGCGTCTCGCCCGAAGCCGTCGTGCTGTCGGGGACCGCGCGCGTGTCGTACGAGGGCCAGCGCTACCAGCTCGACATCCCCTTCCGCGGCGACCTGAAGGCCGTCTCGCATGCATTCCGCGAGCGTCACGTCCAGATCTACGGATATACGCGCGACGAGCCGCTCACCCTCTTCGCCATCGTGGTCACGGGCGTCGGGCGGATCGGCCTGAGCGACCCTCCGATCCTGCCGGGCGGTGACGCAGCGGCCGGCGACGGGGAGCGCTCGCGGGAGGTGTGGTTCGGAGATGCGTTCCACCCCACTCGCGTGCTGCAGCGAAGCGAGCTTCAGCCCGGGGCCGAGTTCGCCGGAGCGGCGATCGTCGAACAGCCGGACGCGACGACGGTGGTGCCGCCCGGGTGGTCGGGACGGGTCGATCCGCACGGCAACCTGATCGTGCACCGGCTGTCGTGAGCCAGGCCGTCCAGCTGCCGCGGGCCGACGCCGTCCAGCTCGCAGTCTTCCGCTACGCGGTCGAGACGATCGCCGAGGAGATGCATTCGACGGTCGTGCGCACCGGCCGCTCCACGAACATCAAGGACCGCGAGGACACCTCGTCGGCGATCTACGACGTGGCGGGAAACGTGGTCGCGCAAAGCGAGGTGGCCACACCCGTCCATCTCGGGACGACCCACGCGGTCATCCGCCACCTGCTCACCCAGTTCGACTTCGGCGCGCTCTCGCCGGGCGACGGGATCATCACGAACATGCCCTACCCGACCGGGCCGGGGCACCTCAACGACATCGCGGTCATCTCACCTGTGTTCGCCGGCGAGAGCCTGGTCGCGATCGTCGCCAACCAGGCCCATCACGTGGACGTCGGCGGCTACGCCCCGGGCAGCATGCCCTTCGGGGTCTGGGAGATCTATCAGGAGGGCCTGCAGATCCCGCCGCTCGTGGGCTTCCGGAATCACGCGCTCGACCCCACGGTCTGGAAGCTGGTCGCCCAGAACATCCGGGACCCCGAGGAGGTCCGGGGCGACCTGGAGGCGCAGTTCGCCGCCAACGCCGTCGCCGGGCAACGGATCCGGGAGCTCGTGGAGCGCAACGGCCTTGACGAGACGCTCGCGGGCTTCGAGCTGCTCCAGGCCTACGCCGAGCGGATGATGCGGATGGCGATCGCGGCCATCCCGGACGGCAGCTACTCCTTCAAGGACTTCCTGGAGGGCGACGGGATCAGCCGGCGGCTCTTCGCCATCGACGTGGCCGTGACGGTCGCGGGCGACGAGATCAGCTTCGACTTCTCGGGCACGGACGCCAGCGCACGCGGGCCGATCAACTGCGGGTTCGCCAGCGTCGCCGCGTGCGTCTACTACGTGATGAAGGCCATCGCCGGAGCCGAGACGCCGGCCAACGCCGGCGCCCTGCGACCGCTCCAGATCGTCGTCGAGCCGGGCACGCTCCTCTCCCCGCGTTATCCGGCCGCCGTCTGCAACGCAAACATCGTCACGACCCAGCGCGTCGTCGACGTGATGCTCGGCGCGCTGGCCGGCGCTCTCCCCCACCACATCGGCGCGGCGTCCTCCGGGACGATGCACCTCCTCAACATCGGCATCAGCAGCGGTGACCGCTACACCACGCTGGTCGAAACCTTCGGCGGCGGGCAGGGCGGCCTGCCCGGCCAGGACGGCATGCACGCGATCCACTCGCACATGTCGAACACCCGCAACACGCCGGTCGAGATCCTCGAGCGCTCCTACCCCATCACGATCGAGGAGTACGCGCTCGTGGAGGACTCGCCCGGCGCGGGCCGCTGGCGCGGCGGCGCCGGCGTCCGGCGCCGCTACCTCCTGCACGAGCCGGCAACGGTGACGCTGTCGAGCGACCGCAGCAGGAACGCACCGTGGGGCCTCGCCGGCGGGGAGCCCGGACGGCTCGCCGACAACTACCGGATCCTGCCGAGTGGCCGGCGTGCGGCCATGCCCGGCAAGGTGAGCTTTCGCAGCGCCGCGGGCGAGCGAATCGTGATCCAGACCCCGGGCGGCGGGGGCTACGGAGAACCGGCCGGCCGCGAGCAGGCCCGCGTCGACGCCGACGCCGCCGCCGGCATGCTCTCGGAGGCCTACGTGCGCGACCACTACCCCCACCTGTCTCCCCCGGAGGTGTCAGATGGACACGGCTAATCCGTCGTTCGCCAACCCGCTGCAGCCGGGCGCGAACCTCAAGCGCCGACTCGCATCCGGCGAGACGTGCGTGGGCTCCTTCGTCAAGGTCCCCTCCCCCGACATGGTCGAGATCCTCGCGGGCGCGGGAATGGACTTCGTCGTCGCGGATGCCGAGCACGGGCCGATCACGCCGGAGACGTGCCAGCAGATGGCACGCGCCGCGGAGGCCTGCGGGATGCCCCTCATCGTCCGGGTCGGCGAGATCGGCTCGCCCGGCACGGTGAACCGGTTCCTCGACACCGGCGTCGCGGGTGTCAAGCTGCCTCACATCTCGTCCCCGGAAGCGGCGCGCGAGCACCTCGACGAGGTGCTGTATCCGCCGGAGGGGAAGCGCGGACTGGCCGGCGGGCGCTGGGCGCGCTACGGAACGGCGCAGCCCCTCCATCAGCTCGTGGAGGAGTTCAAGTCCTCCTTCGTGATCGTCGCCCAGATCGAGGAGGTCGAGGCGGTGGAGCGGCTCGACGAGCTGCTCGAGCTCGAGGAGCCGGACGTGTTCCTGGTCGGCCCGACCGACCTCGCTTCCTCGATGGGCCTGCGCGGCGACAAGAGCGACCGGCGCGTCCGGGAGCTCGTGGACGGGACGCTGAAGCGGATCGTCGCCGCCGGGCGCACCGCCGGGGCCCTGGCCTCCAGCCCGGCCGAGGCGACCGCCCTGATCGAGCTCGGCGTGCGCTATCTCGTCTTCAACGGCGAGTCGCTCGTCCATTGGGGAGCGAGGCTCGGGTTGGAGGCCGCGAAGGAGCGGGTCTCGTCTTGAGTCCCTTCGACCCAGCCGGCCTCGTCGCGTACGTCGACGGCGACTTCGTCGACGCGGGCCAGGCGCGCGTATCGGTCTTCGACCACGGCCTCCTCTACGGCGACGGGGTCTTCGAGGGCCTCCGGCTCTTCTCGGGCTCGCTGTTCCGCCCCCGGGACCACCTGGCACGCCTCGAGCGCTCGGCACGGACGCTCCGCCTCGAGGTGCCGCTGCCGGCCGAGGAGCTCCTGGCGGCGACGATCGAGACGGTCCGCCGCAGCCGGCTCGCGGACGCGCACGTCCGGATCGTGCTCACCCGAGGCTTCGGCATGCCGGGGCTCGACCCCCGGCGCTGCGAGCGGCCGACCCTCATCGTCACCGCGTACCCCTTCCCGCCGTTCCACGGCTCGAAGGCTCTCGAGCTGATCGTCAGCTCCATCCCGCGCAAGTCGCCCCGCTCCGTCGGAGCGCACGTAAAGTCGCTCAACTACCTCGACGGCGTGATGGCCTACCAGCAGGCCACAGCGGCGGGCGCGAACGACGCCATCATGCTCGACGTCCTCGGGGCCGTGGCCGAGTGCACCGCCGCGAACCTCTTCTTCGTCGTGGACGGGACGCTCGTGACCCCGACGACGCGCGCCGCGCTTCCCGGGATCACGCGCAGGACGGTGCTCGAGCTGGCGGGCGAGCTCGGCATTCCCGCGGAGGAGCGGGAGGTGTGGCCGATGGAGCTCTACTCGGCGGACGCGGCCTTCGTGACCGGCTCGGGTGCCGGGGTGGTCCCCGTGGCGAGCATCGACGGGCACGGCATCGCGAGCGAGGGCGACGAGATCGTCGCGCGGCTCGCCGCGGGGTACCGGGCGCGCACCGGCGATCCGGATTACCTCGTGCCGGTCGGGGCGGAGCCGGCGCTGGAGAGCGCCTAGATGGCCCGGAGCGCAATGGTCTCCCGCGCGGACGCGGTGGTGATCGGGGGAGGCATCATCGGCGCCAGCACCGCGTACTTCCTCGCGCGCCGCGGATACGCCGTGGCCCTGATCGAGCGCGCCGAGGTGTGCTCGGGCGCGACCCGCTACTCGGCCGCTCACGTCCGGCAGCACTACTCGAACGAGGTCGCCATCCGCCTCGTCCTCCGGGCGCTGGCCATGTTCCAGAGCGACGAAGCGGAGCTCGGCGGGCCGACCGGCTTCACGCGGACGGGCTACCTGCTGCTCGCCGCGGCCGGCGAGGAGCGCGGGCTGCTCGACAACCTGGAGCTCCAGCAGCGGCTCGGCGTCGAGACCTCCTCGCTCACACCCGAGGAGGTGGCGAGCAGGTGGCCCGAGCTCGACCTCACCGGCGTCACGCTGGCGGCGTACGAGCCGCAGTCCGGCTACGCCGACCCGGTCCGGACGGTCCAGACGCTCGTCGCGTCGACCCGCGCCCATGGCGGCCACGTCTACGAGCACACGCCCGTGCTCGCGATCGACGGCCGGCGCGGCGCCGTGCGGAGCGTGCTGACCGCCCGCGGCGAGATCGCCACGCCGGTCGTGGTGAACGCGGCCGGGCCCTGGGCCAACCGCATCGCCGCGATGGCCGGCGGCTCCTACTCGCTTCGGCTGAGCCGCGAGGAGGAGGCCGTGTTCCGCCTGCCGCTGAGCACCGAGCGGCTGCCGATCGTCTCGGACGCCCCCGGCCATGTGTACTTCCGCCCGGCGGGAGAGGGCGAGCTCCTGGCCGGCTTCGGCTACCCCAAGGAGCTCCAGCCCTGCGACCCGGACGACTTCTCGGAGCGGGCGGACGACGGCTCGGTGGCCTGGCTCGCGCAAGCGGTCTCGCGGCGCCTCCCGGGCGCGGCGGCCCCGCTCGCGAACGGCGGTCATCTCGCCGCCACCACGGGCCGCCACGCGGGCGTGTACAGCATCACCGACGACTGGTACCCCATCGTCGGCCGCTCCGAGTGGCTCGACGGGATGTATGAAGCGGTAGGCGGGAGCGGTCACTGCTTCAAGCTCGGACCTCCCATCGGCGAGGCGCTCGCGGCGCTGATCGCGGGAGACACGCCGACGGACGACATCTCCGCCCTCCACGGCTCCCGGTTCCGCACGCGGCAGACCTTCGACTCGGTCTGGGGGGCGGGCAACCGTGCCTGAGACGGTGGGCCCCCGAGCCACCGGCGGCTTCGGCGCCGCCGACATCGCCGCAGCCGTGGCGGCACGGGACCTCGATCCGGTCGAGGTGGTCGAGGCGCACCTCGCCGCGATCGAGGCGGCCCCGCAGCTCAACGCGGTCATCACGACCTGCGCGGACGCCGCCCTCGACCGCGCGCGCGGCCACCTCGACGGGCCGCTGGCGGGGGTGCCGCTCCTCGTGAAGGACATCCTCGACACCGCGGGCGTCCGGACGACCTACGGATCGGCCCTCTTCAGCGACCACGTGCCGGTGTCCACCGCCGCGGGCGTCGAACGAGCCGAGGAGGCCGGCGCGATAGTGATCGGCAAGGCGAACCTGCACGAGTTCGCCTGGGGCACCACGAGCCAGAACCCCCACTACGGGGCCGTCCAAAACCCGGCGCGGCCCGGCCGGATCGCGGGCGGATCGAGCGGGGGCAACGCCGCCGCTCTGGCCGCCGGGCTCTGCGCGCTGGGCCTCGGCACGGACACCGGCGGCTCCGCGCGAGGGCCGTCCGCGTGCTGCAACACCGTCGGCTACAAGCCGCCGCTCGGGACGGTCCCGACCGCGGGCTGCTTCCCCCTCGCACCCTCGTTCGACACGGTGGCGCCTATGGCACGCTCGGTCGCCGACACCGTGCTCCTCTACACGGCCGTGGCTCGGCGCGCCCCGGTCCGCGCCGAGGCGCGGGGACTCACGATCGGCGTGCTGACGCGGCCTCCGCGGCTCTCCCCCGCCGTCCCCGCGATCGAGCAGACGGCGGCGCTGCGCGGCCGTCTGCTCATAGCGGCGGAGCGCTTCGAGGCGCTCGGCGCCACGGTCGTGGAGGTGGTGTTGCCGGAGCCGGAGGGCGACCTCGTGCCGGCCGTCCTCGCCGAGGCGGCGATCTCCCATCGTGAGCACTATCCGGCGCAGCGCGACCGCTACGGAGCCGACACGCAGGCGAAGCTCGACCTGGCCGGGTCCGTGACCGCGGCCGCCGCGGAGGAGGCGCGCGCCGCAATCCGCACGTGGCGCGAGCGGGCGCGCACCGAGCCCGCGGTCGACCTCGTCCTCGGCCCGGTCCTCGGCGGGGAGGTCCCCTCCATCGACGCGCACGAGCAGGACGTGCGCGACGTCCTCCTCGCCTACACCCGGCCCTTCAACTTCCTCGACTGGCCGGCGATCGCCATCGGCGACCTGCAGCTCGCAGGGCGCGACGAGACGCGCCTGCTCGGCGCGGCGCTCGCCTGGGAGCAGGCCTACGGTCCGCCGGCCACCGAAGACGAACCCTCCCCCGACGCGTAAGGCAGGCCATGCGCTTCTCAGTCAACGTCTCGCTGCTGTACACCGAGCACCCCTTCCTGGAGCGCTTCGCGCACGTCGCGCGCGCCGGGTTTCAGGGCGTCGAGTTCTGGTGGCCTCCGCCGGAGGCGCTTCCGGGGCTGGTCGCGGCGGTGGAGGACGCGGACCTGGAGGTCGCGCTGTTCAACTTCTACGCCGGGGACATGCCGGCGGGAGACCGCGGGCTGCTGAGCGATCCCGGGCGCGAGGGCGAGTTCCGGGAGCAGGTACCCCGTGCCCTCGAGCTGGCCGAGCAGCTGAACTGCAAGCGGCTGAACGCGCTGGTCGGGCTGCGGGTGGCGGGCGAGGACGCCGCCGCCCAGCTCGAGCGCGCGCGCTCCAACGTCGCCTGGGCCGCCGAGCAGGCCGAGGCCATCGGAGCGACGGTGCTGATCGAAGCTCTCAACACGATCGACAACGGGCCCTACCTGATCTCGAGCACGGCGGCCGCCGCCGCATTCGCCGACTCGGTCGGGCGACCCAACGTCGAGCTCCAGTACGACGTCTTCCAGATGCAGCGCATGGAGGGGAACCTCACGGAGACGCTCACGGAGCACATGCACCGGATCGGGCACATCCAGATCGCCGACCTCCCCGGCCGGCACGAGCCGGGCACCGGTGAGATCAACTTCGACCACGTGCTGGGCGCGATCGACGCCGCGGGCTACGGCGGCTGGGTGGGCCTGGAGTACCGGCCCTCAGGCGAATCGACCGACGACAGCTTCGCCTGGCTGCCGCCCGAGCGGCGCGGGGTCTCGACGGCGGGGACGCGCTCATGAGCGTGCGGGTCGGGATCGTCGGGCTCGGAGTCATGGGCCGGCCCATGGCCCGCAACCTGCTCGCCGCCGGGTTCCCCCTCGTGGCGTCGACCCGCAACCGGGCGGTGCTCGACGAGCTCGCGGCGGAAGGCGCCGAGCCCAGCGCAAGCCCGCGCGAGGCGGCGGAGCGGAGCGACGTCGTCATCACGATGCTCCCGAGCTCCGAGGTCGTCAGCCAGGTCGTCGCAGGGCCGGGCGGCGTGCTCGAGGGGGCGGCGGCCGGGTCGCTCGTGATCGACATGAGCACCACGCATCCGGACGTCTCGCGCGAGCTGGCACGAGCCGCCGCGGAGCGCGGCGTCGCAATGCTCGACGCGCCGGTCTCAGGAGGCGACGTCGGCGCGCAGCAGGGCACCCTCTCGATCATGGTCGGCGGGGAAGCGGACGACGTGGAACGGGCCCGGCCGGTCTTCGAGGCGCTCGGCACGACGATCACGCACGTGGGTCCGCACGGCGCCGGTCAGATCGTCAAGGCCTGCAACCAGATCGTCGTCGGCGTCACGTACGCGGCTGTCGGCGAGGCACTGGTGCTCGGCTCGAAGGCGGGCGTGGATCCCGCGCTGATCCTGGACGTGCTCTCGGGCGGGTTGGCGGCGAACAGGATCATGGAGGTCCGGCGACACAACTTCCTGGAGCGCACCTTCCCCGCGGGCGCCACCGTGGACCTCCACCACAAGGACCTCACGATCGCCCTCGACGTCGCCGGCAGCGCCGGCGTGGCCTTGCCCCTCAGCGCGGCGGTGCAGCAGATGATGCGCATCCTGCGGGCGCACGGCCAGGGAGGCCTGGACCACTCGGCGCTCGTGACCGTTGTCGAGGACTGGGCCGCCCACGAGATCGGGGCGCCGGCCCCGGGAGCGGAGCGCTCATGACCGGCATTCCCGCGGACAACGCCGTGTCGACGGTCATCGTGGGCGGCGGGATCATCGGCGCGACGACCTTCTGGGAGCTCGCCCGCCGCGGCGAGGAGGTCGCGCTCTTCGAGTCGCGCACCTACGGCCAGGAGTCGACCGGGAAGTCCGCCGCGATCGTGCGCATGCACTACTCCAACCCGGAGACGATCCGCATGGCGCTGCACGGGCGGCGGGCGCTCATCGACCTCCCCGAGCTGCTCGGCTGCGAGCCCGTCTACCACCGCACCGGCTGGGTCTTCCTCATCGGCGAGGACAGCGCCGAGACGGCCGCCGCCAACCGCGAGCTGCAGATCCGGGAGGGATCCCCGAGCGACGAGATAAGGCTCGACGACCTCGAGCGGCTGATCCCCGGCGTCTCCACGGAGGGGATCGCCTACGTCCTCTACGAAGAGGACTCGGGCTTCGCGGACCCGCTCGCCACCACGCGCGCCTACATCGACGCCGGGATCCGCGAGGGCGGCTCCGCGCGCGAGGGTGCGGCCGTCGAGCGCATAGAGGTCGAGAACGGCGCGGTCGCCGGGGTCGTGGTGGACGGCGAGCGGGTGCCCTGCAAGAAGGTGGTGCTCGCGGCCGGGGCGTGGTCGAAGGAGCTCGCCGCTCCGCTCGGCGTCCATCTTCCGATCGAGATCACGCGCGAGCAGGACGTGATCTACGACACCGACGGCACGCCGCCGGTGCCGCTCGCCGTATCGGCACAGGCCGACCGCGTCTACCTTCGCCCGCTGCCCGAGCGCCACGAATCGTCCATGCTCGTCGGCCGGGGCTTCCCGAAGGAATACGAGTACGTCGACCCGAACAGCTACGACGACGAGGTCGACGCCTCCTTCGAAGCCGACGTACGCGAGCGGGTCCTGCGTCGCGTCCCCCGCTTCGCCGGCATGAGGATGGTGGGAAGCAGGGTCGGCCTCTACTCCGTGCCGCCGGACTGGCACCCGCTGCTGGGGCGCGTCGGCGAGGTCGAAGGGCTCATCCTGGGCACCGGCGGCAGTGGCCACGCGTTCAAGCTGGGCCCCGCGATCGGGGAGATGCTCGCGGGCGAGCTGGCCGGCACACCCGTCGACTACGCCGACGTCGACCGGTTCGCGCTGAGCAGATTCGAGCGGGGGATGTCGTTCGTCTCCACTTTCGGCGGCAACCGGGCCTGAGGAGTCGTCGCGGGCGGCATGATCGACCTCCGCTCGGACGTCTGCTCCCCGCCGACGGACGAGATGTGGGCGGCCATGCGCGCCGCGCCGCTCGGCTGGGCGAGCGTCGGCGAGGACCCTTCGGTACTACGCCTCGAGGCGCTCGGCGCGTCCCTCCTCGGCAAGGAGGCCGCCGTCTGGGTGCCTACCTGCGGGATGGCGAACCTCACCGCCCTGCTGGCGCTGACCAGGCCCGGCGACGCCGTCGTCCTCCCCAGCGACGCGCACGTGCTCACGAGCGAGGGGATGTGGATCACCGAGGTCGCCGGCCTCCGGCCCGTCCGGATCGGCGCCGCAGCCGGCAGGTGCGACCCGGCGGAGGCGGAGGAGGCGCTCGCCGCTTCGGGCGCGTCGGCCCTGCTGCTCGAGAACACGCACACGCGCGCCGGGGGGACCGTGATGGGCGTCGAGGCCTGCGAGGCGCTCGCGGGCGCGGCCCGCCGTCACGGCGCGCGCGTCCACCTCGACGGGGCGCGCCTCGCCAACGCCGCCGTCGCGCTCGGTGTTCCGCTCAGCGCGGTGGCGGAGCCCGTGGACACCGTCGCCCTGAGCCTGAACAAGGGGCTGTGCGCGCCCATGGGGACGATCCTCGCGGGCGCCGGCGCAACGATCTCCGAGGCGCGCGACCGCCTGCGTCGCCTGGGCGGCGCCACGGTGCACAAGGCGGGCATCGTCGCTGCGGCGGGGATCGTCGCGCTCGAGACGATGCGCGAGCGGCTGATCGAGGACCACCGGCGGGCGCGGGCGCTCGGCGACGGCCTTGCCGGGCTTCCCGGCCTCCGCATCGCGCCCGACCCGATCGAGACGAACATCGTCCTCGTCGACGTGTCCGGCACCGGGCTCCCGGCCGAGACGGTCGCCGGCCGGCTCGCCGAGCACGGCGTCCGCGTCCTCGTCGTCGACGAGCGCCGGACGAGGCTGGTCACGCACCGGATGGTGGGCGAGGCGGAGGTCGACCGCGCGCTGGCCGCGTTTCGGACGGTCGCATCGTGAAGTAGGTCGTCCCGGGAATCGCGGGCTCGACCGATCGTTCGTCCCTTCGTTGACGCCCTGGGCTAGCTGCCGTCCTCGACGTTGTGGCCGGCGGGAGAGACGACGTACCACTCGGCTCCGAACTGATCGAGACCCTGCCCGTTCGTGTCGCCCGCCGCCTGGTCGCCGGCGTAGTAGTAGAGCGGGTGGCCGTTGTAGGTGACCTCGCGGGTCCCGTCCGAGCGCATTGTGGTTCCGAGCATCGAGGCATTCGCCGCGGCGCCCGCCTTGGGCTTGCCGCTCGTCGTGAAGGGAGGCCAGGCCGCCGCGCAGGCGCCGGCGCACGTGCTCTTCGTGCCCGTGTCCTTCTCGAACAGATAGAGCGTGCGGCCCTTCGAGTCGACCAGGATCTTGCCGAGCTCGCCGGTGCTCTGCACGTCCACGGTGGCGCCGCCACCGCGCTGGGTGGACGCGCTGGCGCTCGCCGCTGGTGGGGCGTAGCTGTTGTTGTTGCTGCTGTTGTCGTCGCTGCCGCCACAGCCCGCGATCGTCACCGCGACCACGGGCACGAGAAGGGCCGAGCACCTGAGGATGTTGCGCGTGCGAGTCATTGCTCGCTCCTTTGGAGGGCGTTGAGGGACGCCCTCACCGTCGCGGCGCCAGATGAACGCCCGATGAGCCGGCGGTCAGCGCCCCTGCGGCGATCAGTCCGGGTACTCGTCCTTGCGCCAGGCGCGGGGCTCCTCGGGCTCCGGCTTCGGCGTTCGCGCGAGCAGGAACGAGTTGTACGGGGCGACGAAGGGATCGGGCGCCGACACCGTGTAGGTGTGGTACACGCGTCCGTTGTCGCGCGCGAAGGCTATGAAGCTCGGGTTCTCGCGCAGGCCGTCGTCCAGCTTGGCGCCGACCTGCCGCCCCCAGTCCGCGAGCCACTCGGGCGGGTTGTCAATCATCCCCTGGACCTCGGGGATCTGCCCGGCCTGCTCGGGCGTGAGGGCGAGGCCGAAGTCGAATGGGAACTCCGTCCCATAGGTCGAGACGTAGGGGAACTGCCAACCCATCCGCTCCTTGTAGGCGAGGAGCCGATCGATCGGCGCGCGGGAGAAGCAGATCAGCGTCACGTCGCGGTGATTCAAA
>Ga0190265_10000628_pt1 | contig 24345 bp, 23 predicted proteins | sample Popmic124T_FD_133135 | JGI IMG/M metagenome (GOLD analysis project Ga0190265, IMG submission 133135) | Populus adjacent soil microbial communities from riparian zone of Indian Creek, Utah, USA - 124 T | ecosystem: Environmental > Terrestrial > Soil > Riparian zone | place: USA: Utah | collected...
ACGGTCGGCAACTCGCGCAGCTACCGGCTCGACCGGATGCGCTCGGCGCGGCTGACCGACGAGACCTTCGCGCCACGGGAGGGCTTCGATCCCCACTTCCTCGAAGACACACGGCCTGCGCGCGTCCTCTACTCGCCCGAGATCGCGCGCTGGAAGGTCGAGCGCGGCGCGACGCGGCTGGCGGACGGCTCGGCGGTCGAGACGCGGCACATGGGGGCGCGCGAATGGCTCTTCGGCGAGATCCTGGCCGATCGCGGTGAGGCGGTCGTGCTCGAGCCGGCCGACCTTCGCCCCGCGGTGGCCCGCCGCGCGGCGGCGCTCGTGCGGGAGCTGAAGCTCTCCCGCGTCAAGGTTCCGAGCTAGTCCAGCTCCGCGTCCAGCGGCAGGGTGACGGTGAAGGTCGCACCCTCGCCGGGACGGGAGTCGACCTGGAGGGCACCGCCGTGCGCCTCGGCGAACGACCGCGCGATGAAGAGCCCGAGGCCCGTGCCGGGCCGCGCTTCGGGCCCGGCCGCGCGGCCGAACTTCTCGAAGATGACCTCGTGGTCCTCAGGCGCGATGCCGGGGCCGCCGTCGCGCACGCGGACGCGGACGGCGCCGTTGTCGCTCCAGGCGTGGACACCGACCTCGCCGCCGGCGTCCGAGTACTTGACGGCGTTCGCGATGAGGTTGTCGAAGAGCTGGCGCAGGCGGGTCCGGTCGCCGCGCACGAGTGGCAGCTCCGGGGGAATGTGCGTATCCAGCCGCACCTCGTCCTGACCCATGGTGGCCGCGCCGACCGCGTCGCCGAGCACCGCCGCCAGGTCGACGTCAGAGAAGGCGTAGCCGAACGTCCCGGCCTCGATGCGCGAGGTGTCGAGGACGTCGCCGATCAGGGTCTCGAGCCGGCTCGTCTCGTCGCCGATCACGGTGAGGAACGCCTCACGCTGCTCGGGCCGCAGCTCCCGCCACCGCTGCTGGAGCGTGCGCGACGCGCCGATCACGGCCGTCATCGGGCTGCGCAGCTCGTGCGAGACGAGCGAGACGAAGTCGGCCCGCAGGGCCGAGAGCCGGCGCAGCTCGGCGACGGTCGCCCGCTCGGCGTCGTAGGTGCGGATGTTCTGGACCGCCGCGGCGACGAGGCGCCCGAGCAGGGCGATGAGCTCGACGTCCTCCGGCAGGAACGAGTCCACTTCGCGCCGGGAGACGCTCAGGGCGCCGACGAAGCTGCCCCCGAGCTCGAGCGGCGCCACGACGCGCGAACGGAGGCCCAGCTCGTACAGGTTCTCCTCCTCGACGAAGCGGCGGTCCGAGATGTCGGCCCGGTACGCCACGCGCCCGGTCTCGGCGACGTGCTCGAGGATCGAGCCGCTGACGGCCTGGTCCTCGCCCGTGCTCTCGGCGCCCGCGCCGGCGATCGCCATGGCGCGCATCCGGGCGTCCTCTTGAAGCAGGATCACGGCGCGGTCGAACGGGACGAGAGCGCCGAGCTCACGGTTGAAGGCCGCGAACGCGGCGTCGAGCTCGAGCGACGAGCCGAGGGCGCGCGCGCACCGGTTGGCGGCCTCGAACACGTCGACGCGGCGGCTGAGCTCGTCGCGGAGCCGCTCGGCGTCCGCAGCACGGGCCTCCGCGCGGATTGCCACCGCTCGCAGCTGCGACACGAGCCAGCCCACGATAAGGCCGGTGAGGAGCAAGACGCCGAACGGGAAGGTGACGCGGCCGGCGAGGAAGTCGGGTGGCCCGAACTCCTGGCCGCGCCATTCCTCCACCGCGTAGAGGTAAGGGAGGAGCACGACGGGCAGCGCGATCCCGCCGCGAAGGCCGTACCGCAGGGCCGCCTCGGCGACCACGAAGATCAGCGCCCACCGCATCGGGCTGCCGTACTCGAACGAGAAGATGAGCCCGTATGCAGCGACGACGAGCGTGTCGGCGGCGAGCGCCGCGAAGCCGACGATCCGCGGCCGGTGCTCGTAGCGGGAGAGGACGAAGAGCCCCAGGCCGACGGCGGCGAAGCCCGCGGTCAGGAACCACGCCCACATCTCGTAGCCCTCCGGGTACGACTCGGCGAAGACGCCGACCTGCAGCCCTGCGAGGACGACGGCGACGAGCCGGACGAACGCGATCCACTGCTCCCAGGTGAAGCGGCTGCCCGAGACGCGTTGCGCGGTGTCAGCCGCCATGCTCGTCCTCCGCGCGCCGCGCGTCGATGCGCGCAAGCGCCCAGCGCGCATGCTCTGCCACGAGCTCGTCGTCGTCCTCGGCCAGGCGCGCGACGGCCGCGCGCTCGCTCTCGCCGCCGACGTTCCCGGCGGCCACGAGAGCGTTGCGGCGCAGGTAGCGCGGATCCTTGCGCGGCACGTACAGACGGTCGAAGCGCTCCACGAGCTCGCGGTCGGCGTCGAGCCACTCGACGAGCGAGACGGAGACGTCCGCGCCCTGCGGCAGCGGCTCGCCGGCTCGGCGGCGCTCGATGCCACGGTTCCACGGGCAGACGTCCTGACAGATGTCGCAGCCGTAGACAAGGGCGCCGAGCGACTCCCGGTAGGGCTCGGGGATCGGTTCCGGCGACTGCGTCCAGTAGGACAGACACCGGGTCGAGTCGAGCACGCCCGGCTCGTCGAGAGCGCCCGTCGGGCAGGCGTCGATACAGAGCGTGCAGGAGCCGCAGGCGCCGGGCAGCGCGGGCGTGGGCTCGAGCTCGACGTCGGTCACGAGCGTGCCGAGCACGACCCAGGAGCCGTGCCGGCGCGTGATCAGGAGCGTGTTCTTGCCATAGAAGCCGACGCCGGAGCGTGCTGCCGCCTCGCGGTCGACATGCTGGTTCTCGTCCACGAGCACGCGGTACGAGCCGCCCAGCCGTCGCCCGAGTGCGTCGAGCTTCTCCCGCAGCTCCGCGTAGCCGTCCGTCCAGGTGTAGCGCGCGAGCCTGCCCTCCCCCGGGCCGGTCTCCGGCCCCGGCGCGTAATAGGACAGTGCGGCGGAGACGACCGTGCGTGCGTGAGGCAGGAGCCTCTCCGGGTGGCAGGAGATCTCCGGCTGCGCCATCGTGAAGCGCATGTCGGCGAAGAGCCCGCGCGCCCGGCGCTCGTGGATGTGGCGCTCGGTTTCGGCGTAGGGCTCCGCCGGCGCGGCGCCGACCGCGTCGATCCCGAGCTCCTCCCCGTGCCGCCTGAGCGCCGCGGCCGTGACGCGCTGGATACCCAGCATGTGAAGATTGTGCCGATGTTTGCAGCGAGAATCCACGAGGACGGTGGCCCGGAGGTTCTCCGCGTCGAGGAAGCGCCGGACCCGGTGCCGGGACCTGGAGACGTTCTCGTCTCACTGCGAGCCGCGTCCCTCAACCACCTCGACCTCTGGGTGCGCAAGGGCCTGCCATCCGTCCCGAAGCCGCGCATCCTCGGCGCTGACGGAGCGGGCGTCCGGGTGGACACCGGCGAGCGTGTGGTCATCAATCCCGGCCTCGAGCACGGGAACGTCATCACCGTCCTCGGCGAGCACACCGACGGCACCCACGCCGAGCTGATCGCGGTCCCTGAGACGAACGTCTTCCCGCTCGCCGACGAGCTCGACTTCGTGACCGCGGCGGCGTTTCCGCTCGTCTACGAGACCGCCTACCGGATGCTGGCGACGAAGGCTCGGATCGAGGAGGGCGAGTGGGTGCTGATCTGGGGCATCGGCGGCGGCGTTGCGACCGCCTCGTTCGAGATCGCGCGGGCGCTCGGCGCGCGCACGCTCGTCACGTCGGGGAGCGACGCGAAGCTCGAGCAGGCACGAGCCTGGGGCGCCGATCTGGCCGTCAACCACGCGACCGGCGACGTCGTCGCCGCGGCGAAGAAGATCGGCGGCGCGGACGTCGTCGTCGAGACCGTGGGCGAGGCGACGTGGAAGAGCTCCCTCGCGGCGGTGAAGCCCGGCGGGCGCGTCGTCGTGTGCGGCGCAACGACCGGCCCGAACCCGCCGGCGCAGCTGCACCGCTTCTGGTGGAAGCAGCTGACCGTCTACGGCTCGACGATGGGCACGCGGGAGGACTTCTTCGGCGCCTACGACCTCGTGCGGAGCGGTCGCGCCCGTGTGCACGTCGACTCGGTCTTCCCGCTGCGCGAGATACGCGCCGCCCACGAGCGCCTCGAGCGCGGCGAGCAGCTCGGCAAGATCGTCCTCACGATTCCGGAATGAGCCGGCGCCACCGTCGCCGAGCCCTCGTCGCAGCCGGGCTCGCCGCGCTCGTGGCGGTCGTCGTCCTCTCTCTGCGACCCAATCCCGAGCTCGACGCGCTGAAGGCGGATCAGCTGGCGAGGTGGCAGCCGGCGACGGCTGCGGGCGCCACGCTCGAGCCGGTCGTCTCGGAACAGGAACAGGGAATCCCGAGCGTCGAGCTGGGCCCGCCGCCGGGCCTCGGCGATCGAGAGCCGGCGTTGTACGAGCGCACCTTCTACGTGCCCCAGGAGGAAGGACTGGAGCCGTTCGAGGCGGCGCGCCGCGCCGCCGAGGAGGCGGGCTGGCGGCTCGACTACCCGAGCTACGTCACGCCCGAATCGGATGAGAGCCTGAACTGGACGACCGTGACGGGGTACAAGGAGCTCCCGACCGGCACCGCGGTCGTCCACATCCACACCGACGCGGCGCGCCCCACGGGGGACTCACCGCCGGGGACGAACACGCTCATCGTCATGCTCGAGCACACGCGGTAGGCAGCCACGGACGCCCCCGAGGCTAGACTGGCCTCGTGCCCACCAAGGATCAGATCGTCGAGGCGCTGCACATGGTCGAGGACCCTGAACTGGGCATGGACATCGTCGAGCTCGGCCTCTTCTACGACGTGGAGATCGAGGGGCCGAAGGTGAAGGTCATCCACAGCTTGACGTCGATGGGCTGCCCGGCGGGCCAGATGATCCAGGAAGGGATCCATGACGCGGCCGCCTCCGTCGAGGGGGTCGACGAGGTCGAGGTGGAGCTCACCTTCGACCCGCCGTGGACGCCGGAGATGATGTCCGACGACGCGAAGTTCATCCTCGGCTTCGGCTAGGTCAGCCGTGTCGAGGGAGACGGTCATCGCCGTCGCCGTCTCGGCGATCGTCGTCGGCACGATGGCGATCGACCACCTTGTCGGCACCGAGTCCGAGCCCGGCGAGACGGGTCTCGCAGACCCGGGCGCGTTCGTGCTCAGCGTCGTGCTCGGCCTCGCGCTGGTCGCCGTGTTCTTCGGTCGCGTCGTCCTGCGGGCGGTGCGAGACGAGCCGGAGGAGTCGACGCTGAAGGCGGTCGCGTTCAGCCTGCTCGCCATCCTCACGCTGCCGCTGCTCTTCCTCGCGGTGCCGTTCCCGTTCGCCGGCGCCGGGCTGGCGCTCGGGCTGCACGCCCGCGAGGGCCGGCGCTGGCTGCTCGGCACGGCGGCGGTCGTAGTAGGCGGCGTCGTGCTCGGGCTCGGCGCCGTGGCGTACGTCGTCGCGCTGCTGGCCTAGCCGAGCAGGCGGACCTCTTCGCGCCGCTCGCGCGCGAAGAAGTGGATGCTCTCGGTGAAGCGCACCCAGTTGCAGCGCATGCACATGACGAGCGAGTGCGTGCGGGCGCTGTCGGCGAGGAAGCGGACGCCGCGCAGGAGATCGCCGTTCGACACGCCCGTCGCGACGACGATCACCTCGCCCGGCACGAGGTCGTCCGAGCTGAAGACGCGGTGCACGTCCTCCACCCCGTGCTCGCCGGCGGCCTCGATCTCGCTCCGCGTCGTGGGCCAGAGCTGCGCTTGCAGCTCCCCGCCGAGGCAACGCAGAGCGGCAGCCGAAAGAACGGCCTGACGGGTGCCGCCGATGCCGATCGCGAGGTGGTCGTTGGTGCCGCGGATGGCGGCCGAGATGGAGGCGGTGACGTCGCCGTCCTGGATCAGCTTGATGCGGGCGCCGGCGGCGCGAATCTCCTCGATCAGGTCGTGATGCCGCGGCCGGTCGAGCACGATGGTCGTGATGTCGTTCGCCTGGCGGCCGAAGCTCTCGGCGATGGCGTTGATGTTGTCGGCGACGGGCTTGCGCAGGTCGATGCTTCCCTTCGCGCGCGGCCCGACGGCCATGCGCCGCATGTACATGTCCGGCAGGCGCAGGAGGGAGCCGGGCGGGCCGATCGCGATCATGGACATGGCGCCGTTGCCGCCCCGTGCGACGACGCCGCGCCCCTCGAGCGGATCCACCGCGAGGTCGAACGCCTCGCCGCCCTGGCCGATCTCGACGCCGGGCTTCAGCTCCCCGCCCTCGCGCGCGCCGATCACGATCGTGCCGTCGATCGGCAGCCCGTGCAGTCCGGCCATCATCGCGCCCTCGGAAGCATCCTCCGCGGCGTCCTGGTCGGCACGACCGAGCCAGCGTGCGCCTGCGAGCGCGGCCCACTCGGTCGCCCGGGAGAAGAGCACGCAGGGACAGCCGAACGGCTCGGTCACCGTCTCACCCGGGCGTGGCGCTCCGCCTGTTCGAGCACGAGCTCGATGACGGCGCCGATCGTCTCCCCCACGTTCTCGTTCTCGATCACCGGCACGTCGTTCCGCCGCGCCCGCTCGACGATGTAGTCCTGGATGGAGCGGATCTCCGGCAGGCCGGCCAGGTACTTGTCGCCGGCCCGCAGGCCGTTCGAGTAGACGTCGCGGCTCCAGAAGTGCGTCCGGTGGATCTCCTCGTCGTGGATCGCGAGCACGCACTGGATGACCACCGCGCGCTCGAGCTCGGTCGCCAGCATGCCGGGCACGAGGTGCACGCCCTCGAGCACCATCGACCAGCCCTCGTCGAGCGCACGCTGCAGCGCCGCTTCGACGCCGACGACCACGTTCCGCGTCTGGTCGAGGAAGCCGAGCAGCGCCGCGTCGCCCGACTCCTCTTCCTCGGCCTTCGAGAGCCCGAGCGCCGCCTCGAAGCTCGAGAAGTGGATGGTCGGCATGAACTCCTGCGAGAAGAATGCGCGCATCGTCTGGCGGACGAAGTCGGTCGAGGTCACCCGGGTGATCCCGAGCCGGTACGCGACCTCGGTGGCGACGGTCGACTTCCCCGTACCCGTGCCGCCGCCGACGAGCAGGATCAGCGGCACGTCGAGCTCCTGCAGATCGCGGAAGCGGCGCAGCCGCCTGACGGCGCGGCTTCCCTTCTCGTGCCCGAGGAGGTCGACGGCGAGCTCGCGCAGCCGGTCGAGGTCGACGGAGGTCGCGCCGCGCTGCGAGAGGTCGAGCTCGGTGCGGCGGGCCAGCTCGTACGCGCGGTCCTCGGGCACGCCGACGGTCACGAGCACGCGTGCCATCAGCCCCTTCGAGTACGGCGCCGACTTGCCGCCGAGGAAGTCGAGCTCCTTGCCGCCGTGCCTCCGCTCACTCATTCCGCCGCCTCCGACGCGAGCCGCAGGAGCTCGTCGTCCAGGTCCGGCTCGCCGGGCGCCGGGCGGACGTCGCTCCCCGCCAGCACCACCTCCGCCCCGCGCTCGCGGGCCGCCGCTGCCACGACGTCGATGGCGGCGGCTTTCAGCTCGACGAGGAAGACGTCGGCGTCGACGGTCGCCAGCTCCTCGCGCAGGGTCGCGCGGTTGGAAAGGCTGCCAGAGACATGCGTCACCTCGGCGCCATGCTCCTCCGTGAGGTGCGCGGCGAACCCGGCGTGCGCGCTCTCCGGCGCGGCGGAGAAGAACGCCACGCGGCGGCCGGCGACCGGCTCCGCGGGGCGTGGGTGCAGGGTGGTCGCCACGACGCGCGGCCCGAGCTCGGCGGCGCGGTCGCGCAGCCGCTCCCAGCCCGAGCCCTCCTCGGCCATCGTCAGGACGACGAGGTCGGAGATGAGGTGCCGGTACTCGTTGAGGTAGCCCGTGACGACGTCGGGGTCCTGCTGGGCGTTCACGACGAGGATCCGCCGGCGCGTCTCGACCGGCGGCAAGGCCGCGCCGCTGCCGTCGAAGAGCACGAGCTCGGGCTCGAGCTCCGCCGCCTTGCGGGCGCCCTCGTGCACGTTCGCGGCGAAGACGGCGCCTGCGAGGCCGCCGCCGCAGCGGCGGCAGCCGACGGTCGTGACGCCCGCGAGCGCCGCGGTCTCGAGGTAGTCGGAGGCCGCGTGCCGCCCTGCGTCCGAGAGCTCGAGCAGCGCCTCCACCGTCGGCGGGACGTCGGCCACCTCCGGCTCGGGCGGCCCGCCGCGGCCCATCGAGACGACGACGACCTTCCGGTCGCGGGAGAGGAGCTGAGCGGCGTGCGCCGTGATCGCCGTCTTGCCGACGCGCTTGCCCGTGCCGACGATGCCGATCGAGGGCAGCTCGAACGGCTCGAGCTCGGGCGGATCGAAGCGAAAGTCCGCGCCCACGTAGGGCAACCCGTGCGCCAGTACGCGGCTCGCCAGCGCGAAGCGCTCGCGTGGGCCGAGAACGGGTTCGTCGGAGAGGTCGACGACGAGCTGCGGCCGGTGGTCGGCGAGGGCGCCGTCGAGCGTGTCAACGAGCGGGACGCCGTAGTCGGCCCCCTCGCGCAGCTTCTCGGTGCCGCCGAGGAGATGCGCGGCGACGACGTCGTAGGGAAGCTCGTCGAGCGCCGCTCGCACCACAGCCGCGTAGTGCTCGCCGTCGATGAGCGCCAGCGCGCGCATCACGTGCGGCTCGTGACTTCGTCCTCGATGCGGGTCGTGTACTTCTCGTACGCGAAGGTGTCGAGCGAGAACTGGATGATCCGCTCCTGGCCGTGGAACGGGTGCTTGCGCCAGATGCTGACGTGGTCGCCTTCGATCTCGACGACGTTGTAACAGGGGCGCGTGTTCCCGCGGAGGCGCAGCGACGACACCGTCCCCGTGTTGACGACGAAGAGGTTCTCGAGCCGCCAGGCGTACGGGACGTGCTTGTGGCCCGACAGGACGAGCTGGACGCGGGCGCGCTGCAGGCACTCGATCGTGTCGCCGGCGTCGTAGATGACGTTGCGCTCGCGTCCCGTGCCGGGCACCGGCAACAGGTGGTGGTGGCACACGAAGATGCGCAGGCGCGCGTCGTCGTCGAACTGCTCTTCGATCCAGCGGTAGCGGCCGCGGCCGATCTGGCCGTGGTCGAGGTCGGGCTCCGTCGAGTCGACCGCGACGACGGTCACGTCGTCCACCCGCAGCACGGAGTTGCGGTCCCCGAAGAGCTCCTCGAAGTGGACGTAGCCCACGTTGCGCGAGTCGTGATTGCCGGGGATCACCACGAGCGAGTCGCACTCGATCCGCTCGAGATAGCGCTTCGCCTCCTGGTACTCGTGCTTGAAGCCGAAGGTGGTGAGGTCGCCCGAGCAGACGACGATGTCGGGCTGCATGTCGTTGATCTCGCTGATCGCGCGCTCGAGCAGGCCAGGGACGAAGTACTGGCCGCCGCAGTGGAGGTCGGAGAGGTGCGCGATCGTCAAGCCGTCGAGCCCGTTCGCCATGGCGGGAAGCATACGAGCCCTAGCTCCGCGCGAAGCGAACCGTGAAGCTGGTGGCGTCGTCCTCGACGAAGCGCACGAGCCGCTCGCCCTCGTCGCGGAGCTCGTCTCGCCACTTGCGTGGGAGCGCGTCGAACGGCCGGATCAGGAGCGTCGCCTTGTCCTGAGCCCGCTTCACCTCCCAGGTGCCCGCGACGAAACCGTCCACGAGGACGGTCTGGAGGAAGTCGCCGTTCTTCTTGATGATCTCCGGCTGGTACTCGGGCGCGACGATGCGGCTGCGGTCGGCGTACGGGATGATCGCCGAGTCCCACTTCGTCAAGAACCGCGCCGGCGGCCGCGTTTCTGCGGGCGGCAGTGGCCGGCGCGGGAGGTCTAGGAGCGTCCGTCCGGCCTCGTCGCGGAAGCGCACGAGCTCGAGCGCCTCGAGCCCCTCTTTCACGTCGCGCACCTGAAGGCCGCCGAACTTGAGCAGGTCGGCCTGCGAGGCCGGTCCGTACGCTGCGAGGTAGCTGCGCACGAGGCGCTCGGCGGCGCCGTCCGGCTCGAGCCCGCCCCCAAGCCAGCGCTGGGCGTGCGTCAGCTGCGCCTCGCCGTGGAAGCGCCAGGTGCCGCTCGGCGGCACGTGCACGAGCGGAAAGAGCGCGCGCGTCGACGACCAGGCGTCCATCCAGCCCTTGCTCGCCGCCTCGATAGTCGGCCAGACGAGCTCGCGGACGCGCGGGATCGTCCACGTCTCCTCGCTCCGGAGCCGCTCCTCGAACACGTCGAGGTCGATCTTCGGCGCACGGCTGGCCATCTTCGCGCGCCGCGGGGCGACGACGACCGCCGCGAAGGCCGGGTAGTCGCGCGCGGAGACGAGGTGCAACGTGACGCGGAAGAGCGATGCCTTGACCACCTGCCGGCGGGCGAGCGCCCGCGTCAGCGCGTCCCGGCGGAACTCGGTGAGCCGCGACCAGAGGCCGATGTAGGGCGCCGGCGAGTACTGCGCCTGAAGCGCGCACAGGCGCTCGACGGCGCGCGGCACCGACAGGCTCTCGCGTCGCAGGAGGAGCTGACGGGCGAGCGTGGCCCGGTTCAGCTCGACGCGCGTGAGGACGCGCTCGCCAGGCTCCGTTCGTCGTCCGGCCACGCCGCGGATCCTAGGGGGCTGTCCGGACCGGCCGGTACTCTCGAAGACGTGCCCTCGGAGTTGCCCACGTTCAGGGCGTACACCGGCGCGGCCCCGCCGAGGTTTGCCAACGAGGTCGAGCTGGAGTGCGCCAAGATGCTCGACTTCTACGGCGTCCCGTGGGACTACGAGCCGACCACCTTCGTCCTCGCCCGCGACGAGGAGGGCCGCGTCACGAGCGCGTTCGCGCCCGACTTCTACCTCCCCGAGCAAAATCTCTACGTCGAGGTGACGGTCATGCGCCAGTCGCTCGTCACGCGTAAGAACCGCAAGCTACGCGAGGTGCAGCGCCTCTATCCGGGCGTGCGGGTGAAGCTCTTCTACCGGCGCGACATCGAGCGGCTGGCCCAGCGCTACCGGCTCAGGCTCGCCTCGTAGTGCCGGGTACCTCGCTGATCGACGAGCTACGTGCGCTCGGGCACCCCATCGGCGCCGTCTACCTCTCCCGCGAGGCCATCGCCGAGCGCGTGGCCGAGCTGGGCACCGCACTCGCGGACACGTACGAGGGCCGCAACCCGCTGCTCGTCGCGCCGCTCAAGTCGAGCGCCGTGTTCCTGGCCGATCTCTCCCGCGCCCTGTCGGTGCCGCACGAGCTCGACTTCGTCGAGCTGGCCCCCTACTCGGGCGGCGAGGGCGGCGTGGTCCGGCTCCTCAAGGACCTCGACGCCTCGGCCGAAGACCGCGACCTCCTCCTCGTCGAGGACGTCGTCGACACCGGGCTCACGCTCAACTTCCTGATGCAGACTCTCTCGCTCCGGCGGGTGCGCTCCCTTGCCGCGGTGACGCTGCTCGATCGCCCGTACCGCCGCCTCGTCGAGGTGCCGCTGGCGCACGTCGGCTTCACGGTGCCGGACGAGCTCTTCGCCGGCTACGGGCTCGGCCTCGACGAGCGCTGGCGCGCCCTGCCCGACCTGCACGTGCTGGAGACGGACGAGCTGCCGGCGACGGTGACCGGCGACGGCTTCCACCACGGCGAGCCCGACGCCGCGGCGGCCTAAAACCGCCTAGAGATAACCGAACGGGTCGACGGCGCCGCCGTTCACGCGCACCTCGAAGTGCACGTGCGGCCCGGTCGAGTGGCCGGTGCTGCCGGAGTAGGCGATCAGCTGGCCCTGGGCGACGCCCTGGCCGACGCCGACCGTGACTGCGTTGTTGTGGCCGTAGGCGGTCGCGATCCCGTTCCCGTGGTCGATGACGACGAGGTTGCCGTAGCCGCCCAGCCAGCCCGCGACGATGACCGTCCCCGACGCGGACGCGACGACGGGCGTGCCGCTCGCCACGGCGATGTCGATGCCCTCGTGCATGCGGCCCCAGCGCCAGCCGTAGCCGCTCGTGACCACGCCGTGCACCGGCCAGATGAAGCCCGACGACGAGACCGACCGGGGCGTGGAGACGGACGCGGCGGCCGCGGCCGACTGCGCGGACTGGATCTGCGCCGCGAGCGTCGCGGTCTGCGCCAGGAGGCCCTCCACCTCGTGCAGGTACTCCTCCTTCGTCGCCTGGGTCTCGTCGAGCACCTCCTGCTTGTCGCGGCGGGCGGTGGCGAGCTCGCGCTGGCTCCACGCGAGCCGGTCGCGCACCGCGCGCTGCTCGAGGGTGCGGGCCGCGACGGCCTTCGTCGTCTTCGCCACCTGGCGCCGGGTCTTGCGCGTCGCGTTCCGCGTCTCCTGCATCGCCACCTTCGCGCCGGCGACCTCACGCGCGATCCGTTCGTCCTGACGGCCGATGTCGTTCAGGAACTCGAGCTGGTCGAGCATGTCGCCGAAGTTGTCGGCGGAGAGGACGACCGTCAGCGGCTCTGTCGGCTCCGACGTGTAGATCTCGATGACCCGCCGGTTGAGCCGCTCCTGCGCGATCTTGTGCTGCCCCTGGAGGAAGATGAGCCGGCGCGTCTGGAGGGCATAGAGCTCGTTCAGCCGGTCGAGCTTCCGCTGATGGAGCGCGAGGATGCTCTCGAGGGCGTCGAGCTTCTGCTCGGCCCGCTGGACGTCGTCCTCGAGGGCGTTGATCTTCGCCGTGACGATCTCGATCTGCGCGGTGAGCACGCCCTCGCGCTCGGTGGCGGCGTCGATCCGCCCCTGGAGCACGTCGATCCGGGCGTCGAGAACGCGCTTCTTGTCGCGGTCGCTCTGTCCGAACGCGGGGGCCACGAGCCCTGCGGCGGCCAACACGAGCGACGCACACGCAAACAGGATTGCGGTCGGAAGACGTCGGGACACGCGGGGACTAGTTTCGCTGGGGGGTCGGCCGTCCCTCCCCGGAACGGCAGGCCGCCTAGTCTAGCCTGGTTTTTTCCACAGGTTGTGAAAAACCGGCGGCGGTTACAGCGGGCCCGGCTCCGGCAGCTCCGGCTGCTGCGGCGGATCGAGCTCGCCCGGCGGCGGATACGGCTCCGGAATGCGCGGCGGCTGCGGCGGATCGAGCTCGCCCGGCGGCGGGTAGGGCTCCGGAATCTGCGGAGGCGTCGGCGCCGGGCCGGGATCAGGCGGCCCGGGCTCCGGCGCGGGATCGGGCAGCGGGCTCGGCGGCGTTGGCGCCGGCGGCTGCGGATCGGGAAGCGTTGGCTCCATGCGCCGCCCCTACCCGTGGCGGCGGAGGCTCACACGCGGTTGCGGACGCGAGCGTCGACCTCGGCGCGCGGCTCCAGCGCGCGCAATGCGGCGGCAGCCTCACGCCGCAGCGGGCCGACGAGGGCGCGGTAGTCCTCGTCCGAGACCTTGCCCGTGCGGTGGTCGAACTCGAGCTCCTTGAGCGCCGCCAGCGCCCGGTCGCGCGCCTCTGCGAGCTCCAGCTGACGCCGTTCGAGCTCGCCGGGCTGCTCGAGCGTGTCGTCGGGCGCCCGAGGCTCGCGCAGATACGGCAGCGCCACGAGGAGGACGGCGGCGGCCGCCAGCAGCGCGCCGAGCACGAGCGCCGCGGTCACGTCTCCTGCGCCACTCCGGCCCGGGCGTAGCGCACGGCGAGGCGCCGCTGCTCGCGCGCGTCGGGCCAGAGGGCGACGACCGCGCCGAGCAGGAAGACGAGCCCGGCGAGCCAGATGAGGTTCACGAGCGGCTTCACGAAGACGCGGAAGTACACGGTGCCGTCCGCGTTCACCTGCTCCGCGATCACGAAGAGATCCTCGCCGGTGGCGAGATCGCTGCGGATGCCGACCTCGTTCGTCACCTGGCGCTCGGCCGCGTAGGCGTTCTTCCCCGCGGCGACCGTGCCGAGCTCCTCCCCGTCCCGCTCGACGCGCAGGTGCGCTCGCACCTCCGTCGCGTTCGCCGCCTCGCGCTCCTCCAACCGCTCGTAGGTGAGCCGGTAGTCACCGACGGCGAGGGCCTCCCCGCGCGCCAGCTGCCGCTCTGAAACCGTGTCGTAGGCGCTCGAGCCGGCGACGCCGATTGCGAGCAGCACCACGGCCGCGTGGACCACGTAGCCGCCGTAGCGGCGCCGGTTGCGCGCCACGAGGTCGGAGAACGCCCGCGGCCACGAGCCGCCGGAGAGCGCGCGCCGGGCGCGCGTGCCCCGCGCGAACTCGAGCGCGATCGAGGCCAGCACGAAGGCCGCAAACGAGTAGGCGATGAGCCCGGGGATCGACGAGCCGGCGCCGAACGGCAGGAGCAGCAGGCCCGTTGCGACGGCGACGCCGAGCGGCCACGCGAAGGTCAGCGCCAGCCCGCGCAGCGAGGCGCGGCGCCACGCGACGAGCGGCCCGATCCCCATCAGGAGCAGCAGCGGCAGCCCGAAGACGCGGACGAAGAAGTTGTAGTAGCCCTGCCCCACGAGCCGCTGCTCGCCGTAGACGAGCTCGTGCAGGATCGGGTAGGCGACGCCCCAGAGGATCGTCAGAGTCAGCGCGACGAGCAGCAGGTTGTTGTAGAGGAACGTCGCCTCACGCGAGACGAGCGACTCCAGGCGAGTCTGCGCGCGGAGCAGCGGCAGCCGAGCGAACAGGAGCGCGAGCGAGCCGAGCACGACGATGCAGATGAAGGCGAGGAACCACGGTCCGATCGAGCTCTGCGTGAAGGAGTGGATCGAGCTCACGATCCCGGAGCGGGTCAGGAAGGTGCCGAACAGCGAGAGCGAGAACGCGAGCAGCACCAGCAGCACGTTCCAGACCTTCAGCATGCCGCGCTTCTCCTGGATCATCACCGAGTGCAGGAACGCCGTCGCCGCCAGCCACGGCATCAGGGCGGCGTTCTCGACGGGATCCCAGGCGTAGTAGCCGCCCCAGCCGACCTCCTCGTAGGCCCAGTGCGCGCCGAGCAGCTGGCCGATGCCGAGCGACGTCCACGCGACGAGCGTCCAGCGGCGCGTGGCGACGATCCAGCGCTCGTCGCTGCGCCGCGCGAGCATCGCGCCGACGGCGAACGCGAACGGCACCGTCAGGCCGACGAAGCCGAGGTAGAGGAGCGGCGGGTGGGCCATCATGTACGGGTTCTGCAAGCTCGGGTTGAGGCCGCGGCCGTCGAGCGGCGCCGCCTGCGTCGCGAACGGCGAGGCGACGGCGACCAGGAGGAACGCAAAGAAGACGGCCACGCCGCCCAGCACCGGCACGACCCAGACGACGATGTCGCGGGCGCTGCGGCGGTTGAGGAGCACTGCCGTCGCGGCGTAGCCGGTCAGGATCAAGAGCCAGAGAAGCAGCGAGCCCTCCTGCCCACCCCAGAAGGCGGAGATCGTGTAGCCGGTGGGTAGGTCGCGGCTCGTGTGCGCCGCGGCGTAGACGAACGAGAAGTCGTTGCGGACGAGAGCCGCCAGCAGCAACGCCGAGGCGACGAGGGTCGCGCCGAAGGCCCCGAGGAGCGCGTTCTGCGCCGAAAGGGCGAGCCGGCGGCGGCGGTAGCGGGCGGCGTAGGCGCCGGCCACGACGGCGTAGAGCGAGAGCCCGAGCGTGACGACGAGCGCGGCGCGGCCGAGCTCAGGCATCGCGGCTCAGCCGCCTAGCTCTCGGACGGCTCGGGCGCGTACTTCGACGGGCACTTCGTGATCAGCGTGCCCGGTACAGCCACGAAGGTGCCGTTGCGCAGCCGGCCGTCGACGACGATGTCCCGCCCGGTCCGGAAGAGGTCCGGGACGGAGCCCTTGTAGAGGACGCTCACGCGCTCCGTCTTGCCGCCGCGGATGTCGCGGAGCTGGAAGCGGAGCCCGGCGGCGTGCGCGTCGCCCCGCGGAGAGCCGACGACGTGGCCGGCGAGCGAGACCCGCTCTGTGCGCCCGTCCAGCTCGCTCGGCTGGATCATCGGCGTGCCCCCGCCCGCGATCGACGTGTAGAGCAGGAAGACGGCGAGCGTCGCCGCCACCGAGAGCGCGATCACGAGCCGCGCGGGGCTACGCCTCCCACGTGGGCCAGCTGTCTGCGGGCGGGCCATCTCGACGCGGATGGTACCCGCGTCAGAGGCCGCTTCGACTCGCTACGCGCTCTTCGGGGCCGCTTCGGGGCGGGCCGGGATGCGGTAGCCGTGGTCGAGGCAGAGCGAGCCCGGCGAGTCCTCGGTCAGAGCGTCGCAGTAGCCCTTGCCGTAGGCGGCGCGGATGAATGCGGCCATGACCTCGAGGTTCCACTCGCTGACGTCGGCAGCTTCCCGCCAGAGGTCGGCGAGCCGGAGGTCGATGTCGAGCTCGAGCAGATCGATTCGCGACGGTGCCTGTGCCATGTCAGAAAGCGTAGGACCCCCGTCGGACGACATGCAGCGAGGGTCGCGTCCGGTAGCGTCAGGGAGATGGGACGCGTTCGCTTCGGGCCCAGCGGGTTGCCGCGCCAGGACGAGCCGGAGCCGGCGCTCGACGAGCTCCTCGCGCTCGGCTACGACGCCTGCGAGATCGGCTTCGCGACCGGCTTCTGGATGGACTACGAGTGGGCCGAGCGGCTCGGCGCGGCGGCGCGCGAGCGCGACGTCCTGCTGTCGGTGCACGCCCCCCTCGCAGGGTTCATGGGGCACGCGGACGACGGCAAGAAGTTCAAGATGGCGCTCGGGATGCTCGACCACACGGCCGGGCTCGCGGGCACGCTCGGCGCCGAGGTGATCGTGTTCCACCCCGGCTTTTTGCTGGGACGGGAACGCGCGGACGCGCTCGACGCGGTCGTGCGCCAGCTCGGCCTGCTCGGCGAGCGGCTGGCGGCCAAGGACCGCCTGAGGGTCCCGTTCGGCGTCGAGGTGATGGGCCGCGTGCGCGAGCTCGGCACGATCGACGACGTGCTCGAGATCGCCCGCCGCGTTCCCTTCGTGCGGCCGGTGCTCGACTTCGCGCACATGCACGCCACCTCCGACGGCGCCTTCACCGAGGTGGAGCCGTTTGCCGAGGTCCTGGAGGCCGCTGACGAAGTGCTCGAGCCGGGTGCCCCGTTCCACATCCACTTCTCCGACATCGCCTACGCGAACCGCAACGAGACGAAGCACCTCCCGTACGGTGAGGGGACGCTCCGCGCCGACCCGCTCGGCGCCGCGCTCGCGCGCTTCGAGCGGCCCGCGACGGTGATCTCGGAGGCGCCCGACGAGGCCTCCTCTCAGGCGATCCGCGCCGCGCTCAGCGGCGCGAAGGACAGCGCGTCAGCCCGTCTCGATCACGAGTTGCGGTCGTAAAGCGGTGTTGCTCGCCTGGCGCGAGTAGAAATCGACGCCATCACCCGAGGTTGGACGCAAGGCAAAGCTGACCTCCCCCGGCCCCGAGACCAGGCTCGTCACATCCCACTCACCCCAACTCCCAGACGGCAACGCCCCCACATCCGCCACCACCCCACTCGTCAACCCCGGCCGAGTTCCCCAGGTAATCGCAGACTCAGACCAGGTCGAACCAGACCTATACACCGCCGGCCCATCCGCGGTCGCGTTGAACGCGTACACCCGCAACACCGCCCGTCGCACCGAGCCTGACAACCCCGACACACTGAACCGCAGAAAACTCTCGGTGCTATCACCTGGATCCAGCTCCGTCCGCAGCGACGACGAGCTGCCGAAGTTCGACCCCGGACTCGCCTCCAACACTCGCGCATCCGCCGCCGCCCCGAATACCACCGTGGCCGCCGCGCCCGGGGTCACCGTCGCGGTGTTGCTCGGCGGGGACACGTTCGCGGCCGCATCGCGGGCGCGGACGACGTAGCTGTATGTCGTTCCGGCGACGACGGTCGTGTCGGAGAACGTCGTGCCGGTAGTCGTCGTCCGCAACGCGCCGTTCCGGTAGACGTCGTAGGCGACGACGCCGACGTCGTCGGTCGAGGCCGTCCAGGTGAGATCGACCCGTGTGGACGAGACGACGCCGGCGGCCAGCTGAGTCGGCGCCGAGGGCGGCGTCGTGTCGGGCGACGCGCCTTCGCACGTGTCGCTCCCGCTGTCGACGGTCGCGCCGCCGGCGACCGAGACGAAGCGCCACGAGTAGCTCGTCGCCTTCAGCGTCAGCTCCAGGACCCCGTGGCTCCCGTTGTGACGCACCTGCGAGCCCGTGATCGGCGCGCCGAACTCGTAGAGGAAGCGCCCGCCCGTGCCGACGATGAAGTTACGAACGCCCCGCTGGAGGTCGACCGAGCCGTTGGGCGCGAGCCGCGCGAGGCGCTCGTAGAAGTGGTTGTGGGCGACGAGGAACACGTCGCCGGACGCGTCGTAGAACGTCTGGTAGAGCGGCCCGACGGAGGGGTTGCTGCGGCGGTCCGAGGTGTCGCCCGACGAATACCGCGGGTGGTGCATGAAGGCGAGCCTGCACTGGCGGGGGTTCGCCGCAAGGTCGGCGCGCAACCACTGCTCCTGGACCGAGCCGGCGGCGCACGACACGAACGCGCAGTTCGAGTTGAGCGCGTAGAGCCGCCAGGCGCCTAGGTCGTAGGCGTAGAAGCCGCGCGTCGGGTCGCCGGCCGCCGAGCCGAAGTAGCCGTAGTACCCCGTCGCGCCGGGCGTGTTGTACTCGTGGTTCCCGGCGCTCGGCGTCGTGATCGCCTTGTGCCTGCCCCACGTCGGGTGGTAGCAGTTCGCGAACTCCGACGACGTGCCGTTCTCGTAGGCGTGGTCACCGAGCGTCACGACCCGCGTCGGGCGGATCGCGTCCACGAGCTGCGCCGTTTGCTCGTCCTCGGAGTAGTCGCAGCCGGCGATGTCGCCCGCGCTGACGATCACCGGATCGCCCGGAGGCGGCGCCGCCGCGACGACGCCAGTGGGTGCCGACGCGGCGCTGCCGGAGCCGGCGGAGTTCGTCGCCGTCACCACGACGCGCAAGGTCGAGCCGACGTCGGCCGACGTCACGCCGTACGTCTGCGCGATCTCGCCGGTGCGCGCGTTACAGCCGGTCCCTGAGGAGTTGCAGCGCTGCCACTGGAAGGCGTGTCCGATGGGCAGCGTGCCGGACCACGTCCCGGTGGTCGCGGTCAGCGTCTGCCCCGCTTGCGCCTGGCCCGAGATCGCCGGCGGCGACGTCGTGACGGGCGGTCCGTCGGTGGCCGTCTCGACGACGAGCTGCGGTCGCAGGCTGGTGTTCCCGGACTGGCGCGAGTAGAAGTCGACGCCGTCGCTCGAGGTCGGGCGCACGGCGAAGCTGAACGTCCCATTCCCCGCCACCAGGCTCGTCACATCCCATTCCGCCCAACTCCCAGCCGAGGACAACGCCCCGACATCAGCCACCACCCCACTCGTCAGCGCCGGCCGACTGTTCCATGTAATCGCCGACTCCGACCAGGACGACTCCGCGCCATACACCGCCGGCCCATCGACTGTCCCGTTGTAGGCGTACACCCGCAATAGCGCCCGCTGCACCGACCCCGACAGCCCCACCACGCTGAAGCGCAGGAAACTCTCCACCGCGTCACTCGCACCGAGCTCCGTCCGCAGCGTCGACGAGCTCCCGTAGTTCGACGCCGGGTTCTCCTGCAACACACGAGCATCCGCGACCGCCCCAAACACCACGGTCGTCGCTGCCGTCGACGACGCAGTCACGGAGCGCTGGGCCGCCGCCAGCGACGCGCACGTCAGCACAGCGACGACGAGCGCAGCAAAGGCTGTGATCGAGAGCCTGTTCTTCAGAGTGACCTCGGAGGGTGCCGACAGACGAGAGCCCGCCGCGATCGTAACACCGCTCAGATGCTGCGAAAACGCCCCTTTAGTACAGCACGAGCCGGTCGCGGTGAACGGCCTCGAGGCCGCGCGGGCGCGCCGCCAGCTCCTCCGCGTTCGCGCCGAGGAGTCCCTTCGCGAACGCGGTGCCGTCCGGCCCGACGAGCTCGACCGCGTCGCCGGGACGGAAGCGACCCTCGGCCGAGACGACGCCGACCGCGAGCAGGCTGGCGCCGGCCTCGGCGACCGCCCGCCGCGCGCCTTCGTCGACGACGAGCCGCCCGGCGACCGGCTTGCCGTAGCGCAGCCAGAGCTTGAACGCCGAGCCGCTGCGGTCGGCGGCGCTGAAACGGGTTCCCCGCCGCTCGCCGCCGGCGATCGGGCCGAGCACCGAGGCTCCGTGACCGCTCGCGATCACCGTCGTGATGCCGGCCGCTGCGGCCATCTGGGCGGCGAGCACCTTGCTCTGCATCCCGCCCCGGCCGAGCGCCGAGCCGGCGCCGAAGACGGCATCCGCCGCCTGCGTGCCCTCGTCCACGAGCTGCGCACCCGGCGTCCCCGGCAGTCGCGAGTAGACACCGTCCACCTCGGTCAGGAGGATCAGCAGCCGCGCCCGCAGCAGCACGGCCACGTGCGCGGCGAGCGCGTCGTTGTCGCCGAATGCGATCTCGTCGGTGGCGGTGGCGTCGTTCTCGTTCACCACCGGGACTGCGCCGGCGCGGAAGAGCGCCGTCAGCGCGTGGCGCGCGTTCACGTAGGCGACGCGGTCGCCCACGTCGGCCGCCGTGAGCAGGATCTGGGCCGCCTGCAGACCTTCGGCGGCGAGCGCCGTCTCCCACGCCCGTTGCAGGCGGGCCTGCCCGAGCGCCGAGGCGGCCTGCAGGCTCGGGAGGCTGCGAGGGCGCCGGTCGAGGCCGAGCCGGCGGAGGCCGAGCGCGATGGCTCCCGAGGAGACGACGCAGACGGGCTCGTCCGCCCGCACGAGCTCGGCGATCTCGGCCGCGCGGGCGCGGAGCAGCGAGCGCCGGACGCGGCCTGCAGGGTCCACGAGGAGGGTGCTGCCGAGCTTGACGACGACGCTCAACGCGTCTGCGTGGCGTCGCCGACGATGCGGTACTGGCGCAGCCAGAGATCCCGGTATGTAACGGGGCCGCGCGGCCCCGGCGTCCAGTCGACGTTGATGCCGGTCTCGGGCACCCCCGTGAGCTCGAAGCCGTCGGCGAAGCGCGTAGGCGCGTGCCAGAAGGCCGTCGTGCCGCGGTACGAGCCGAGGAAGCGCTCCGCCGCGGACTCGTCCTCGGTGACGATCCCGGCCGCGAGCCCCGAGGTCTCCTCGTTCGCGATCCGCACCGCGTCGTCGAGCCCGTCCACGAGATCGAGCGTGACGGTCGCGACACGGTCGCCGTCGTTCGCCCACTCGTAGCCGAGCGGCTTGTCGAGCGGCCGCGCGCCGTCCGCTCCGGCCGCGGCGCGGTCGGTGGCGCGCACCTCGACCGACCGGTCGCGGAGCAGCGCGAGCAGCTCCGGCAGGAGCTCTGCCGCGCCGCGGTCGACGAGGAGGAGGTTGAGCCGGTTGCAGACGCCGAGCCGATCGAGGCTCGCCCCCGCGACGGCGAGCGCGCGTTCCCGCGCAGCCGCGGGATGGATGTAGAGCACGCCGCCGCCCTCCGCATGGGCGAGCGTCCGCACGCCCTGCTCGGCCGCATGCCGCGCGAGCGCGGCGGTCGTCTCGCCGCTGCCGCGCAGGATGACGAGTGGGACGAGGCGCGGCAGCGAGACGAGCAGCCGCGCGCCCTCGTGGTCGGGCGAGCGCACGAGGCCGACCGCGCCTTCCGGAAGGCCCGCGTCGGTGAGCGCGGGCCGGAGGATCTCGTCCACGAGGTAGGTCGCCGTCCCGAGCGCGGCGCTGCCCGTGCGCAGCACGGCCGTGTTGAGGCTCTTGAGCAGCTGCGCGGCGATGTCGAGCACGACGTTCGGTCGCGCCTCGAAGTTTGCCCCTACCGCGCCGACGGGCACGCGGCGCTCCGTCACGCGAAGACCGTTGGGGAGCGTCCACGACTCGCCTTCGCGCTGGAGCGGGGCGATGTCCGCTGTCGCCTCGAGCTGGTGCGCGAGCGCCTCGACCCGCGCGTCGTCGAGACGCAGGCGGTCGAGCATTCCCTCGTCGAGCCGCCCGCGCGCGAGGTCGCAGTCCTCCCCGTTGACGGCGAGGATCGCATCCCGGCGGCTGCGCGCGAGGGCGGCCGCCCCGCGCAGCGCGGCTGCGACGGCGTCGTCGTCGAGGAGCGCAGCGGCGTCGTGCGCGCGCCGCGCTTCCGCCTCGACGACCTCCCGCAGCTCCGGCTCGGACACGGCCGCTAGGCCGGTTCGGACGCCAGGGCCGGCTCGTAGCCGGCGAGCTCGGCCTCGTACGCCTCGGCGTCCTCGTGGCGGCCGCGCGAGCGCAGGAACTGCGCCAGCGCGTCGACGACCTCGCGCCGCGTGAGCGGCAGCTCGGTTTCGTCGAGCACGTCCACGGCCTCGCGCAGCAAGGCCTCTGCCTCGTCGTCGCGGCCCTGCGCGACGCGGACGAGCCCGAGCGCCATGCGCGTCGACGCGCGCGACATGTTGTCGTGCGGCCCGACCGTCCGCCGCGCCTCGAGCGCGTACCGCTCGGCCTCGTCGAGCTTGCCCTTCGCGATCAGCACCTGCGCGAGGCCGCGCTGGCTCTCGCAGAGCGTGCCGCGGTCTTCGAGCGGCTTGAGGATACGGATCGCGTCGCGGAACCGGCGCTCGGCCGCGGCGAGGTCGCCTCCCCGCCACTCGACCCAGGCGCGGGCGTTGTAGACGCGGGCGAGCGCCCACGCGTGGCCGGACTGGGAGAAGAGCTCGGCCGCCCGGTCGAGCCCGGCCGCCGCCGCGCCGAGCCGCCCGCGCAGCTCGTCGATCTTGGCCTGCGCGGTCAGCGCCCAGCCGATGACGTTGATGTTGCCGCTCTCCTCCGCGAGCTCGAGCGCCTCGGCGGCGAGCTGCGTGCCGCGGTCGAGCTCGAGCCGCGCGATCGCGATCGTGGCGAGCTCCTCGGTGGCGCTGGCCTCGAGGTCCTTGCGGCCGACCTCGCGCGCGACGTCGAGCGCGCGGCCGACCCAGTGCTCGTCGTCGGCCAGGTCGCCGAGCCACCAGCCGATGCGGCCGCGGATGCTCAACGCCTCGTAGCGGTCCTCCGGCTTCCCCTCCTCGAGCAGGACGAGCGCCTGGTCGACGAGCTCTCGGCCGCGGGGGAGGTCGCCGTCGCGCAGGAGCGCGACGTCCGCCAGCTGCACCAGCGCTAGCCCCTGCAGGCGCGTGTCGCCCTCGTCGACCGCGTCGGCGAAGACCGACTCCATCTCGGCCCCGAGCGCCGGGAAGTCGGCGAGCTTGCCCGCGGCCTTGGCGGCCAGGTACCGGCGCTTCAGCGTCGGCTCGAGCTCGGCGGCCCGGGCAAGCAGCCGCCTCGCGGGGCGGTTCGCCTCCCGCGCCAGGGCGCGGCGGCCCGCGACCTCGAGCGCTTCGGCAGCGGTGGTGGCGAGCTCCGCCGGCACCGACCCGTCGAGCTCCTCGAGCAGCGTCGTCGCGTGGTCGAGGTGGTACGCGCGGATCTCGAGCAGTTCGTCGCCCGCGCGGTCCGCCAGCCACTGCGCCACCTGCTGGTGCAGCTCGGCGCGCGCACCCTTCGTGAGGGCGGCGTAGGCGACGTCGCGGATGAGCACGTGCTTGAAGCGGTACGCGCGCTCGCCCGAGATGGTCGAGCGGCTCTCCCGCGTGAGGAAGTCGCGGGCGAGCAGGTCGTCGAGGACGGGATCCAGCTCCTCGATCTCGGACGTCAGACGCTCCAGGCCGCCCTGCCAGAAGATCCGGCCGATGATCGACGCGCGCTGGAGCACGACCTTCTCGTGGCGCGGCAGGCGGTCGATGCGGGCGGCGATCATCGCCTGCAGCGTGTCCGGGATCCGCTTGGCGCTGCCGCCCTCGAGCAGCATCCGGGTCGTCTCCTCGACGAAGAGCGGGTTGCCCTCAGTCTTCTCGAGCAGCGCCTTCCGCTCGTCCGCCGGCAGCTCGTTCTCCGCGAGCAGCGCGTCGAGGAGCTCCTCGCTGTCGCGCTCGTCGAGCGGCTCGAGCTCGATCGCCGTCGCGCGCACGCGGCCGCCGCCCCAGCCGGGACGCAGGTCGAGCAGCTCGGGGCGCGCGAGGCAGACGATGAGGAGCGGCGCGTCCTTGACGCGCTCGGCGAGCAGCTCGAGCAGGTCGAGCAGCGGCTCTTCGGCCCAGTGGATGTCCTCGAACACGAGGATGAGCGGCTGCGCGTCGGCCAGCTCGGCCGCCCACTCGCGCGCCGCCCAGGCGATCTCCTGCTGGCTCCGCTCGGCCTCGACCGCCTCCAGCACGCCGGCGGCGAGCCCGAGCAGGTCTGCCACGGCGTCGTCGCCGCAGCAGGCGCGCAGCTTCGAGACCGCCTCCTGGACGGGATCGTCGTCGGCGATCCCGGCGGCCACCTTCACCATCTCCGCCAGCGGCCAGTAGGTGACGCCCTCGCCGTAGGGGAGAGCGCGGCCGGTGAGGACGCTCGCGCGCTCGAGCCCGTCGACGAACTCCCGCGCGAGGCGGCTCTTGCCGATCCCCGGCTCGCCGAAGATCGTGAACAGGTGCGCGCGGCCGTCGCGGACGGTGCGCGCGAACGTGTTCTCGAGGAGCTCGAGCTCGCTCTCGCGTCCGACGAGCGGCGCGCGCGGCCCGAGGGGCCGCCCAGGGCCGTCGACGGC